>OIER01001395.1_pt1 | contig 12034 bp, 8 predicted proteins | sample 1581801 | NCBI WGS metagenome assembly OIER01 (sample SAMN03281006, study PRJEB24777) | human gut metagenome | isolation source: fecal sample PR165 from 1 month old male Malay infant, vaginally delivered... | reverse complement strand
CTGCGTGCGCCCTGGGGGCCTGGCCGGCATGAACTTCGATACCCAACGCCCCGCCTGCCCGCCGCCGCTCTCCGGCGGACCCCGACTTGCCCCCCTTCCCGAACACCCCCCTCCCTGCCTCGGCGTCGGCGAGCAGGGAATCCTGCGACTGCCCCAGTCGGCTCTCACGGATTCGCGAAAGCCGACTGAGGCAGTCGCAGGATTCCATGCTCGCCGATGCCGAGCAATGGAGGCGGTTGTTCGATACGGGAGTCACGTCGGATTCGCCGGAAATGCAACGGCTGGCCGCGCAGATTATGGACAAGAACATCAAGGCCGCCAAGGCCCAAGTGCCGCAGGATGCGGAAGAACAGGCCGCCATGCCGTTGTCAGACACGCTCGGCGTCGTCCGCTCCGCTCTGTGCGGCGACCCACGCTTTGCCGATCCGTGTGGAGCGGCGCTGTACGGCAGCAAGGCGTGCGCAGACTTCGCCAACGAGGCCACTCGCATTCACGTTCAGCGTCTTGCACAGCAGCTTGAACGACAGCTGGACCAGCGGCCGGCTAGTAGTTGATCATTTCGAGTTCCGGCCCCATATCCTCGGTCTGGGTCAGTCCGGTCTCGTGGAATCCGATGTGTCGGTAGAATCCCTGAGCGTTGGTGTTGAAACCGACGACCCACAAGACGAGCCGGTCGTTGCCGACTGCCTGCCGTCCGGCTTCGACCAGAGCGCGGCCGACTCCGTGGCGATGCTCGGATTCCAACACGTACAATGACGCCAGTTCCGCGGCCTCGGGCCGATTGATCGGGGACCGCGGAGTGCGCAGCAGTTCGATGAATCCGACCACACGGTCGTCAGCCAACGCGATCAGCACAACCTGGTTGGGGTCGGCGGCGTGGCCACGGGTCAGCTTGAGTGCGAATGCCGGGGTGATCGCATCCACGATGTCCTGCGGGATATGCCCCTGATTGAGCTCGCGCCATGTACGCGATTGGACTTCGGCCTTCTGCATGAACCACTGCGGTTCGATGGGAACAATGCGGGTCGTCATGTCTTGCATTATATGCCGTTGCCGCAGAGGCGCCCGTTCGTGAATCAGGCGATCATCCTCGCCATCTGCCGGTGTTCGGCATCGCGCCATTCGCCCGCGGTGATGATGCGGTAGACGCAGTCATAGTGACGGTCGATGAGCGGGAAATAATCCTGTTTCGACTCGGCGACGACGTGCAGGCCGCACTTGGCCTGAACTCGCCCGGATTGCGTGTTCTCGGCGTAGTGGCCGCCCCATACCGCGTCCTTGCGCAGCGTGTCGAAGGCGTAGCCGAGCACGGCGGTCAATGCTTCGGGCATGTATCCCTTACCCCAGAACGGCCGGCCGATCCAGTATCCGAGTTCCAGCGCGCTGTCGCCAAGGTACTTGCCGTAGCGTTTGATGAGTTCAGGATCGGCGGCAACGGCGTCGGCGGTGCGGTGGCTGACGGGCTTGAGCGCGATGCTGCCCACAGGCGCGTTGCTGTTCGGCGCGCCGCCCTTGATGGTAATGGCCCAGTTGTTTTCGACCGCGAGGATATTGCGTATGTCATGCATGCTGCCCTCGACGCTGGTGTGTGGCGGCCAGCCGCATCTCAGCCCGATTTCCGGGTCGCTGGCATACCGGAACAGCGATGCCGCCTCAGCCGCGTCATCGACCTTCCAAGGGCGTAGCAGCAGTCGTTCGGTCTCGATGGTGTTCATGGCGATGCCTCTCGTTCGTTTGCCTGTCGGGTACGGACAAGAATAACACCGTATCAGGGGGGGACGTGCGGCGGGATGCCAAAACTCGCAGGTATGGGGCCTTTCCCACCGAAAACGGTCGTATCTCCAAGTTTTGGCATCCCGTTGCGTTATGTACGCTTGACATCCCGCGGGCGCAAGCCAATCATGGGACGCATGGGCATCGCAATCAAACGGATATATGAGTCGCCGGAGGCGCCGGACGGGTATCGCGTGCTGGTCGACCGTCTGTGGCCTCGCGGCATGACGAAGGAGCGCGCGGCATTGGACCTGTGGATGAAGGACGTCGCCCCCTCTCCCCAGCTGCGCAAGTGGTTCGGGCACGATCCCGCCAGATTCGCGGAATTTCGCGCCCAATACATCGCGGAGCTCGATGCCAACGCTGCTACCGAGGAACTGCTGCGCATCTGCGCGGAGTATCCCGACGTGACTTTGCTGTACGCCGCCAAGGACCCTCAGGTCAATCATGCCCTGGTGCTGCGCGATTATCTTGAGGATGCGACTGCGGCGAAATGAAAACGGCGTCGACCCGCCACGACAGCCGGGAACCATCGCCGGGAAACGATACGAATGAAGGGACAACACGGATGAAGGAACTGTATATCGGATCGCACCTGTCCACGGCAGGCGGGTGGAGCGCGCTGCTGAAACGCTCGCATGAGGAACACGGCACCACATTCGCGTTCTTCCCGCGCTCGCCGTACGGGCGGCCATCCAAGGCGCTCAACCCGTCCGAGGCCGTCGCATTCGCGCGGCAGTTGACGGCCGAGCATTACGGCCCGCTCGTCGTCCACGCTCCCTACGTCTACAACCTCGCCGGCAAGGATCCCGACAAGCGCGAGTTCGCCATACGGGCGCTCGCCGAGGACATCCGACTGCTGACGCCGATCCGTGAGACCGGGCAGGAGATATACATCAACATCCATCCCGGCGCGCACGTGGGGCAAGGGCCCGATCGCGGATGCTCTCTGATCAGCGACGGCCTCAACCGCGTGTTCGGGCTGGAGCCGGGCATCATGGTGCTGCTGGAGACGATGGCGGGCAAGGGCACCGAATGCGGGCGAAACTTCGAGGAGCTGGCGACCATCATCGACGGCGTCGATGACAAGGCGAACGTGGGCGTCACCGTCGACACGTGCCATGTGCTGGACGCCGGTTATGATCTGGTGAAAGACTTCGACGGCGTGATGCGGCAGCTGGACGACGTCATCGGGCTCGAACGCGTCAAGGCGGTGCACGTCAACGACTCCCAGTTCGGCCTGTCATCGCACAAGGACCGCCACGCCAACATCGGCGACGGCCTCCTCGGCATCCCGTTCTTCACCAGAATGGTCAACGACCCGCGTCTGTCACGGCTGCCGATGATCCTCGAAACCAAGGAACTGACCGAGACCACGCATCGCGAGGAGATCGCCCTGCTGCGCGGTCTCGTGCAGTGAGCGTACCAGTGGCCGCGGCCGCGTTCTCCGTGGCGGTGACGCGACGGGAGACGCCGATAGCGCCGTCTTGTGCTAGCGTGGTTTGTCCGGCGAACGTGACGTGCGCCGAGCCAGGACGAGTGGAAAGCGAGGCCTTTCGTGGGTGATATCCGACGGGAGATGGAACGGCTGAGGCCGGTCTATGAAACCGGCGTGCTGAGACTGCTGCTCCGTCAGAATTCGATGATGTACGTGGCGCTGCTCCGCGCGGCCTTCGACCCGTTGACCGGCGAGCTGCCCCGTGAGACCCTGGAGGAAAGCTTCTCGCAAAGCCTGTCCCGGCTCGTCGACTCCGGCGAATACCAGCTCAGGGAGGATCAGACCATCGCGGACGCCTCCCGGCGCATCCTCGCCGACCTGACCCGTGAGGGCGATGACGATTACGCATGGCTCGCCAACTCGCATGACGCCGCATCGCACCGGTTCCTGTACCGTCTCACCGCCCGCGCCCATCGTGCGATCGAGGCGCTGTCGCGGCTTGAGGATGACTCCCGCACGCTGTCGGGCGCGCAGGCGAACTCGATCATCATGGAGATCGAGCATGCGCGCATGCAGCTGACCGCCGACCCCGGCGAGCGCGTGGCGTTGCTCAACCGGGAGATCAAGGCGCGCAAACACGAGATACGTCAGATACGCCACGGTCAGCGGCAGGCGGCGCTCACCGAATCGCAGGTCGAGGACGTGATTGCAGTGATTCACAACACGCTGCGCGGCGTGCCCATAGACCTGCGTGAACTCGTGCTGACCGAACGGGACAACGGTGACGCGCTCCGCCGCCGCATGCAGGCGGGCGACATGAGCGTCGACGACATCCTGACCTCGTACCACGACGAATACCGCAGGTCCTTCAGCGAGTCCGACAACGGAAGACGCTTCGAGGACGCGTTCCAGGTGATCATCACCGACGAGGGACGGCAGCAGATCGACGCGGCCCTGCGCGACATCGCCCACACGCCGTATCTGGCCGGCGAGTCCGGTGTCCTGCTCGATCAGGTGCGTGCCGAGCTTTCGCGCATCTATGACGGCATCGAGGCGGTGCGTCGCCAGATGCGCGTCTCCGACGAGGCGATCAGCCGTCTGGTGCGACAGCAGACCGATACCCGATACCGCACGATGCTCGGCAAGCTCAACCGTCTGTATGCCCACGTCAACACCGACGCGAAGGCGCATCAGGGTGACGATGCGAGACCGTACCGGACCGATACCGCGGCCGGCAGGTTCCCTCCGCTGCCGTCGCGCCCCGCGCGCCCGATGGTACGAACGACCACCCCGGGATTGTCCGTCCCGCAGACACCGGGCGATGCGACCGCGCCCGACCTGCGTTCGATGATCGACAACGGGGGGCCGCGGCTGCGGCGCATGGCCGCGCTCATCCTCGAATCGCCCGTCTACGCGGACGACGGGAACGGCGCCATCGACATCGTCGCCAGCTTCAACGGGCTGCCGAAAGCCGAGCGGAAGGAAAGCGAGCTCGTCGGTTTCCTGGGAGAGCTCGGCTGCGGGGACGGAGCCGGCGTCGCATGGCATTGCATATCGGCAGACGGAAGCCCGAGGGACTGGATCACCGGCCCAGTGCTCGCACAAGAGGATGAATTGCACGACATCGTGAAGGAGGACTGACATGAGCGACCTGACGAACGACACCGCCCAGCCGGACGCGGACATGGACATGATTGACGACGACATGACCGGCACCGGCAGTGCCGATACCGACAGTGCCAGTACCGGCGCGGATGACATGGGTGCGGCGGACGTCGAATACGATGGCGCGGACGCGGAAGGCGCGGTCAACCCATACGCCCTGTTCGAGGGCGACACGGGCGACATGACCGCCGACGCGCGCATGGTGGCGATCATGCTCAAACGCGAGCGCTACATCAGCGGACGTTTCTATGACCTGGCGCTCGACAACCGCGCGGCGGTCATCCGTTCGCTCAACAACGACCTGCTCGATCTGGTCGTCAACGAGCACTACCGCGTCATGTACGCCACCGCGGTGAGCGGGCCGGACATGACGCTGCGCGCGCTCAAGACCCGTGCGAGCCTCAAACGTGAGGAGGCGGCGCTGCTGGCGTTCCTGCGCATCCGCGTGCTCGAATACGAGAACGCCCACGTCGCGCCGGACGAATGGCTGGTCAGCTTCGAGGAGATCCGAGCGGCGCTCGCCACCGGCGCCGGGTACCTCGCCTCGCGCAACGACGAGGAGGGCGTGCTCAGGCAGGTGGGTGCGATCGTGTCCGTCATGTGCACGTACGGCTATCTTAGGCAGCTCGACGATGACGAGACGATGTACTGCATCACGCCGCTGGTGCCGGTGGTGCTGGACCGTCAGCTGGCGGACAGCTGGCTCGCAGTCGCGGACCGGGACGACGATGGCGAGCCGGCCGGTGACATGGCCCCGGCCGGCTTGCGGTCTGCAGCCGGCGATACGTCGAATGCCGATGCGAGCGGCGCCGATGACGATGGCGATTCGGACGATGCGGGACCCGACGCCGAACTGTTCGAGGCTCCGCTGTTCGATGACGACGCCGATGATGCCAATGGCGCGAACGACAGCGACATTGACGACGAGACCGCCTCGGACGGCGGCACTGCACGGGAAGGGGAGTGACGATGAGCGGCAAGGACATGCAGATGATCGCCGACCGATGGATGATGGAAAGCAGGAGGCTCGTCAACTGGGGATCCTATGAGGGCTACCATGAGTTCCGTCCCTCCACGGACTCGCAACTGCCGGTGACGTTGCTCGCCGGCGCGAGCGAATCCGGCAAGTCGACGCTGGTCGACGCTCAGATATCGCTGCTCTACCCGACCGGCACGCCCTTCAACAAGGCGTCGAATTCGGGGCGTTCGGAACGAAGCGACTACACCTACCTGCGCGGCATGATCGGCGTGGGAGGCTCCGACGGCGTCGACGAACCGATGTACCTGCGCGGCCGGGACGAGTCCGGCGCGCCCCGGTCCATATGGGGCGCGATCGTCGACACCTACCGCAACTTCACCACCGGTCAGATACTGTCCTGCGGCAAGTTCCTCTATCTGATGCCCGGCGACGGGCGCGGCGACGTCCGACGGCTGTACCTGGCATGGGACAAGCCGATCGACCCGCGCCGCATGGACGTGTTCCGCGAGTCGTCGTTCACGCCCACGCAGCTGAAATCCACGTATCCGGGGTGCGTCACCTTCCCGAACGCCGAGGCGTTCCACACCCACATTTGGGATGTCATGGGCCTGAGCGCGGAGGCATGCCGTCTGCTGGCCCGCATCCAGTCGGCCGACGCCCCCTCCCGCCTTGACGACATCTTCAAACAGGGCGTGCTGGGCGTGCCCGAGGCGCTGGACCTGGCCCGTGCGACCGTGGAGGATTACGAGCGTTACGACGCGAACTTCCGAAGCATGGAGGAAAAGACCAGGCGCATGGGCAAGTTGCGTGCCATCACCGCCAGCTATGGCGACTACGAGTCAGCCCGTGACGCGGTCCACTCGTTCGACGCGGTGAACCCGGCCACGAAGTCCGGCTCGGCGACGATCCGAGCATGGGCGATCCGCCGCATGATCGGCGAGGTCAGCGAACGGCAGCCGCTCGACAGGCGTCTGCGTGGCGAGCGACGCAGTGAGGCGCGGGCTGCCGGCAAGCGCATCGAAAGCCTGCGCACCCGCATCGACGCGGTGCGCGAGCGCATGCGAGGCCTCGACGGCGGCGACCTGACACGGCTCGACGCGGAAATGCGGCAGGCGGAACGCGCGCTGGCGGACATCACCGCCGGCAGACAGCGCATCGGGCGCATGTTCGAGGCGGCCGGCGAGGAGTTCCCCAAAGACGAGCACGCGTGGGACGAGCGGCGCATCGAGGCCGTGACGTTCATGCGCTCATATGAGCAGCGCAAGGGACTGCTGGACGACATGCGCAACCAGACGTACGCCGCGCACGCGTCCGTCAAGCAGACGCTGCAGCGGCTGAACGACGATTACGAACGCCAGAAATCGCAGCGCACCCGCATCTCCCGCCAGATGGACGAGACCCGCGCCATGCTGTGCCGGGCCACCGGGCTGGGCCCGAGCGAACTGCCGTACGTCGCGGAGCTCATGGACGTGCGCGAGGATCAGGAGCATTGGCGCCTCGCCATGAACGCCGCATACGGATCCATGGCCCAGACCATTCTCGTCGACAAGCGCCATGAGCGTGGATTCGCAGCCAAGGTCAGCGCCATCGACCCGCATGCCATGGCGCGGCGCACCTGGCAGTTCGTCGACACCGAACGCGGGGGAGCCGGGAACGGGCCCGGCGGCGCGAACACGGGTGCGACCGGCAGGACGGACGGAGAGGTGTGGCTGTCCTCGAAGCTGCGCTACCGCGAGGATTCCCCGTTCGCCGGCTGGCTGCGCGAGCAGACCGGCTCCGAGCGTCTCGACGCCCTGTGCGTCGACGGCATCGACGACTCCGACCATGCCGTGCGGCAGGTGCAGGCCGACGGGCAGATCAAATCCGGCAAACGCGGCCAGCATGGCATCAAGGACCGTCAGCAGGTCATCGGATTCGTCAACGAAAGCTATTTGGCGCAACTGCGCACGCGTATCCAGGACGCGCAACGCCAATGCGACGAGACCGCGCAATCGTACGCGAGCGCGAAGGAACAGGCCGACCGCCTGCAGCGAGAGCGCGAACTCGCCGACCAGCTCGCATACACCGCATGGGAGAAGATCGACGAGAACAGCGCGAAGGCGGCGATCGCCGACATCGAACGCACCATCGCCTCGGTCAGGAACAATCCCAAGCTCGCCGAACTCGACACGTTGCAGGAGTCGCTGTCCAAGGAGCTCGACCGCTCGCAGCGCCAGCGCATCGACATCGAACGGCAGGCCGAGCTCGCCGATCAGGCGGTGAACGCAGCGCAGGCATGGCTCGACGAGCATGCCGCGCAGCCGCAGCCGCAACCGCAGACGCGGCCGCTCGACGGGGAAGCGGCGGACGTTTCGCCAAAAGCCGTCACGAACGGACGGACTCTCCTGACGGACGAGGTGGAGGAGGCGCTCGCCGAATCATATGAGCAGCGTCTCTCCGGTCTGGGGGATGCGACGACCCGCGCCCACATGATCATCGGCGCGGGGGCGCCGCAGCGTATGGCTCAGGGGGATACCTTCGCCGACCGTGTCATCGCCGGCATCGGCAAGGACCTGGAGGCGCGCGTCTCCATGCTCGAAGGTCGTGCGGCGTCGGCCCGCACCGCCGTCGAGGCGCGGATGGGCGCCTATATCGAGATGTATGCGGGCGGTGACGATACGATCGCCGCCAGCGTGGACGACTACCGGTATTACCAGGACGAGTTGGAAAGCCTTTCGAAGCTCGCCACCGTCGAAGCCACCGCCGTCGAATACCACAACTGCCTCGACAAGCTGCTGATGAGCTTCCTGACCATCAAACGCGCGATAGACACCGACGCCGGAGACATCCACGACCAGCTGGAACGCATCAACGCGATGCTGGACGGCCAGCAGTTCGGCCCGCGCCACGGCAGCCTGTCCCTGCACGCGGACGTGCGGCGCCCCGATCGCGCGTTCTGGTCGGCCCTGACCCGCGTGATCGGCACCCTCAACGACCGCAAGGCGGCACAGACGGACGACGATGTTGACGGGGCCCGGTGCGCGTTCGCGTCCTGCGCCGCGATGATCGACATGCTGCGCCGCGAGATCGGGCAGATCAGGGACGTCAACGGCGTGAAAAGCTACGGCGCCCGCAACCTCGACCCGCGGTGCCGATCCTCGTTCTACGCGCTCGTGCGCCACTCGGACGGGCAGGTCGAACGCATCACCTCGACCGGCGGGCGGTCCGGCGGCGCCCTGCAGGAGCTGACCTCGTTCGTGTACGGCGCGGCGCTGATCTACCTGCTCGGCGGCGGCATGGACAACAAGCTCAAGCCTTCCTACACGACGCTCTTCCTTGACGAGGCGCTCATCAAGGCCGACGGCCGGTATACGCGGCGCGCGCTGTCCGTACTGCCGAGACTGGGTTTCCAGGTCATCGTCTCCGCCCCTGAAAGCAAGACGGGCGAGATACTGGAGGTCTCCACCAAGGCATACGTGACCCGCAAGGACCCCGACACCGGCTACACCACGCTGCACGAAGCCAGACTGGACGGCATCGATGAGATGGACGGCGCAGATGAGCCGGAAGGTACCGTCGAGTCGGATGACGCCGCCGAATAGGCGGCGCCGATGACGCGGCAAACCATGGCCAGGATCCAGGACGGCCTGCCCGGCCGGCGTATAGTTGCACTGACATCCAAGGAGCGACAGATATGAGCGACACGAACACCCAGAACACCCAGAACGCCGGCAACGCCGGACCCGTCGCGGCGGCACCCGCCCAGGGCAAGCAGCTGCCGGAGGCATGCGAGCACACCACCAGACACAGCATCACCGTCAATGGCGGCGAACTCGACTATGCGGCGACCGTCGGCACGATACTCATCGACACGCCGAAGGTACCCAAGGCCGCGAGCATCTTCTTCACCGCGTTCGACCTCGTGAACGGCGAAGGCAAGACAGACCCGGCCCGACCGGTCACGTTCATCTTTAACGGAGGCCCGGGCTCATCCACCACGTTCCTGCTCATGGGCTCGATCGCCCCGAAGCGCATCAACGTCCCCGACGCCGCTCCGGTGCCGGCCGCCCCCTACGCGCTCGTGGACAACGCGCACACGCTGCTGCCCGTCTCCGACCTCGTGTTCATCGACGCGGCCGGCACCGGATTCTCCGAGATCCTCGACGCGGCCAAGCCGGAACTGTGGTCGGTGGACGGCGACGTCGCCGGCTTCAGCGCGTTCATCAGGGCGTACCTGAGCAAACACCACCGCTGGAACTCGCCCAAATACGTGCTCGGCGAATCCTACGGCACCACGCGCGGCGCGGCGCTCGCATACCGGCTGCAGCAGGACGGTGTGGCGCTGAACGGACTGACGCTCATCTCCAACGTGCTCGACTACACGTTCACGTCCGACCTGATCGACGAATTCTACGTCGGATATTTCCCGTCCTATGCGTCCGTGGCGAAATATCACGGCCGAGCCGCGTCGGACGTCAAGCTCGACGAGCATCTGAAGGCCGCCCGTGCCTTCGCCGCGGGGCCGCTGCGTCTCGCCCTGGCCGCCGGGGACTCGCTTGACGACGAGACCCGGCATAAGGTCGCACGCCGATACGCCGAGCTGACCGGACTGGACGAGCGGTATGTCTACGACTCCAATCTGCGCGTGTCCGACCCGAGGTTCCGCAAGGCGCTGCTGCATGACGAGGACAAGATCGTCGGACGCTACGATGGCCGCGTCGCCGGCTACGACCTCGACCGCATGAACGACGAGGAGACGTTCGTCGTCGACGACGCCTGGCTCGACCCCGCGTATTCGAGCCTGTGCAACGCCTATCTGCGCGACGAGCTCGGCTGGGACCGCGTGCCGGAGCGCAAGGGCTTCGCCGACTTCGACTGGAACGCCACCGAGCCGGGCAAGGGCTGGATGTGGTGGCACCGGATGCCCGGCGAATCGGGCTGGGTCATGACCCAACCGAACGTGCTGCCCGATCTGGCCGCGGCCATCGCGCACCAGCCGACCATGAAGGTGCTGCTCGGCAACGGCGTCTACGACCTGTGCACGCCGTTCTTCCAGACCGAATACGACATCGATCACCTGATGCTGCCGAAGCCGCTGCGCCGCAACGTGGCCTTCGCCTACTCCCCGGCCGGGCACATGCTCTACAGCAGCGAGGCGAGCCTCGCCAAGTTCACCGCCGACCTCACGCGGTTCTACGCGTCCGATGTGAGCGGACTGTCCGCGATCGACGAGCGCCCGGCGGCCGTGGTCCCGTCGATATCCCTGTAGTCGCGGGTGCATCGTGACACCGGACGCATTCCGTCATCGGCGTTACAGCCGATCGGATATAGGTCGATGACTGTAGGATGTGCGATGGCACGGATTCATGCGACGACGGTAAGGACGAACATGATTGACGAAGTGGTGTTTCTGCGGCACGGACGGACCGCCTTCAATGTGGCGAGGCGGTTGCAGGGGCAGATCGACGTGCCCCTCGACATCATCGGCCAGTGGCAGGCCGACCAGAGCGCGTCGGAGCTTGCGCGACGCTACTACTGGGCGAAGGTGGCCAACATCGCCCGGCATCTGGATACGCTGGCCCAGCCGGGGCCGGGGGCGGCAAAATCCAGCGACATCGAGGAATACCGGCAGGTCCCCGCATCCTCGCGACGCATGGTCGTCGTCTCGTCCGACCTGTTCCGCGCGTTGCAGACCGCGCACGCGTTCGCCGATATGCTGGGGCTGGACGTGACCGCGGACGCGCGCCTGCGCGAACGCAGCTTCGGGCAGTGGGAGGGCATGACCCGCGACGAGATTCGAGCGGAGCATGCCGACGCCTATGATTCGTGGCGGGTCCACACCGGCGGCGAGCTCGCGGTCCGCGTGGGGGGGCGCACCGCCCCCCGACTGCGCCGCGCCCCGGGGGGGCTCGGCCTGGGGCCGGGGCCCAACACGCGGGCCGCCGCGGGGGCCGCCCCCCCGCGCGCCCGCGTCCCCGGGGGTGGGTCCGGGTTTTTGGGGCCCCCCGCCCCCCACCCTTGTTTCCCCCCCCCCCCCTTGGGGGGCCCCCCCCACGTCCCCCACGTCCCCCCCCGCCACGAGCTCAGCCGCCCCCCCCCCCCACTGGGTCGTCGAGGGCATCCCCTCCGCCGTGGCCTCGCCCGCCGTAAGCCTGACGGTCTGCGCGACCGGCAGACGGATAGCATCGGCGACCGTGACG
>OIER01001391.1_pt1 | contig 12074 bp, 9 predicted proteins | sample 1581801 | NCBI WGS metagenome assembly OIER01 (sample SAMN03281006, study PRJEB24777) | human gut metagenome | isolation source: fecal sample PR165 from 1 month old male Malay infant, vaginally delivered... | reverse complement strand
GGCCGGAAAAAATTATGTCTGAATTAGTTAACACCTCTGAAGTCGTCATTCCTGCGGTTCCAAATAAAAATGGAAAAATTAACCTGCTGGATCTGAACCGTCAGCAAATGCGCGAATTCTTCAAAGAAATGGGCGAAAAGCCGTTTCGTGCCGATCAGGTCATGAAGTGGATGTACCACTATTGCAGCGACAACTTTGATGACATGACTGACATCAATAAGGTGCTGCGTAACAAGCTGAAAGAAGTCGCTGAAATTCGCGCCCCGGAAGTGGTGGAAGAGCAGCGTTCCTCTGACGGCACGATCAAATGGGCTATCGCGGTTGGCGATCAGCGCGTTGAAACCGTTTATATTCCGGAAGACGATCGCGCGACCCTGTGTGTTTCTTCACAGGTTGGTTGTGCATTAGAGTGTAAATTCTGCTCTACGGCGCAACAGGGATTTAACCGTAACCTGCGAGTGTCGGAAATCATTGGTCAGGTTTGGCGTGCGGCGAAAATCGTCGGCGCGGTAAAAGCAACGGGTGTTCGTCCTATCACCAACGTAGTGATGATGGGGATGGGCGAGCCGTTGCTCAACCTGACTAACGTGGTGCCGGCGATGGAAATCATGCTGGATGACTTCGGTTTCGGGCTGTCCAAGCGTCGCGTTACGCTTTCCACCTCAGGGGTTGTACCTGCGTTGGATAAGCTGGGCGATATGATTGACGTTGCGCTGGCGATCTCTCTGCATGCGCCGAACGATGAAATTCGTGACGAAATTGTGCCTATCAACAAAAAGTACAATATCGAAACGTTCCTCGGGGCAGTGCGTCGTTATCTGGAAAAATCCAACGCCAACCAGGGTCGTGTGACCATTGAGTATGTCATGTTGGATCACATTAATGACGGTACCGAACACGCGCATCAACTGGCTGAACTGCTGAAAGATACGCCGTGTAAGATCAACCTGATCCCGTGGAACCCGTTCCCTGGCGCACCGTATGGTCGTAGCTCTAACAGCCGTATCGATCGTTTCTCCAAAGTGTTGATGAGCTATGGTTTCACCACCATCGTGCGTAAAACACGTGGCGATGACATCGATGCAGCCTGCGGCCAATTGGCAGGCGACGTTATCGACCGTACCAAGCGTACTCTGCGCAAGCGTATGCAGGGTGATGCTATCGACATCAAAACCGTTTGATGTCGAGCGCACTACGGTATAATTCTTGTACCGTAGTGCAATGTAAGCCAGGTGAGGTTCTTTGGTTGTTGTCGTCAGGTCAATAATAACGGTGCGTTTTTGTCGACTTTAAGGCAGTATGTAACGGCGCAACAAGAGTTTAGCCCTCAGGTTTACGCTTTTTTGTCATTGGTAGTCTGACCGTTTTATACTGTCTGACGAAGGTTAACTGACCAGATGTTTCGCGGTGTGGGTGAGCATTGTGACTCGCCGGCGCCAGAACCCAAATTTACGCAGCTGTAGCGAATGAATACTGAAGCCACGCACGACAAAAATGAAGCACTCTCCACCGGCGTTCGTCTGCGCAATGCCCGTGAACAACTCGGATTCAGCCAACAGGCAGTCGCGGAACGACTGTGCCTGAAGGTCTCCACGGTACGCGATATTGAAGAAGATAAGGCACCAGCCGATCTCGCTTCAACATTCCTGCGTGGGTACATCCGTTCTTATGCGCGTCTGGTGCATATTCCTGAAGAAGAACTGTTGCCAGGGCTGGAAAAACAGGCTCCAGTTCGCCCTGCTAAAGTCGCGCCGATGCAGAGCTTCTCGCTCGGTAAGCGTCGTAAAAAGCGCGATGGCTGGTTAATGACCTTCACCTGGCTGGTGCTGTTTGTCGTTGTCGGACTGACAGGCGCCTGGTGGTGGCAGAACCACAAAGCGCAGCAGGAAGAGATCAGCACCATGGCCGATCAATCTTCTGCTGAGCTGAATGCCGGTAAAGACAGCGCGCAGAATGTACCGTTAGATACCAGCGCCGCAGCAGGTCAGGAGACGACGCCGACTGCAGATGATGGCGCAGTGGCGGACGCCGCGCCATCGACGGATGCTCCGGCAACCCCGGCGCCAGCCACGGATGCGCAACAGAATGCTGTTGTGGCACCGTCTCAGGCCAATGTGGATACCGCAACCGCAGCGCCAACAAATGCGGCCCCGCTGCCGACTGACCAGGCGGGTGTAAGTACCCCAGCAGCCGATCCTAACGCACTGGTAATGAACTTTACCGCCGATTGCTGGTTGGAAGTAACCGATGCGACCGGTAAAAAATTGTTCAGCGGTATGCAGCGTAAAGACGGTAATCTGAATTTGACCGGTCAGGCGCCGTACAAACTGAAAATTGGCGCTCCGGCGGCAGTGCAGATTCAGTTCCAGGGTAAACCTGTCGATCTGAGTCGTTTTATCAGAACTAACCAGGTTGCACGTCTGACCGTTAATGCCGAACAATCACCGGCTCAGTAACAGACGGCAATGCGGGAGATTTTTTAATGCATAACCAGGCTCCAATTCAACGTAGAAAATCGACACGCATTTACGTTGGGAACGTGCCGATCGGCGATGGCGCGCCCATCGCCGTACAGTCTATGACCAATACGCGCACCACTGACGTGGAAGCGACGGTTAATCAGATCAAAGCGCTGGAACGCGTAGGCGCAGATATTGTTCGTGTCTCTGTACCGACAATGGATGCTGCAGAAGCGTTCAAGCTTATCAAACAGCAGGTTAATGTCCCGCTGGTTGCCGATATTCACTTCGACTACCGTATCGCGCTGAAAGTGGCGGAATACGGCGTTGACTGTCTGCGTATCAACCCAGGCAATATCGGTAATGAAGAGCGCATCCGTATGGTAGTAGACTGCGCTCGTGATAAAAATATTCCTATCCGCATCGGCGTAAACGCCGGATCGCTGGAAAAAGATCTGCAGGAAAAATACGGTGAACCGACGCCGCAGGCGCTGCTGGAATCCGCTATGCGTCATGTGGATCACCTCGATCGTTTGAACTTCGATCAATTCAAAGTCAGCGTTAAAGCCTCTGACGTTTTCCTCGCCGTAGAATCCTATCGCCTGCTGGCGAAACAGATCGATCAACCGCTGCATCTGGGGATCACCGAAGCCGGTGGCGCACGTAGCGGGGCGGTGAAATCCGCGATCGGTTTAGGATTGCTGCTATCAGAAGGGATCGGCGATACGCTGCGTGTTTCTCTGGCTGCCGATCCGGTGGAAGAGATCAAAGTGGGCTTCGATATTCTGAAATCGCTGCGCATTCGCGCGCGCGGGATCAATTTCATCGCTTGTCCAACCTGCTCACGTCAGGAATTCGACGTTATCGGTACGGTTAACGCGTTGGAGCAACGCCTGGAAGATATCATTACGCCAATGGATGTTTCGATCATCGGCTGTGTGGTAAACGGTCCTGGCGAAGCGCTGGTTTCTACGTTGGGCGTGACGGGCGGTAACAAGAAAAGCGGCCTGTACGAAGACGGTGTGCGTAAGGACCGACTCGACAACGACGATATGATCACACAGCTTGAAGCTCGTATTCGCGCTAAAGCGAGTATCCTGGACGAAGCGCGCCGTATCGACGTGCAGCAGCTTGAAAAATAACAACGTGATGGGAAGCGGCGTGCTTCCCGTGTATGATTGAACCCGCATGGCGCCCGCATTGTTCGGGTTAGCGCTGAGGGTTCATTTTTATATTCATAAAGAGAATAAACGTGGCAAAAAACATTCAAGCCATTCGCGGCATGAACGATTATCTGCCTGGCGAAACCGCCATCTGGCAGCGCATTGAAGGCACACTCAAAAACGTGCTCGGTAGCTACGGTTACAGTGAAATCCGCTTGCCGATTGTAGAGCAGACCCCGTTATTCAAACGCGCGATCGGTGAAGTTACCGACGTGGTTGAAAAAGAGATGTATACCTTTGAGGACAGAAATGGCGACAGCCTGACTCTGCGTCCTGAAGGGACTGCGGGCTGCGTACGCGCCGGCATTGAACATGGTCTCCTGTACAATCAGGAACAGCGTCTGTGGTATATCGGGCCGATGTTCCGCCACGAACGTCCGCAGAAAGGACGCTATCGTCAGTTCCATCAGTTGGGTGTCGAAGTGTTTGGCCTGCAGGGGCCGGACATTGATGCTGAACTGATTATGCTGACCGCTCGCTGGTGGCGCGCGCTGGGTATTTCTCAACATGTTAGCCTGGAGCTGAACTCAATTGGTTCGCTTGAAGCCCGTGCTAACTACCGTGATGCGCTGGTCGCCTATCTGGAACAGCATAAAGAGAAACTGGACGAAGACTGCAAGCGTCGCATGTACACCAACCCGCTGCGCGTGCTTGACTCCAAAAACCCAGAAGTGCAGGCGCTGCTCAACGACGCACCTGCGCTGGGTGATTATCTCGATGACGACTCTCGCGAGCATTTCGCGGGTCTGTGCAAACTACTGGAATCCGCAGGGATTGCCTACACCGTTAATCAGCGTCTGGTTCGTGGTCTTGATTACTACAACCGCACCGTATTTGAGTGGGTTACCAGCAGTCTGGGCTCGCAGGGCACCGTGTGTGCCGGTGGTCGTTACGACGGTCTGGTAGAGCAACTGGGCGGTCGTGCAACGCCAGCTGTGGGCTTCGCCATGGGCCTGGAACGCCTTGTTTTATTAGTTCAGGCAGTGAATCCGGAATTTATTGCCTCCCCTGTTGTCGATATATACCTGGTTGCTTCAGGCACAGACACGCAGTCGGCGGCAATGCGGCTTGCGGAACGTCTGCGTGATGAAGTTCCTGGTGTGAAACTGATGACCAACCACGGCGGCGGCAACTTTAAGAAACAGTTTGCCCGTGCCGATAAGTGGGGCGCCCGCGTTGCACTGGTACTGGGTGAGTCCGAAGTGGCTGACGGTACTGTTGTAGTGAAGGATTTGCGCTCTGGTGAGCAAACAGCAGTAGCGCAGGATGGCGTTGCCGCGCATTTGCGCACTCTACTGGGCTAAGGAGAAGGACAGCGTGGAAATTTACGAGAACGAACACGACCAGGTTGATGCGGTAAAACGCTTCTTTGCCGAAAACGGCAAAGCGCTGGCGGTTGGGATAATTTTAGGGGTTGGCGCACTGGTTGGCTGGCGTTACTGGACCAGCCATCAGACGGAGTCCGCACGCTCTGCTTCTCTGGCATACCAAAATACGGTGACCGCGGTTAGCGCGGGTAAAGCGGATAGCATTCCTGCGGCAGAGAAATTTGCAGCAGAGAATAAAAATACCTACGGCGCGTTAGCTTCACTGGAACTTGCGCAGCAGTTTGTTGACCAAAATGAACTTGAGAAAGCTGCAAGCCAGCTGCAACAAGGCCTGGCTGCAACCAGCGATGAGAATCTCAAAGCGGTGATTAACCTGCGTCTGGCTCGTGTTCAGGTTCAGCTTAAACAGGCTGATACCGCGCTGAAAACACTCGACACCATTAAAGGTGAAGGGTGGACGGCCATTGTTGCCGATCTGCGCGGTGAAGCGTTGCTGAGCAAGGGCGACAAACAAGGTGCGCGTAGCGCATGGGAAGCGGGTGTGAAAAGCGATGCCTCTCCTGCTCTGAGCGAAATGATGCAGATGAAAATCAATAATTTGTCCATCTGAGAGGGACCCGATGCAATTGCGTAAATTACTTCTGCCAGGGCTGCTTTCCGTTACCCTATTGAGCGGCTGTTCACTGTTTAGTGGCGAAGAAGATGTCGTTAAGATGTCCCCATTGCCGGTGGTTGAAAACCAGTTTACTCCGTCTACGGACTGGAGCACTTCCGTGGGCAACGGTATTGGTGATTTCTATTCCAATCTTCATCCTGCGCTGGCGGATAACGTTGTCTATGCAGCCGATCGCGCAGGTGTCGTGAAAGCGCTGAACGCAGACGACGGCAAAGAAGTGTGGTCTGTTAATCTGGGTGAGAAAGACGGTTGGTTCTCCCGTGCATCTGCACAGCTTTCTGGCGGCGTAACCGTGTCCGGTGGTCATGTTTACATTGGCAGTGAAAAAGCGCAGGTGTATGCGTTGAATACCAGCGACGGTACCACCGCATGGCAAACGAAAGTTGCCGGTGAAGCGCTGTCCCGTCCGGTTGTGAGCGATGGTATGGTATTAATCCACACCAGCAACGGTCAATTGCAGGCGTTGAACGAAGCTGACGGCGCCATCAAGTGGACCGTTAACCTCGACATGCCATCCCTGTCTCTGCGTGGCGAATCTGCCCCTGCGACGGCCTTTGGCGCAGCAATTGTTGGTGGTGATAACGGTCGCGTAAGCGCCGTGCTGATGCAGCAGGGCCAGATGATTTGGCAGCAACGTATTTCTCAGGCGACAGGCCCAACGGAAATCGATCGTCTGAGTGACGTTGATACCACGCCGGTTATCGTCAATGGCGTTGTTTACGCGCTGGCTTATAATGGTAACCTGACCGCGCTCGATCTGCGCAGTGGCCAGATTATGTGGAAACGTGAACTGGGCTCGGTAAATGATTTCATCGTCGATGGAAACCGTATCTACCTGGTCGATCAGAACGACCGCATACTGGCGCTGACCACCGACGGCGGTGTGACGCTGTGGACGCAAAGCGATCTGTTGCACCGTCTGCTGACGTCTCCGGCATTGTATAACGGCAATTTGGTTGTGGGCGATAGCGAAGGCTACCTGCACTGGATTAACGTTGAAGATGGTCGCTTTGTTGCCCAGCAGAAAGTCGACAGCTCCGGTTTCCTGACCGAGCCAGTCTCTGCGGATGGTAAACTGCTGATCCAGGCGAAAGACGGTACGCTGTACTCCATTACGCGTTAATCGTCCTGGCCGCTCGCTTTGAAAAACGGCTCCTGGTGCAGGGGCCGTTTTACTGTTTTTAACAACGGCGCAAAAATGTGCGCGTTGTCTGATGATTTTTTAAATGAGGCTTTAAACATGGTACCTGTGGTCGCGCTTGTCGGGCGCCCTAACGTTGGCAAATCCACGTTATTTAACCGTCTAACTCGCACCCGAGATGCGCTGGTTGCGGATTTCCCGGGTCTGACTCGTGACCGTAAGTACGGTCGTGCGGAAATTGAAGGCCGCGAGTTTATCTGTATTGATACCGGCGGTATTGATGGTACGGAAGACGGTGTTGAAACCCGCATGGCTGAACAGTCTCTGTTGGCTATCGAAGAAGCGGACGTTGTACTGTTTATGGTGGATGCGCGTGCTGGCCTGATGCCAGCGGATGAAGCCATTGCTAAACATCTGCGTTCACGCCAGAAACCGACGTTCCTGGTGGCCAACAAAACGGACGGACTGGATCCCGATCAGGCGGTTGTTGATTTCTACTCGCTGGGTCTGGGTGAAATTTATCCGATTGCTGCCTCCCATGGTCGCGGCGTTCTCAGCCTGCTGGAGCATGTTCTGCTGCCGTGGATGGATGACGTTGCACCGCAGGAAGAAGTCGATGAAGATGCGGAATATTGGGCGCAACTGGAAGCCAAAGAAAACGGTGAAGAAGAGCCTGAAGACGACTTCAACCCGCAGGATCTGCCGATCAAGCTGGCGATTGTCGGGCGTCCGAACGTAGGTAAGTCCACACTGACTAACCGTATCCTCGGCGAAGACCGCGTGGTGGTTTACGACATGCCAGGGACCACGCGTGACAGCATTTATATTCCGATGCAACGCGACGAACGTGAATATGTGCTGATCGACACCGCTGGCGTGCGTAAGCGCGGGAAAATTACCGAAGCGGTAGAAAAATTCTCAGTCATCAAAACGCTGCAGGCGATTGAAGATGCCAACGTGGTCATGCTGGTGATTGATGCGCGGGAAGGTATTTCCGATCAGGACCTGTCGCTGCTGGGCTTTATCCTCAATAGTGGGCGCTCACTTGTTATTGTCGTCAACAAATGGGACGGCCTGACGCAGGAAGTGAAAGAGCAGGTCAAGGAAACGCTGGACTTCCGTCTGGGCTTTATTGATTTTGCGCGCGTACACTTTATCTCTGCGCTGCACGGTAGCGGTGTCGGTAATCTGTTTGAATCGGTCCGCGAAGCGTACGACAGCTCCACTCGTCGCGTTAGTACCGCGATGCTGACGCGTATCATGACCATGGCGGTAGAAGATCATCAGCCGCCGCTGGTACGTGGTCGTCGCGTGAAGCTGAAATATGCCCATGCCGGTGGTTATAACCCGCCGATCGTGGTGATTCATGGCAATCAGGTGAAAGATCTGCCGGATTCATATAAGCGCTATCTGATGAACTACTTCCGCAAAACTCTGGACGTGATGGGGACTCCGATCCGCATTCAGTTCAAAGAAGGGGAAAACCCGTTTGCGAATAAACGTAATACACTGACGCCGACCCAGATGCGTAAACGTAAACGTTTGATTAAGCACATTAAAAAAAGCAAATAATCGTTGCTGATGTTGATAAAAACCCGCGCTTGTCGCGGGTTTTTTTTCGGTATTCCATCGCCAGCTTCTGACCGTGCGATGTCAATCACTATTCGTTTTTTACCAAGTTTAAATCTAAGAAAGTAGACATTTGTCGAGTTTTCATCTTAAAGTCCGGGGGGTGGTACTAGACAAAACTAGTCTTAGGTTATCAAATGGTTAAATAACTTTTCGCCGCATGTAAAAAATCGGTCAGATACGTAACTGGCTGGCGTACATGCGGTGTATACACGCACGACGACATAACTTTCGGGAGAATTATGCAATCCTCTGTTAATCAAAAAGAAAGCCGAACTTTCTTCGGCCATCCTTATCCGCTCGGCTCGCTGTTCTTCACAGAGATGTGGGAGCGTTTCTCGTTTTATGGCATTCGCCCATTACTGATCCTGTTTATGGCGGCTACAGTCTATGACGGCGGCATGGGGCTGGCGCGTGAAAACGCCTCGGCGATTGTGGGTATTTTTGCCGGTACGATGTATCTCGCTGCGCTGCCTGGTGGTTGGCTGGCGGATAACTGGCTCGGCCAACAGAAAGCCGTATGGTACGGTTCCATCCTGATTGCGCTTGGTCATCTGTCGATTGCGCTTTCGGCCATTATGGGTAATAACCTGTTCTTTATCGGCCTGATGTTTATCGTGCTCGGTTCCGGTCTGTTTAAGACCTGTATTTCGGTCATGGTTGGCACATTGTATAAAAAAGGCGATGCGCGTCGTGATGGCGGTTTCTCGCTGTTTTACATGGGCATCAATATGGGGTCATTCATCGCCCCCTTGATCTCCGGTTGGTTGATTAAAACCCATGGCTGGCATTGGGGCTTTGGTATCGGTGGTATCGGGATGCTGGTGGCGTTAATCATCTTCCGTGTGTTTGCCGTTCCGTCGATGAAACGCTACGACAGCGAAGTGGGACTGGACTCGACCTGGAACAGCCCGGTAGTGAAGCGTAACGGTGTGGGCGCATGGCTACTCGCGCTGGCTGTCGGTGTGGCGATTATCGTTACGCTGATTGCGCAGGGCGTGATTGTGATTAATCCGGTCGCGGTTGCCAGCATACTGGTGTACGTGATTGCCGCCTCTGTTGCGCTCTACTTTATCTACCTGTTCATCTTTGCCGGCCTGAATCGCAAAGAGCGCGCCAGACTGCTGGTTTGCTTTATACTGCTGGTTTCCGCCGCATTCTTCTGGTCGGCGTTTGAGCAAAAACCCACCTCGTTCAACCTGTTCGCCAACGACTACACTAACCGTATGATCGGTGATTTTGAAATTCCGGCGGTCTGGTTCCAGTCGATAAACGCCCTGTTTATCATCCTGCTGGCGCCGGTATTTAGTTGGGCGTGGCCGAAGCTGGCGAGTATGAACATTCGCCCGAGCAGCATCACTAAGTTCGTTATCGGTATTTTGTGTGCGGCGGCAGGCTTTGGCCTGATGATGCTGGCGGCGCAAAACGTTCTCAGCAACGGCGGGGCGGGCGTTTCTCCATTCTGGCTGGTAGGCAGTATCCTGATGCTGACGCTTGGCGAGTTGTGTCTGAGCCCGATCGGTCTGGCGACCATGACGCTGCTGGCGCCGGAAAGAATGCGTGGGCAAATGATGGGCCTGTGGTTCTGTGCCAGTGCGCTGGGTAACCTGGCCGCAGGTCTGATTGGCGGTCATGTGAAGGCTGACCAACTGGATATGCTGCCGGATCTCTTCGCTCGCTGCTCGATTGCGCTGCTGATCTGCGCCGCGGTCCTGATTGTCCTTATTGTTCCCATTCGTCGCATGCTGGAAAATACGCAAACTAAACCGGCTACCAGCGCCTGATAACACCTCGATTATGCCGGGGCAGAAACTATGCCCCGGTCATTCAATTGATGAGGTATGACGTTTTGTTGGACCTGGGCGACATTCAGCACAGCGTGTTAAACTCAACGCAAGAATCGATCCCTGTACTGGAGTTGCAATGTCTATCATTTGTCCGGATTGCCACGCTGAACTGGAGCCACAAAACGGTGCGGCGCGCTGTGAGAGTTGCCAAAAAGATTTTCAACTGGAAGCACGTTGCCCAGAGTGCCATCAACCACTCGAAGTACTCAAAGCTTGTGGCGCGGTGGATTATTTCTGTCAGCATGGCCATGGGCTGATTTCGAAAAAACGCGTGGAGTATGTGCCGGTTTAAACCGGCTTTTTCTTCCGCGTTTTTTTCGCCGCCGTTACGCCCCTCACTTCGCTTTCCACCCAGCCATCTGCTAGTCGGGTGGTGATGACATCGCCTGCGCTGACCTGTTTGATCTGTTTCAGTACGCCGCCGCCCGTGGTGGTAGAAACGCTGTAGCCGCGCGCCAGCGTCGCCAGCGGACTGACCGCTTCGAGATGGGTAACCGCGTTGCCGAAACGCTCGCGCTGTTCGCTTATACGTGTGCGTACATTCTCCATCAGACGATATTCCAACTGCTGAATACGGGCTTGTGCGCGATAAATGCGGGGCTGTGGATTTTGTTGATTCAGTCGCTGCAGCATACGTTGCTGGCGCTGATTCGCCTGCTTTATTTGGTTTTCCAGCGCGCTGCTCATGCGCTGACGCAGCCGTTCCAGAGAAGTTTGCTGGCGCGCCAGACGCAACTGCGGGTGCTGCTGCTGGAGGCGGTGGAAAAGCTGCGTGAAACGACGGGTGCGGTTGGCGAGGTAGTAATCCATCGCCATGCCCAGACGCTGCTGGGCAGACTGCACCTGACGCAGCAGCTCTTGCTGGTTACGGCTGACGATTTCCGCCGCCGCCGACGGCGTCGGCGCGCGCAGGTCGCCGACAAAATCGGCGATAGTGACGTCGGTTTCGTGGCCGACGGCGCTAACCACTGGAATGCGGCTGGCAAATATTGCGCGCGCCACGCGTTCGTCGTTAAAACTCCATAAATCTTCCAGCGAGCCGCCGCCGCGCCCGACGATTAACACGTCGCACTCGCCGCGCGCGTTTGCCAGTTCAATGGCGCGAACGATTTGCCCCGGCGCGTCGTCGCCCTGTACCGCGGTAGGGTAGATAACTACCGGCAGCGACGGATCGCGGCGTTTAAGAACGTGGAGAATATCGTGCAGCGCCGCGCCGGTTTTCGAGGTAATCACCCCGACACAGTGGGCCGGGGAGGGCAGCGGTTGCTTATATTGCTGATCGAACAACCCTTCCGCCTGCAGTTTGGCTTTCAGCTGTTCATACTTCTGCTGTAATAGCCCTTCGCCCGCGGGCTGCATGCTCTCAACAATTATCTGGTAATCGCCGCGCGGTTCATACAGCGTGATGTTGGCGCGTACCAGTACCTGCTGACCGTGCTGCGGACGGAACGTCACCCGGCGGTTGCTGTTGCGGAACATCGCGCAGCGCACCTGGGCGTTATCGTCTTTTAAGGTGAAGTACCAGTGGCCGGAAGAGGGCTGGGTGAAATTCGATATTTCGCCGCTGATCCACACTTGTCCCATCTCCTGCTCAAGCAGCAGACGAACCGTCTGATTCAGGCGGCTTACGGTAAAAATTGAGGAGGTCTGAGAGGATAACATGTGAGCGGGATCAAATTCTAAATCAGCAGGTTATTCAGTCGAAAGTAACATGCTCACAGAGGAGCGCAAGGTTTTTTTGCAAAAAAGTGTGGATGCAATCGGTTACGCT
>OIER01001390.1_pt1 | contig 12076 bp, 10 predicted proteins | sample 1581801 | NCBI WGS metagenome assembly OIER01 (sample SAMN03281006, study PRJEB24777) | human gut metagenome | isolation source: fecal sample PR165 from 1 month old male Malay infant, vaginally delivered... | reverse complement strand
AATGTACCCGGCGCACCGCGCATTGGATTTATTACTCACATTGATACCGTGGACGTGGGATTATCGCCGGATATTCATCCACAAATATTAACGTTTACCGGTGAAGATCTCTGTCTGAATAAAGAGAAAGGGATCTGGCTACGGGTAAGTGAGCATCCGGAAATTCTGTCTTACCCGAATGAAGAGATTATTTTCAGCGACGGTACCAGCGTATTAGGCGCAGATAATAAAGCAGCGGTGACCGTGGTCATGACCGTGCTGGAAAACCTGACCTCTGAGCATAAACATGGCGACATTGTGGTCGCGTTTGTACCCGACGAAGAGACTGGCCTTAAGGGGGCAAAAGCGTTAGATCTGAAACGATTCGACGTCGACTTTGCCTGGACCATCGACTGCTGCGAGCTGGGGGAGATTGTCTATGAGAATTTTAATGCGGCAGCCGCTGAGATCCGCTTTACCGGCGTAACGGCGCACCCGATGTCTGCTAAAGGGGTGCTGGTAAACCCGTTATTAATGGCGACCGACTTTATCAACCAGTTTGACCGCCAGCAAACGCCAGAGTGCACGGAGGGCCGTGAAGGCTACATCTGGTTTAACGGCATTCAGGCCGGGCAGAACGAGGCCGTTCTGAAGGCCAATATTCGGGACTTTGACAAGGACAACTTTGCTTCCCGCAAGCAGCAGATTGCTGATGTCACCGCACGGATCGCCGCCCGGTATCCGACGGCAAAAGTGGACTATCGCATTGAAGAGACTTACAGCAATATCAGCAATGCGATTGGCGAAGACAGGCGTGCCATCGATCTGATGTTTGCGGCGATGGAATCACTGGGTATCACCCCAAAACCGACGCCGATGCGCGGCGGTACAGACGGCGCAGCGCTCTCGGCAAAAGGGTTGCTCACCCCGAACTTCTTCACCGGCGCGCATAACTTCCATTCGAAGTTTGAATTCTTGCCGCTGTCGTCGTTCGAGGCGTCTTACCACACTGCCCTGCAACTCTGCCTGCTGGCCGCGCGTTAAGCAGGCTTGCGCGCCAGCATCGTAGCAAAGCGCAGCTTGATGCGGTTGCCGTGTTCATCGGTGCGGTGCAGTTCGCCAACCTCTTCGTTGTATTTGAGCAACTCCCAGCCTTCATAGTAGTTGCTCAGTTCACCGCTTTTAAACGCAAACGGGAAGCCGACGGTGCACGGATAATCCGCCGTGTCCATCGCGGCAACGATCAGGTTATAACCGCCAGGTTTGGTGCAACGCTGCATATTGGCGATAAGACCCGGAATGGTTTTTGCCTCCAGGAACATCAGCACCACGGTAGACAGAATAAAGTCATACTCGCCGTCAATGCTCAGGTTGTTGAGATCCTTGATGGCCGAGTGAAGATTCTCAATGCCTTCTGCCGCTTTGATGCGCTCGATATTATCGATGCTCATCGGATTTTTATCCCAGGCAGTGACCTCGTACCCGTTGGCCGCCAGATAAAGGCTGTTACGGCCATTGCCACAGCCCAGATCCAGGGTTTTACCCGGTTTCACGATCCCCGCGCTGTACACCACCTCTGAGTGTGTACGGGTTAAACCATATTTCTCTGTGAAGTAATTTTCATCGACGGACATTATTTTTCCTCAGATTGCATAAGCAGTGCTTTTTCAGTGCGCAGCAGAAGTTTGCCCTGAAGCAGCAGAATAAAAGTACGGACCAACAGGATCCCAATGATGACGTTGGTGAAGATAAAAAGCGGTACGGCAATCACGTGGAAAAAGCCCGACGGGCTGCTGTGCCCCAGATGCAGCCCGGTGGTTGCCAGTGCGGATATACCAAAGGAGAAACTCCAGAAAGAGGCATTAAACGGCTGGGATACGTACCAGGGCAACAGACGCAGCATAAACAGCAATTGCAACAGGCCATAACCGAACAACATTTTGGCAAAGGTGTCGGCTTCACCACCGTTAACGCTAAACCAGGCGCTACAGGCCACCAGCGCGGGCGCAAGCTGAATCCCCAAAGAGGTGCGCTGCGCGGTCGGAAGTTCTCCGGCACTGCGAAGGCGCTGAAGTATAACCGGCTCCAGGCTGAGCCAGGAGAAGACACCCGCCCCCAGGAACACGAAACCGGCGTCGTTAAACCCCAGGGCGCCGCACGCCATGGCGCTAATAAAATTATTCGCCACGGTTGGCAAATATAAACCCGGCGTCGTGGCTTCTTGCGGATGGTTGCCGCGCCAGAGTCCCGCGCTTTGCCAGGCGGAATAAGACAGCTGTGTCACCACCCCCACGCCAAAAAGCACGACTGAAATCGGGCGGCACCAGGGCACAAAACCGATGGCGACCAGCATCGTCGTCGCCGGAAAAAGACTGACAAAGCTACTCATCACCGGATGCCTCATCTCTGCCAGCACGCTGCGCGGGAAACGGATCGCGCGGATGATAAAGGCCACCGTCAGCAAAAACCAGCACGTAACGGCAAGGGCCACCAGCGCATCACCCGGCCACCGTGTCACCGGCCAGAGCGTGCTGGCGTATCGCCAGGCGAAACCCATGCCAATGATGCCAAGCACCATGCCAAAATACCCAGCGGGCAAGTTAAGCACTTTCTGTGGGGGATTGAGTTTATCCATTAATTTTAATTTTTAAAATGTATTTTAAATGCGATTTTAAGGGGTTTCCGCAACGGATGCCAGCACAACGAAAAACCAAAAGTTTGCTACGTTTAGTGAAGACGCTTATCAGGGATCACACGATGAAAAAGTATCGGCTCAGCGATGAAACCCGCCTCTGGCAATGGAAAAGCGGCGAAACAACCCACACGACAACCTTACGGCAGATCATCGCCACGGCAGATTTTAACGATGTCACGGCCGGTACGAAAGGTGGCTGGATTGATGACGCGCGCGCCCTGTCACAGAATGGGGATTGCTGGATCTATGACGAGAACAGCGTGGTGTTCGCCGGTGCTACCGTGTCGGATCACGCGCGCCTGACCCTGCCCTGTACCGTCAGCCATGACGCCCGCATCAGCGGTCACTGCTGGCTGGACAGCGCCGAAGTCAGTCACGGCGCGCGGATAAGTGACAACGTCACCATTCAGCACTCCTGCGTGCGGGGCGAGTGCCACATCTTCGGCGACGCGCGCATCCTGCATAACAGCGTCATCATCGCCGCCAAAGGACTGACGCCGGACCACGACCAGATCCTGCAAATCTATGACAAAGCGACGGTAAGCCGGTCGCGCGTTGTGCATCAGGCACAGATCTACGGCGAAGCGATGGTGAACAATGCGTTTATTGAACACCGCGCTGAGGTATTCGACAGTGCGATCCTCGAAGGGAACGATCTCAATAACGTCTGGGTGTGCGACTGCGCAAAGGTATACGGTAACGCCCGTCTGATTGCCGGTTTCGACGACGACGCCATCCCCACCGTGCGCTACAGTTCGCAGGTGGCGGAAAATGCCGTCGTGGAAGGCAACTGCGTCATTAAGCACCACGTCCTGATCGGCGGTCAGGCATGGCTGCGCGGGGGGCCGATCATGCTTGACGATAAAGTGGTGATTCAGGGACGCGCCCGGATCAGCGGCGATGTGTTGATCGAGCATCGGGTTGAAATCACCGACGATGCAGTCATTGAAGCCTTTTCGGGTGAGAGCATTCACCTGCGTGGCGAAAAGGTGATTAACGGCGACCAGCGCATCACCCGCACACCGCTGCTGGGGGCGCTATAGGGTAAAAATCTTCCCGTAGATGTTCACATCTTCAAAGCGGCCATTCAGGTATTCCGCTTCCCGCAGGCACCCTTCCAGCGTAAAACCGTTGCGCCGGGCAACGTTGTTGCTGCTCTGATTCGCCACCCGGCACTTAATCACAAAACGGCGGATCTCGCCGCGCTCAGCGTAATAGCGCATAAACGCCTGCAATGACTGAGAGAGGATTCCCTTCCCCTGATGCGCCTCGTCCAGCCAGTAACCGATATAACCCGCTTTGTTGGCAGGCTCTATCGAATTAAACGACAGCACGCCGACCAGCGCATCATCCCGGAAGATCAAAAACATTTTGGCGTAGCCGCGCTGGTGCAGCATCTGGTTACTTAGCACATTGCGGCGGGTATCCTCTTCCGCGCCCACGTGCTGCGCCCAGTCAAAGGCGGTTTGCAGCCAGGTTTTGTTTTTGACGACGAGGTGATGGAAATCGGCGGTATAGCGCTCTTCGACGGCGCGAAGCTCGATATTCTGGGTAACGGGGATAATTTCTGCAGACATGGTGCCCCTCAATTGCCGGGTGGCGGCTGCGCCTTACCCGGCCTACTCTGGACGCATTTGTAGGCCGGGTAAGCGTTAGCGCCACCCGGCACAATCCCACAAGGATTAACGCATTATCCGGTCATCAACGTAGTGACGTTTATCCGGCGCTGGCGGGAAATACTGATACAGCCAGGTTTCACTGATGGCATCACCCTGACAGCGCAGGAAAAGGCGCATATCTACCGGCTCGGTCGAATCCGAGGTTGGGTACCAGTCAAACAGAATGCGATAACCGTCAAACGGTTCTACGTACAGGATCTCAACCTGCTTCGCTTCACCGCTGGAGAGCGTAATCACCGGCTCGATGCCTTTTGGAGCAGCGGCCTTCAGGTCGCCACCGACAAAGTCGATAGCAAAGCGGCGCGCCCACACTTTCGGGTAATTTTCACCTGGCGCCCAGCCTTCCGGGAAACCGCCCATGCCGGTGCGGGTGGCGAAAACATTAGCCAGCGGGGAACGCACCGGCGGCATTGCGCTCCAGTACAGGCGATATTTAAAGTCCAGCTCGTCGCCCGCTTTCACCGTTTTCTCCGGCTGCCAGAAGCAGACCACGTTATCCAGCGTTTCACCGGTGGTCGGGATCTCCATCAGACCAACCGAGCCTTTACCCCAGTCGTTGCGCGGTTCTACCCACAGGCTTGGACGCTTGTTATACCAGCCCATCACGTCCTGATAGTGCGAGAAATCACGATCCAGCTGCAGCAGACCAAACCCTTTTGGGTTTTTGTCCATATAGGCGTTGAACTGCAGCTTCTGCGGGTTGTTCAGCGGACGGCAGATCCACTCTCCGTTGCCGCGCCACATCGCCAGACGGTCTGAGTCATGGATTTGCGGGTGGATGGTGTCGCACATGCGTCGTTCGTTATTGCCGCAGCTGAACATACTGGTCATCGGCGCGATGCCGAGCTGTTTAATGTCTTTACGCGCATAGAGGTGGTTTTCCACCTCCATGATCACCTGGCTCTTCTCGCAGTGGATCACGAACTTATAGGCACCGGTAATGCTCGGGCTGTCCAGCAGCGTATAGACGGTAAACGTGGTGTCACCTGGCTTAACGGTTTCAAACCAGAAGGAGGTGAAGTCCGGGAACTCTTCCGGCGTGTCAGTAAAGGTGTCTACCGCCAGACCGCGCGCGGAAAGGCCGTACTGGTAGGTATCGTCAACCGCACGGAAATAGCTTGCGCCGAGGAAAGAGACGATATCGCGACGCGCCAGTTCCGGCGCCTTAAAGGCGCGGAAGCCTGCAAAGCCAAGATCGCTTTGCCCTTCCAGCTGTTTGGTATCCACACCGGTTTCACCGTAGCTGAACAACTCCGGTCGGAAGTGGATCTCACGCGCCATAGAGGTCGACTGGTCCAGCGAGAACATCCGCACGCGGCGGCGGAACCCCATTCCCATATGGAAGAACTGCACGTCCAGCTGACGCCCTTCAATGTTGTTCCACAGAGACTGCTTCTCATCGTAGCGGATGGCGTTGTACGCCTGCGGCGTCATGGTGGCCAGCGTGTCCGGCAGCGGACGTGGCGCACCACCCCAAGGGGTTTTCGCCAGGTCATGCGCCATGGATTGCAGTACGGAGAAGTCAAAACGACGGCTCTGACCGTCAGCGATGTCAGAGTCAGCAGCGTATGCCGCTTTGGAAAACAGGGAAGCAAGGCCAGAGGTGCCGCTCAGGGCTGCCACTGCCAGCGAGCCTTTTAGAAAACGTCTGCGATTCATGCCTGGAAAAACGTCCTTATGGTCGTGTGAATGTGTTCCGCGCTCGGCGAAATGACGGCAAGAAAGAACGCACAGCCTAAACAAAAATGGTTAAGAATCCAATTGTTGGCCGGTGATTATATGAACAAAGTGAGAAATATTTTCTGTCGACCAGAACGGCCCGAAAGTGGTGTAAAGAAAGCCTGGAAAATGTGTAGAAAAATGCCCCGGTGCGACATCAGTCACCGGGGCTAATGAGGCGGTTATTTTACGCTGACATCGATACCCGGAAAGTACTTATCAGCGAGTTTAGCGATCGTGCCGTCGGCACGCACTTTATCAATCGCGGCATCAAGCTGCTTTTTGGTGGCCTCGTCACCTTTACGCAACCCAAAACCGATCCCACTCCCGAGGATAGTGTCGTCAGACACCGGTTTGCCGATGAAGCCAAACCCTTTCCCCTGCGGCTTGCTGAGGAAACCTGCCTGCCCGGCCGCGGACATCACCAGCGAGGCGTCGATACGGCCATTAAGCAGGTCGCCCCAGGCCATATTCTGATCTTTATAAGACACCACGGTGACACCCTGCTTTTCCCAGTGCTCTTTCGCATAGGTTTCCTGAATTGAGCCCTGCAGCACGCCAATGGTTTTCCCCTTCAGCCCTTCTGGGGTCGCTTCTACCGCCGTACCGGCCTTGCCGACCAGCTGCGACGGAATGCGGTAAATCGGCTGGGTAAAATCAATGCTCTTGCGGCGCTGCTCGGTGATATTCATCGCCGAATTAATGGCGTCGAATTTCTTCGCCACCAGGCCCGGGATCAGCGCGTCAAACGAGGTTTCCACCCAGCTGCACTTCAGCGCTGCCGCTTTGCAAATGGCATTCCCCAGCTCAACGTCAAACCCTTCCAGTTCGCCCGCCGCATTGCGGCTCTCAAACGGCGGATATTCCGCTTCCAGACCGTAACGCAGCTCGGTGGCCGCAAAGGAGGAAAACGTACACAGCAATCCCATGCCGACAACTAACGCGCGTAATTTCATCTCATACTCCTCAGAGCCTATCTCAGCGTGGTTTGACCCGACACAGGGCTTGTGCACCTGCCCGTAACGTCGCCTCATCTTTCGCAAAAGAGAGACGAATCAATTTATTATCCGTACCGTCCGCATAAAACGCCGACAGTGGAATGGTTGCAACGCCGTACTCAACGATCAGCCGTTTCACCAGCTCGCTGTCACGCTCGTCGCTGAACCCGCTGTAGTCCGCCAGCATGAAGAACGAACCGGCGCTCGGCAGCAGCGTAAACGGCGAATCGGCCAGCAGGCTGTGCAACAGGTCGCGCTTACGCTGGTAAAACGCCGAAAGCGACAGCCAGGTTTGCGGGTCGAGCATATGTTCAGCAAATGCGTGCTGCATTGGCGTATCGGCAGAAAACATCAAAAATTGATGCACTTTACAAATCTCATCCATCAGCACCGCCGGAGCAACACAGTAACCCACGCGCCACCCGGTGACGTGATAGGTTTTTCCGAAAGATGAGATAATCACGCTGCGCTCCGCCAGTTGCGGATGCGTGGCCATCCCGTGGTGCGGCTCGCCGTCAAACACGACGTGTTCGTACACTTCATCAGACAAAATAATGATGTCGGTATTGCGCGTCAGCGCTGCCAGCTGCTGCAGGTCATTGGCCGAGAAGACCTGCCCGCTCGGGTTATGAGGCGTATTGATGATGATCATCCGCGTGCGCGGGGTAATGGCGGCGCGAACTTCGTCCCAGTTGACGGCAAAATCCGGCACCGTGAGCCTGATAGCGATCGGGGTGGCCCCCTGCAGGCGAACGATCGGCGCATAGCTGTCAAAGGAGGGTTCGAAGTAGATCACCTCATCGCCCGGATGCACCAGCCCGCTTATCGCCGAGTAGAGCCCTTCGCTGGCGCTGGCGGTCACCAGCACCTCGCGGCCCGGGTCATATTGCGTGCCGTAGAGGGCGGCAATTTTATCGGCAATGCGCTCTTTGAGCGCCTGCAGACCGGTCATCGCCGCGTACTGGTTATGCCCTGCCTCCATTGCGCGAGTGACGCCCGCAACAAGCTTCGGGTCGCAGGAGAAATTCGGTGCGCCCTGAGAAAGGTTAATGGCGTTATGCTGCGCTGAGAGCTGGCCGATAACGGTGAAAATGGTGGTTCCCACATCTGGCAGTTTGGAGCGCGTCTGTACCGGCGTTCGTAAAGTCATCCTGTTACCCTTCTCATGGTCTTTGCATAACTATTCAAACAACAAGTTGATTGTCGGGACAATCGAATTGTTGTCATAATAGCCATGAGAAAAATGCATAGCTGAGGTGTTTCCATGTCGCGCCGTTCGCTCCCACTCAATGCCATTGACGCATTTTTAGTCACCGCGCGTCATCTGAATCTTACGCACGCCGCCGCGGAACTTTGCCTGACGCAGGGGGCCGTCAGCCGCAAGATTGCCTCCCTTGAGACGTGGTTTGGTTTTCCGCTGTTTGAACGCCACGCGCGCGGCTTGCGCCTCTCCCCGCAGGGCAGCGCCCTGCTTCCGGAGCTGCAGTCCGCCTTTGAACAGCTGCTGGCCGTGGCGGACCAGGCCCGGAGCCAGCAAACCGTGATCCGGCTCAAAGCCCCGACCTGCGCGATGCGCTGGCTGGTGCCGCGCCTGCTGGAGGTGGAGCGCGAACAGCCGGATCTGCAAATCGCTCTCACCACCACCACCGATCATAACGTCAATTTCAAAACTGAATCCTACGACGCGGCCATCGTGTTCGGCACGCACATGAGCGCAGGCGATCTGCTGTTCGAAGAGGCGCTCACGCCGGTGATAAGCCCGGTGCGCGCGGGTGCAGCATTGGGTGCGTTGACGTTCCTGCACCCGACACGGGATAAGACCGACTGGTCGTTATGGCTCACAAAACAGGAAGGGCCCGGCTTTGTCATGCACAAAAATCAACACTTCGACACCATGGATCTGGCGATTACGGCCGCCATTCAGGGGCTGGGGGTTGCCATTGCTGACGAAACGCTGGTGGCTGAAGATGTCCGCGCCGGAAGGCTGATGCGGCCCTATGAGACAAGCATTAAAACCGGCGCCAGCTACCGGCTGGTGCTGCGCGAAACGCCTGACGCGGAAAATGGTCTGGCGGCGTTTCGCGCGTGTCTGCTTAATCGAGGCTGACGTGGTGCTTCATCACCCGTTTGAAGAGGCTCATGCGGGCGCGCATAAAGCGATTTTCAAGCCTGAAACCTGCATGTTTATTCACACCAATTCGTAACAAAACGTCCCGCCCTTTGCGGCAGGCGGGCCAGTGCGTCGGTCCTGGCAGGATCTCGCGAGGCCCAGCTTCTCGCGCAAAGCTTACCCAGTAGTCAGCCACCTGGGCCGCAAACTGCAAATCTCGTTCATTGACATACTGACGTGAGGGTTCCACCTGGCCGAGAGTGTCGAAGACATAGGGAACCTCGTTGCCGTGCCAGGCACCGTTGACATAGGTGGCATGTTCCGCCTCCGCGACATAGTCAAACCAGTAGCGCCAGCATAATCCCCCCACGCGCTGCTGAGCCTGCATCACCACATACCCCATGGTGGTAAACGCCATGTCGCGGCATACCTGCCTGCCCAGCTCTTCATCGCCTTTCACGCCGGGATAGAGCAACTTAATCAGCCCCAGCCCGAACCGCCGCTCCCGGCGAAGCTTCTGGATTTGCCCCGCGAGATCGATGCCAAACACCGCCATCACGCTGGCCTCGTCACTGTTAGAGCCAATCATCACCGGCACAGGGTGCTGACGGGCTGCGAAAAAGACGTCCAGCATCGCTTCCGGCAGTACGCAATCCCCGACGATGGGCGCCGGCGCGACGTTCAGCGGCGCGGTTAACGGCCAGAACGACTCGGGTGGAATGGCGCGCAGCTCCTCGGCCGTTGCGTTCTTGAGACCAAAATGGGCGGCCAGAGCTTCTCCTTTCTGCAGCGCCTGTTCACGCGGCGTGTCCGGCAAGGTGTAGCCACTTTGCACTATCGCCTTATGGAACAGCCCCTTTGCCAGGGGCGATGCCAGCAGCGACAGCACGCTGCGCGCGCCAGCAGATTCACCAAACAGGGTTACGTTAGCCGGATCGCCGCCAAACGCGGCGATATTGTCCCGTACCCATTCGAGGGCGGCGATCTGATCCAGCAGGGCAAAATTATGCACCACGCGATCTTCTTCCCCTTCCAGGGCCGGATGGGCGAAAAAGCCGAGATGGCCGAGACGGTAATTGAGAGTCACAACCACCACGCCGCGTCCTGCCAGCGCGGTGCCGTTGTACGGTGGCAAGCCACCTGCGCCAATCGTAAACCCGCCGCCGTGCAGCCAGACCATCACCGGGAGCTGCGTTGCGCGGTCAACCGGAGACCAGACGTTAAGATAGAGACAATCTTCAGAAAACTGGCCCGGATCGCCGCCGCCCAGCGTCTGGCAATACTCGCTGCTTTGCCAGCATGAAGGCGAAAAAGCCGTGGCCTCGCGAAGGCCCTCCCAGCGTGCAGGCGGCTGCGGTGAACGCCAGCGCCCGTTGCCTATCGGCGGCGCGGCGTAAGGGATCCCGTACCACGCATGCACGTCATTATCAGTAAAACCAGCCAGTGCGCCGTAGCGCGTTTCAACCACAGGGGCGGAAGGAGTTTGCATAACGACCTTATTTTTTCCAACACACCCCAGCAGAGTAACGATTTCAGAGCAAACCGCAACGCTGTTTGCTGCGCGTTTCAGCCTCCTCATAGAGGGCAAACTCGTCATACACCGGGCAGCCCAGCGCCGCTTCAAACGCATCGCGGCTGGCGTTACCGTGGCTGCGCGCCTGGGTTTCATTCCCTAGATTAGACTGGAAGATCCCGGCAGCGCTGACCGGAAGGAAATCTTCGTAGGTGATCGGCTGAGCGACAACCCATCCGCGCTCTATCAGCGGCTGCGGATCGTCGCCAGGCCGGAACGCATGCCGATGCGCCTCCCCGGCTGGCGTCAGACGATAGCGGAAATAAGCCAGCTCCTGACGGCGCATTAACAGCTCGCTGTCCGGGAAGGCGCTAAAAATCTCCTGCAGATGCAGCTGATGCGTCAGGTTATCTTTGCCGGTACCGGCCTGGGCAAGCAGGCTATCGTACAGTTCACGGCCTTTCGGGGTCAGGGCCACGCCGCGCTGCTCAATCTCACCGAAGCGTGCGGTGTGGGTGCCTTTATGTTCCCCGGCAAACAGCACCGGCTCCTCCAGAGCTTTAAAGCTGGTTTGACGCAATAAGACAGGCACCTCGCGACGAGGCGGCCCTTCAATCAGAATTTTGGGTTCAATGCCGTACTTCGGCATCAGCTCCTGCACCCGGTCAATATCCAGCGTGCGCGGCGTCAGGTGGTTAATGTGACACCCCGGGAAGCAGACCACATCAGCAATCAGCCGGTGCTCGTTATGCAGCGCCAGATAGGTTTCCTGATCGACCGTTGCATGGCGGTGCCAGCGGAAGGTTTCCAGCGCCTCCTGCACAAACTCGTGTGCCTGTGCCTGCGTAAACTGCCCTTCTGATTCGTACAGTTCGAGAAGCGCCAGACAGCGCGGGGTAAAGATGTTCCGGTGAGACAGGATTTCCGCCGCACGCTCGCGCAGCGCGACGTTTTCAATCAGCTCAAGTCGCAGCAGCGAGGTAAAGATACGGAACGGATTACGGCACAGCGCCGCATCATCAATCGGGCGAAACGCTGTGGAGTGAACGGGCACCCCCGCCTGAGAGAGATCGTAATAGCTGACCGGGTACATGCCCATGATGGCAAACATACGGCGCAGGGTAGAAAGTTCTTGCGCCGTGCCGACGCGGATGGCCCCGTGACGCTCCACATTCAGGCGCGCAAGCTCATCGGCGTTTGCCAGTTGTTCATGTAGTAGTGGGTTATTTTCCAGAACCGCCAGGTTTACGTCCGCAACCAGTTCAAGCAAGGTGCCGTACTGCGGAACTTCCTGCTGGTACATCGCCGACATAGCCTGCGAAAAGTGTTCCCGAATGTCATCAGCCGTGATGGTGTTCGCCATGATGTCATGCCTCCAGTGAA
>OIER01001386.1_pt1 | contig 12113 bp, 11 predicted proteins | sample 1581801 | NCBI WGS metagenome assembly OIER01 (sample SAMN03281006, study PRJEB24777) | human gut metagenome | isolation source: fecal sample PR165 from 1 month old male Malay infant, vaginally delivered... | reverse complement strand
AACCTAAAGCTCAGAAAACTCGAACACAGGATGGCAAGGCAGAAGCAGATGAGGTGGTGTATGCTGCTTCTACTGACACTTTTGCCTGCGTGTTCAGTGGCGGGGGTGGGGCCTTATCCCCCCTTTCTTTCCGGGGGGATAGAAGATGTTTGTGATTTTTTTCACCCGTTTTTTATCAAAGAAAGGATGATCGAGTGATGAAGGAAAGAAGACTGCAAACCCCGTTCTATTGTGTTAATTCTCAGGTGCTTTGGAAGGATGAAGAGGCTGTCAAGAATGCTGTGCTGGTTGATCAAAAGGTCTCACAGCTAGGAATGGACGCCATCTTTACGGTGTGCAGCGAGGATGTCTCCAAAGTTAAAAATGTGATTCATCGAATCAAACTCGCGATTGATTTTACAGACGCTAAACCTGAAAATTTGAAAAAGCTAAGAGAAGAAGGCGCTGAGGTCATTATTTTCGATGATCTTGAAACGATCTTCAACATAAAAAATATTTTAGAGATAGTCAAAGAACTGAATTATTCCGTCTTAGTAAGAACCGAGAAGCCCTTTGACATTCCTGAAAATGTCTTAAAGGATATCGATATCATCAAATGGAATTTTAGCGATGATCTGGCAGATTCGACTGCTAGTGCTCGTTTGAATACGGAGCAAAAGGAATTTTTAGAGACGTTTAAGCAAGTGAATCCCCACATCGCTGTTATCTATGGCGCAAGGAAGAACATTTCCAGTAACCTAGTCCTAAATACCTTATTGTCAGGCATGGATGGCTTTGGTGAGTTGGGGGGATATCGAACAACGACTGAAAAGCGTTCGGAGATGCTGCACGCGATGAATGATTACAAAAACGTCTTAGATTTCATCAAGTAAATTGAGAAAACTGAAGGTATCAACGCATTTATCAATGATTTAAAATAAGATATTTCGTCAAAAGCCCATCATTTCGTGGGCTTTTTTCTTATTTTTAGATAAAAATATGGGTATTTATTTCTTAATTAAGTTATTTTATGTAGGTTTTTGATACGTGGTTGTCGTATTCCTTAGATTAGGATTTTTATATTTTAGTTGCAATCAAATTTTTGGTGTGTAAATCTCGCGAAAATAGGCGTATGTTGTTGGTGTAGATATCTCAATAAAGAATGATTTCAAGAAAGGATGTCACTTCTGCTTTTCACAGCATCTATAGCTCAGAAAAAATAGAAAGCCATAGTCAAAGAAAGCAATAAACCTGTTTAGCAGAATGATATACGGCGTGAGAATCAACTTAATTTTTTGCAAAAAAATAAATACATTAAAACGAACAAGGAGGAAATCAGGTGCAAGAATACGGCATCACCAGACAAAAACTTTTTACGCTGTCACGGAAAACAGTCGAAAAACGCATTCGCAAGTTTTACCATGAGACAAAAGATGGCACAGCCACCATTGAACTGTTGATCGCGCTGCAAGTCCGAGCAGAACTCTGCGAATCAGAATTCAAGAGTGTGTTACGCGGATTAGCGAATCATATTTTCTTAAAAACCCGCTCGACTGCCGCGATGCGTCGCTATTATATTTATTTTACCGATTATTTTGGAAAGAAAGAATGGCAATTATTATCCGCGAAATTATTCCCAGCGCAAACCTATGTCGCTGAAGAACCTGAACGATTATTGAATCAAATCACTGAAGAACCATTAACAGGATTTGCGGAATCATGAAGGTGATTTCCAGTCCAAGTGAAGAAAAAATAAAAAACGAAAGGAAGAAAACCAAAAAATGAAAACGATTACGTTAGATGCGGAATTTGCCGATGAAATTGGCAAGTCCCATCATTTGAAATTTAAACATTTTGATCCCACCAAAACCGCGGATCAAGTCAAAACAGCATTAACCAAATTAACCAAGATTGGCCTGTTTGAAAAAGACGGGATCGCGCTATTCAAAGAAGTTTTGCACGCCAAAGTAATCGTGCGAGAAGTCCGCACGATCTTTGATGATAAAGAAGAAATTGAAAAACCAGCAAACGATCCAATGAATGTCATGATGGAGGCAGCTGGCGCACAGCCAGTAATGCCAGCGACTCCTGTGAAAGAGAAATCACAACCGAAGTCTGTCAAAAACATAGGACAAATCCGCTTTCCCGAGGATTTTACGATAACCGAAGAGCAGCCAAAACCAGGCTGGTTGATCAAAACCATCCAGCTGCCATTAGGTGTTGAACCGCAGGATATCAGTGAAAGTCAGGCGCTGATGATGATTACATCCAGTCTGCCAGCAGGCGTCTCCGTGAAGGATCTGGCGGTAGATGAGCAAGCAACGCCAGCGAAGCTGATCATTACGGCGAAATATGAAGAAGCAGAAGAAGTAGTCATGTCCGCAAACAAAGAATCGCCGCCAGCAAAACCTAAGAAGAAACGCAAACGTCTGCTCAATCGTATGCGTAAGCGAGAATAAGTACCGATTTCCGCCTTATCAAAAAATCCAACGTTGGGATGAGGCGGAAGTGTGTACGATTTAAAAAGGTTAGTACAAATTTTAAGCCCGCAAAAGCTGGGGGCTATTTGACCTGCCCCCATTTGTTCCAACGGAGGGATAATTATTCTGCTATTTATCAATTTTCAAACGTATTGTCTTTCCGAATTAATAGTATACGGCGACGTTATCTGATGAGTCTATCTCCCTTGTCTGATCAATTGTAGCAACGGATTTAAGAAAGTTAAGGCATAAAACATTGCAAGAAAAATCCCATAAAGAAGCGTAAATAAGAACCCATCTCGCCGATTTTTACTAATGCTAAAATGGTCCACCAGCTTTTTCACAAACGTTCTTGGATGCAGCAAGTCCCATGTGTTGAAGCGAATGTAACGCCCTAAATAAATTCCAAAGCTCAATAATAGGAAGATCAGCCCTGTTAGTGTCCAAAATAATGGCGTATTAATCTGATTAATCGTTTGCGGATCAATATAGATGATTACTAAGAATTGAAGCAATAGAATATTCAGTGCTGTATTTAAGACGCCCGAGATGGCTAAGCTTAGTACAGAAATAATGTCATACCAAATCGGCACTTCCACTTTATCCACTTCTCGGTGAGTCAAATTCAATTCTGTGATCAAATAGCCGGAGTTCGGCAAAAATAAAAACCAAGCGATCAAACCGATAACTAGTACGGCTAAAGAAATACTGGTAACCAGATTACTCTGAAGAACGGCCCCTAGCCAAGAAATAAACAGCTGGATGAGAATCGTACCCACCAAAATGACCACCGGAATAAGCGAAAGCTTGAAATTATGGACCATTGGTTTAAACAGTTTTGTGTGAAACAAGCGTGGGCGAATCACGATCGTCCCAATCGCAAATAAATTGAATAAAATGGTAACTATTAGTATTACGGACAAAATATCACTCCATATTTTTCTTTTTACTTCTATCGCAACCAAGACTAAAACTTTTGCTTACTAGTTCTAACACAAGTTGCCATTGAAATACAGACAACCTCGTAAATTCAAGTATAAATATCATATCATAGAGTATCGTCGTGATACTAATTTTTCAATTCGTTCAGGTTTCTCAAATTTCTCTACCTAGTATTATGAAAATACTAGGTAAAAAAGAACGGACTAAGTTAATCCTTGATTGATACACACGTTTTTTCAGTCACTGTAAAATAAAATGAAAAAAGTTGTCCCCTTCCTATCCAATTATGGTTTGATCGTAAGCGTAAATAACAAGCAGAAAAAAAGTCCTACCATTATAACGCTAAACAAGCGATTGCTAATGGCGGGGCTTCATTTTTTCTATGAAAATCGTTCGCCTTGTATCCTCTAGCCTTCTTACCACTGATTGGTAAGTCACAATTCACAGCTTCATCATTCGCTACATAGCTGATTCTACAAGCGTTCTTCTGAATTCGACTTAAGTAATTTCATTTGTATAGCTGAAATTTCAACAGCTTAGCCATAGAAGGATACTACGTTCTCTCAAAATAATTCCACATTTATGACCCACTAGCCAACTCGGTTTTTAACAACCGCTGAACTCTGGCTAATTCTTCTGGAGATAGACGCTGATAAGAAATTTCATTCTGCATGAATCCTTCTCCTTTTGCCTGCTCTGATTCAATCGTGCTAAAGGCGCTGCGATATTTTCTTGCTAATACCTCTAAGTCGTTAAATGGGATATCTGTTTTGATGGTACTTTCGAGACTCGACAAAATTTCTTGATAGCGGCTAATTCCTTTAATGCTGAGGGCCTGCTGCAGGATTCCCTTAATTACTTGACGCTGTCGTGCTTGTCGACCATAGTCTCCTTCAGGATCGTCATAACGCATTCGAACATATTTTAACGCACTGCTTCCATCTAATCGTTGAGGGCCCTTTGGAAATTCTGTGTCTTCATAGGTAAATGCAAAAGGATTGGAAACCTCAACCTCTCCGACAGCATCAACAAGGGATTCGACTCCCTGCATGTTGATCGACACATAGTAATTAATTGGAATATCCAATAATTTTTCAACCGTAGCGATCGTCATGGCTGTACCGCCGAACGCATACGCGTGATTGATTTTATCCATTGTATTGTGTCCGACAATCTCGGCGTAAGTATCACGGGGCAAACTGACCAAAACAGTTTTTTCTTGCTTGGGATTGACTGTCGCCACCATGATCGTGTCAGAACGTCCTTGTTCTGAGCGCCCCAAGCTTCCGGTATCCACTCCAAGTAATAATACACTGAAAGGTTCCTGCTGTTTTAAGTCTACGGTCTTTAATTTTTGTGTTCTAGCCAGTGGCTCATAGGCTTCATCAGTAGTTTCTTTTACATCATAGAAAACTTTTGCAGCAACCGCCGTGAGTAACAGAATCAATACTAATAACGTGGTCACTAGAATCGTTAAAACTTTTTTCATTTGTATTATTCTGTTAGGTCCATTTCTTTTTCGCTTATTTCCCATTCCTTCACTCCATCACTTCTTCAGATTCTTCAGCCTTCATCGCTTCATCACTAAAAGCCTGTGCGAGGATAGTCACAATACGTTTACTTGCTTGACCATCGCCGTAAGGATTCGCTGCTTGAGCCATCGCTTGATAAGCCGCTTGATCCTCTAGCAATCTTTTGACCTCTTGATAGACTATCTCTTTCCTAGTCCCCACTAGTTTTAACGTTCCTGCTTTTATTCCTTCAGGTCGTTCTGTCGTATCACGCAGCACCAGCACAGGCACCCCAAGTGAAGGTGCTTCCTCTTGTACACCTCCAGAATCGGTTAAAATCAGTGTACTGCGTTGCGCAAAATTATGAAAATCAAAAATGTCTAATGGCTCGATCAGCTGAATATTTTTACTTTTAGCCAACTCATGTTCAGCGAGCTGACGAACTGCCGGATTTTTGTGCATTGGAAAAATAATCTCAATATCTTTTTTCTCTTCTGCCAATTGGGCCAATGCTTGAAAAACTTCCGTCATCGGCTTGCCTAAATTTTCTCTACGATGCATCGTGACTAATAAACGGCGTTTGCCATTATCAATAAGATTAGGATGAGAATAGTCTTTACGAACGGTGTACCTCATCGCATCGATGGTGGTATTTCCTGTAATAAAAATCTGTTCCTTAGGAAAATTTTCCTTCATTAAATTAGCTGCGCTATCCGCAGTTGGCGCAAAACAAAAATCAGATAATGAATCAACAAGCTGACGATTGATTTCTTCTGGAAATGGGGAATACTTTTTCCAGGTTCGCAGCCCCGCCTCGACATGGCCTATAGTGATCTGCTGGTAATAAGCAGATAACGCCGCCGCCAATGTTGTTGTAGTATCTCCATGAACTAAAACCACGTCTGGAGCTTCCGCCTCCAAGATAGGGGTCAAACCTTCAATAATTCTCACCGTTACATCGCTCAAGCTCTGTTTTTCCTTCATGATCTTCAAATCATAATCTGGACTAATTTGAAAAAATTCCAAGACCTGATCCAACATATCTCTATGCTGCCCAGATACGACAACACTAGATTGAAAGCGTGAATCTTTTTCTAAGCGCTTAATGACAGGCGCCATCTTTATAGCCTCCGGTCGAGTACCAAAGATCGACATTACTTTTATTGGCATATGTATCTCCCTTTATTTAATAGTTTGTCTCATACAACAAAGAATCTTGAAGGAGATTGTCATCAGCTCCTTCAAGATTCTCTAGATTTTAAACATAAAACAAGCGAATTGAAGATCTAAATAATAAAAAGATTGATTGTTCTCGCCAAATATTGATCAATGAAAAAATCTATTATTGTAGATTCCATGTTTTAAGGGCTTTATCAGCTGGAGCATAGGCTAATTTTGTTGGCTTTTCTCCTGGTTCGATCAAATAAAACAATTTGCCCTTTGAAGTTTTTTCAGGCCCTAAGACTCCTCCAAAAGCTTCCATTTCCTCAGTTACGTTGTATGTTTTATCTTTTTTATTCTTTTTATCTTTTTTATCTGTCACCAATTGAAAATCAATCGCCCCTACCCCTTTGTCTTGAGTACCGATATTTTTACATTCAACTGTAAAGGTAACGAGCTGCTTTGGCTTATCCGCTTGATCGACAGACTCACTGGTGGATACGTCAGTGATTTTCATTTCGACCCCATCCGCTGTAAAAGGTGTGTCTAATCCGTCTTTCATGGTAACTTCGGATACTTTAGCAGAAGTATCCTTACTGCCGTCAGTTTCTTTATTACTCGACGTATCACATCCCGTTAAGAAAAAACAAACTGCAACAATACTTAATAATATTTTTTTCATTCAAAATCTCCGTTCGTTAGTTAACTTGAACTGTTTTTCTATCTAATTCCTTACCATCTGGACCATAAGCTACTAGGTACGCAGTGTCGCCCTTTTTAATTGCGTTGCCTACATAATAGTTGAAGGTTCCATTTTTGAAGGTTCCGCCAATTGAAATCAAACCACCATTTACATAAAGACGAGCTTGCTTCACATCGCCCACATAAATACCCGTAATTTCAACTGCACCAACTGTATATGCATTTGGAGAAATGCTGCCCTTGTATGAAGAGCTGGTAAAGTTGACCTTCACATTTTCCTGAAGCAATACATCGTTTGCGCCATAGGCATTCATTGTGACCACATCGCCTTCTTTAATGCTGCTGCCAACATAATAAGTGAATTGACCATTTTTGAAGGTTCCGCCCCATGAAATAACATTTCCGTTGACTGATAAACGAGCTTTCCGCACATCGCCAGTATAGGTTCCGGTAATTTCTCCGTTGCCTACTGTGTATTGACTAGGTGTAATCGTTCCTGCTTGAGCGGGTGTTTGTTTCACAGTTACACGATTATTTTGAGTCAATACCGCATTGTTTTGGTCGTATCCGTTAATCAAGACATTGTCGCCAGCTTTGATTCTTGATGGACCTACCCAATAAGTAAAGCGGCCATTACTGAAGGTTCCTCCTAAAGAAAGAACCGTTCCATTGACAATTACTTTCGCTTTCTTCACATCGCCACTGTAACTACCAGTGATGTATTCATCGCCGACTGTATAGCTGTCCGCTACCATTGTGCCAGATGTGTTTGATTCTACTTGTACATTTTTAGTGTCCAGCTCTTTATCGTCTGAAGTAAGAGCAACTAAACGGACATTTGAACCTTTTGAAATAACATTTTGGCCCACATAATAAGTGAAGCTTCCGTTTTTAAAGGTTCCGCCTTGTGAAATTAATTTGTCATTCACATACAATTTCGCTTTTTTCACATCGCCAGTGTATGTTCCGGTAATTTCAACAGCGCCAACGGTAAATTTATTTGGCGTAATTGTTCCTTTAGCTTCTGGAGCAGCTAGGATGTTTACTTTGTTATTTTGAGTTAACACATCGCCGTCGACATCATACCCATTAACAAAAACACTATCGCCTTTTTGAATGGCATTTTTACCAACCCAATAGCTGAACTGACCATCCTTGAAGGTGCCGCCTAAAGAAAGAACTTTTCCGTTAACGATTACTTTGGCTTTCTTCACGTCACCACTATAGGTTCCGCGAATATATTCATCGCCAACTGTATAATCGTAAGCAGAAAGTGTGCCGCTGTAATTAGACAATACTTTTACTGCTTTTTCATCTAATTTCTTTTTATCTTTGTCATAAGCCATTAACACGACTTTAGAATTTTTCTTAATCAAGCCAGTGCTTACTTCATAAGCGAATTTTCCATCCTTAAATGTTCCGCCAGTAGATACTAAATGGCCGTCCACGTAAAACTCTAAATATGAAACGTTGCCTTCATATGTTCCTGTGATTAATCCATTTCCGACTGTATAGTCACTTGGAGTAATACTGTGCTTCGTTGCTTTCACTTCAACTTCAATATCTTTGGTAGTAATACCTTTATGACTATCTTCTACCGAATAGGTGATGAAGTATTTACCAGGGACATTTGTATTGACGGTGTTTGATTTAATATTGATTTTTGATGTCAAATCGCCATCTTCTTCATCGTGAGCAGTAATTCCTTCTAATGGATTAAAAGGCTCGCCCTGTTCGATTACTTTATTTTCAGCATTGATTACTGGTAGTGTGTTTTGAGCAACTGTTACTTCGATTGTTTTCGTAGCTGACAAACCGTGGCTGTCAACAATTTTGTAGGTTACAGGATAGACACCAGGAACATTCGATCTCACCTGATTATCTGTAATAACGATGTTTTTAGTGATATCGCCGTCTTCCTTGTCAATTGCAGAAACGCCCTTCATAGCAAATGATCCTGTAAAGTCGTCGCCTAAAACAATTTTACGATTTTCAGCTGTTAATACAGGTTTTTCAGTTCCATAAGCAGGGTCAAGCTTCGCATATTCTAAGAAACCGCTTGATTCTTTACCACCGCCGACTGTCCAGTCGATCACGTTATTGTTCTGTGTTAAAGCGGTGTTGAAATGATATTTTCCGTCTAACGAACTTGGCACACGAATTTCTGTATCCGTTACAAATCCGCCTAAATCAATACTTACTGAAGTGTAAACATGTGGGAAAAGACCAATAACTGTTGTAATACTTGGGTTTTGAATAATCAATGAACAGTTATCTGGATCAACCTTGATATCTGTTGATTGATACGTATAAGACTTGATTGGAATACCAACATTGTATGCCTTCATTTCACCAGATAAATAGTTAATAAAGCGCGGGTCTTCTAGCAATGGCTTAAATTCATTTGGTAATTTCACTTGATAATACGTTTTGTCTGCAATCCCTAAATTTGCTACTTGTGTAATATTTAGGTCAACGGTTAAAATACCTTCTGTTTTTTGGTTGTTGATCACTAATTCTTTATCCGTTGATGTTTTTAAACCAATTTTCCCCCAAGCAATCAATCCCAAATCCAGCGGTCTGATTGACGTAGTCTTTGATTCTTGTTCTTCGTTATCTTTAGAAGTATCCTCCTTTTCTGTAGTTGGAACTTCTGAGGTAGGTACTTCTTTTGATTCGGTCGTTTCCTGTACAGGTTCAGTACTCGACTCAGGAAGAGCCTCCGATAAGCTGTCAGTTGTTAACCCCTTTGTCTCTGGTGCTACCTCCTCAGTTCCTGCAGCTTTTTCTTCTGCCAAAGCTGTGGCCGGTAGTAAGCCTGAGTTTAGCAACATTAAACTGCTAGCCCCAATTGTTAATAATTTCTTTTTCTTCACTAATTTTACCCCTTTCTTTTTTTTATCATTGATTTAAAACACCGCTTATCCATCGATCACCCCCTAATATTTGTAATATTTATAGTTTCCAGCACTCACAGATTTAGCTCCGTTATAAACAAAGCCGATTAAACGGGCGTTTGACCGTTTAAGCAAGGTTTTGCACTTTACTAAATTATTTCGTTTCGTACGATTTTCTCGGACTACTAAAATGACGCCATCGACTTTTGAAGAGAAAATCTGAGCATCTGTAACTACTAATAGTGGTGGTGAATCAACAATGATATAGTCATATTGTTCCTCCAGCTGCCGAAAAATCTCATTTAAGCGATTAGAATTTAGCAGCTCGGATGGATTAGGCGGGATCGGACCCGCTGGTAAAAAATCCAAGCCCTTAACTTGCGTGCTTTGAATGGCTTCACTTGGCTCACTACGTAGATTACTTAGCAAGGTGCTCAGACCTGCTGCTCGATTCGAATAGGTAGTGAAAAATTTACCTGCTGTTGCGCGACGTAAATCTCCGTCAATCAGTAATATTTTTTTATTTGCTTCCGCCATAACAACTGCCAGGTTCGCCGCAACAGTGGTTTTTCCTTCCTCCTGTTCTGTAGAGGTGACCAAAAGCAGCTTTAACGGCTGGCCTGAGGAGGAAGCAAACTGAATACTCGTTCGAACATTGCGATACTGTTCGGTAATAGGTGAAAATCGATTCTCAATCGAAATTAAGCGTGTTTCTCTTTCCTTCATGTAGTGACGCTCCTAAATTTAGACTCTTTTTCGTTGTCTTCTGGATATATGCACCGTATCCTCCGACAAATTTCTTTTCAAAAGGTCCTTATCCTTGGCAGACATTTTCATATCCACACTGGTGGTATAAGGAATGATTCCTAATGCATTGGTTTCAAAAATCTCATAAACGGCTTGCTCCGATTTGATCGTCTGATCCACACTTGCTCGCAGCAGAACGAATAGAAAGCCGACCAGTCCCCCGATAAATAAGCTTAGAACTAAATTTAATTTATGATTAGGCGAGATCGGAGAACGGCTTGCTGTCGCCTCCGAAGTAATTGAGATCTCTCCAGGGATTTGGCTTTCTGCTAAAGCCTCTTGAAAGATTTGCGAAGTGATATTTGCCAAATGAGCCGATAATCTTGGACGATCACTTACAGCTCGGATCGAAAAAAAAAGCGATTCCTGCTGCTGTTCTAGTGTAATGGCCTCCCTTAATTCACTCATTGACATCTGCTGATTCTCTTCAGACTTCAGCTTCTCCTGTACCTGACCTAAGACTAAATCACTTAATACCAATTCCTTGTAGGTTTTTACCAATTGGAGATTGGCCGTGATTTCATTCGAAAGGTTTTCTTCATTTGTTTTCGCCGCAGCAATCATTTGCGTCTGCGAACTGTATTGCGGTGTGATCCAAAAAAAAGAAATATAGCCGCCCAGTAGTAATCCGACGAGACTAAAAAGCATAATAGTTGGTAGCTTTTCTTTTATTGTTCGTGCAAAAAAAGAAAAATTTAAATTCTCATCCATAGTGGTTTGTTGCCTCCGATAATTAATGTGTTAAGCTAATAAGCCCCGTCACGGGTAATGATTACCAGCAAAGTTTTTAACATAATTTGTACATCTAAAAGAAAACTGCCTTTTGTTAAATAGCTCAGATCTAACTGAATCATTTCTTCAAAATGGAGCCGATTGCGCCCACTCACCTGCCAAAGACCTGTACATCCAGGCTTCACCTGTAATCTAAGACGATGATAATCTGAATATTGCTCCACTTCTCGCGGCAGCGCGGGCCTCGGTCCTACAATGGACATCTCCCCTTTTAAGACATTGACGAGCTGTGGGAATTCATCAATACTAAATTTCCGCAAAAATTGACCCACCTTCGTCACACGTGGATCACATTTCATTTTGAACATCGCACCTTTGATCTCATTTTTCTTTATTAAATCTGCTAGTTCATCCTCAGCTCCGACATGCATCGTTCGAAACTTGTACAAAAGAAAATAGTCTCCATTTAAACCGACGCGGGTCTGACTAAAAAAAACCGGACCTTTAGGATCTTCTAATTTTATAAGCAAGGCTACAAAAGCAAAGGGAATCGCAAGGACCAGCAACCCTGCTGCACTCACGATTAAATCAATCAATCGTTTGGTTCTTCCTGCAAGAAAACTAGCGGGTGCTAAATTGTTATGCTCTGCTATTTCGACAGTATTGATGGATGAGTTATTTCCATAGACATTATTCATCATTTCACTTCCAAAAATCGAAAAAATCCGATATATTTTTCTTCATTATTTCATCCTATAAGCTCTCCATGATTATGCTCACGTTTGATGAGCAGTTCATCGAATGGTTGTTCCGTCAGGACCTTTCCGGCAAGAATCTTTTTGATTTTTTTTTTAATGATACGGCGACCACCGAGATCTACACCTGTAGCACCTGCATTAGCT
>OIER01001383.1_pt1 | contig 12116 bp, 19 predicted proteins | sample 1581801 | NCBI WGS metagenome assembly OIER01 (sample SAMN03281006, study PRJEB24777) | human gut metagenome | isolation source: fecal sample PR165 from 1 month old male Malay infant, vaginally delivered... | reverse complement strand
TGAATGTGCGCTTCAGCGTAGACTCAGACCAGAACGGGAACTGCTCCAGCCACTGCTCGTTGGTGTTGTAAATCCAGCGCACGCCGTCACGCTCCAGTCCGGAGGTGGTTTCTTTAAGCCAGTAGTTCACCTGCTGCAACGCAATAGCCTCGTTCAGGCCAATGCTGTACGCAAGGTCAGGGTTAATCACTATCGGCCGGGATGGCATCAACAGGCTCATGGTCGTCCCTTAACTCTGTAAATTTACGCTGGAATTGCTCAAGAGGGCTGAAGCACTCATGATCGTACCCTTCGCGAAGGTATATAACGCGTCGACTCTCGGGCTCCCATCGAATGACCCGCACCGGGACGCCATAGTGATCTCTGAAACGACGGTTAAGTTCTCGCATAGCGCTCTCCCCTTCCGACGCCAGACACCCACAATCGCCATAGCCCTGCTGTGGTTACATGGAACCCAGCGGCCTGATACCATCCGCTCATACCGAAACGACGAGGTCCCATATACGGGAATTCCCCGTAGTTGCGGAAGACGGTTGTTTACCGTTAAACTGTTCATGCGTTAGTTTCTCCACTGATACGACACGCCAAGACGCCCGGAGCTGCACACTCGCGGGCGTCACTCATTTCTGGCAGGCAATAAACACGAGAGATCAAATTCAGGAATGTCATGAGGGTGACCCTGAATTGATATGCGATATCGTTAAGGCTCTGCCATTCGCCTTTGTCTACAACGCCATCTTCGATGTAATGGCGGTATGCATTGACTAACTCGCCAAGCCGACCCACCATCTCAGCCAGTCTCATCCCAATCTCTTCGTTCTCATCATCTGGCACAGCGCCAGGAACATGGATCCCGTTATCGGTTTCACGAGAGAACGCATCGGCGATATAACTAACACCAGCAGCCTTTTGCAGGACCATAGCCCAACCCATAGGGAAGATCTGATCTCCACCAGCGCGCAGGCGGTTGAACAGAGCATCCTGAGTTACGTCCAGTATTTCGGCAGCCTCCACATATCCACCCGGTAAAGCTGCAATCGTCTTGCGGACTGCTGCCACCAGCCAAGCTGGTTGTTTTTCTACTTTCCAGTGTTCATTTCCCACGGCTAACCCCTTATCTCTGTGGTTATTTCTGATCGTTTGGCGATGTATTCTTGCCATAACGTTCTGGGTTGAATTCCAGTTCACCAGCAGTTCGATACGCAGCTTCAGCAGCTCGTCCTTTTGGGATTAAGCGTCCTGGGCGGTTACGCCACTGGTAAACGGCCTCACTGGTGATGCCAAAAAATTCGGCAACTTTTTCAGTACTGCCGAAATGTCGTTCAATCTCGTCGGTTGTCATGAAGCCTCCTTAGCTAAGTTTGATTAGATATTAATAACCAATCTAACTTTGGTCAATAAAAACTAAGATTACTTAGTCTTTTTTAAATTTGGTGCTTTCATGGAAACGGTTGGTCAGCGCATTAAAGCCCTACGTAGGGTTACAAGAACCTCTCAAAAAGAACTGGGTAAATTCTGCGGAGTTAGTGACGTAGCGGTCGGTTATTGGGAAAAGGATGTGAATACCCCAAACGGTGAATCGCTGGTTAGGCTGGCGAAATTTTTCAATACATCAATAGATTACATTCTTTACGGCACCGAATTTGAAGGTACCCTCATAACTAAAATGCGGCGTGTGCCAGTGATTTCCTGGGTTCAGGCTGGGCAGTTTACGGAATGTAAAACTGCTGATTTGTTCAGTGATGTCGATAAATGGGTTGAGACATCACTTCGCATTGGGGATAGCTCGTTCGCTTTAGAGGTCAAAGGGGATTCAATGACCAATCCAAATGGCCTCCCAACAATCCCTGAAGGGGCTACCGTTATTGTTGATCCAGATGTCGAACCCCTTCACGGGAAGATTGTTGTTGCGCGCATTGATGGCACTAACGAAGCGACTGTTAAAAAACTTGTCATTGATGGCCCACAAAAATTTTTAGTCCCACTAAATCCTCGCTACCCCAACATACCGATCAACGGTAACTGCCTTATTATTGGCGTTGTTAAAGGCGTTCAGTACGAAATCTAATTTCCCTACCTCCTCAAAACACTAAGCTAAGAAAAGTTTGGTGTTTACCCTTGACCTAAAAACTAAGTTAAGTTAGATTTTATTCATCAACAGCGAAAATTGTGGGTAGGGAGTATGAGCACAAGCGCAAACAGAAAGACGATTAAGTTGCCAGCCGGCGAGACCTTTGCGCCTATTAGCAATAAGTGTAAGAGCTGTGGCTATGTCGAATTGACGCTGCATGTAGATTGCAGCGCCTTGAAAGCTCAAACGCAGGTTGTTGAGGCGGTCAGCAAGCGTTACTTGCCATTAATCGAAAAGGTTCCTGGTGAGATTGTCGAAGTAATCATTGGCAAGCTGCTCATCGAACTGAGAGCTCTCGTCTTCAGTTACAACGTGACCACAATTTCCACAGACAGCTCCCGCAAAACTGTCAGAACCTTCAGGTATCGCGGTGCTATCGAAGAGTTCGCCACTGCATTCTGGGCAAGAGAACTTAACTTCGGCCATTTGTAATATCCTTCTTGGTTGTGTGAGAACTCCAAGAATACCACCGAGCCTGATGTGGTGAAAAGACAGGCAGCAGTTGCAGTACGGCATATGGCACATGTGCCGCAGCGGTCCTGGGATTCATTGCAAGACAATATCCAGATCCAGCGGGTAGCCGGAATGTGCAAGCCAGTTGTGTACGACAGCCAGAGACGTTTCACCAGCGTGGCGATACGGTGTGACACCTCGGAAGAGACGAGGCCATAGCAGGATCGAGCATTGTATGTCGGCTGATTGGTCAAAGGTAAGAAGATAAGTGCCTTAGAATATGGAAATGATACTTATCATCTATAACGTAACCTTCCCTATCAGGCCCGCAATTTATGGAATAGGTCTTTTTAAGGATGCCCTTATAGACCAGCTGCTCTACTACAGGATTGTGATTTTTAGCATAGACAACGTAATTACCTTCTTTGATGAAAGAAAGCAGGCACTGCTTTTCAGGTACTGAAAGCGTGCTGACTTTGAAGCGAAGAGCCAGTGTTTGAAGCGCGTTTAATACAGATTTTGTAGTGAAGCTGGTCAGCGAAGAAATAAAAAAACTGACACAGAGGATCATCAGGTAGTAAAGGCTGAATGCTGGAAGAAACTCTGGATTATGAGCCCCAACAGACTGCTTTACAGAGTCAGGCAGAAAAACCGTGAGAATGACGAAGATAATTAGCATATGCATTAAACGCCTAATGTCTATGTCACGCAGGATTGAACGCAATAACTCCTGCAACCATTTGTTGTCCATCGGCGGAATCCATCACTCTCTGTAGGGGTGAGAAGATTTTAACCGATTTCTCGCTGTAGGGGTACACGAGAACCACCGAGCCTGACGTGGTGAAAAGACAGGCAACGTTTTCATTGCTGTGTGTAGTCTTGGCGGTCGGCAGTTGTGAATGTCCTTAATGTCGACCGCCCCTTTTACACAACTGAAAGCGCGTTCAGCCGGTTCCTTGAGAGGCCTCAGTCGTTAAATCAAACTCAGGAGAACGCGCTCCCAATTGTGGAGAAATAACGTATCGACATTGCAGTGTCGATTATGGCTACCAGCCTCAAGCATCCCAAGGGTGCTTGGTGATGGTAATAACGCCATCTCAACCAACAGGAGACGATGATTCTGTTCTGGTTGAATTGGAAAAATGTTCTTAGCCCTCTTCGCGGCGGGCGCTTTTTCTGGAGGTAGCATGTCTGCGAATGACTTGGCGGTTAAGTATGGTACTTACCAGCCTGAAAATTTGCTGGTCATCCTTCCACTTGATGAAGCCTCAGTCATCATTCGCGAAAGTCTTCGCGCTGAGGTTCGTAACGAGCTGGAGTATGAATACGATGACCGTATTTCGAGTGCTGAAGAAGAAGCATCTGATTGGGAATCACGTGCTGACAGCTACGAATGCGATGCAATCAGTTTTGCCAGAGCAATAGAGAAAGCATTGCTTGCTCCAACACCAGAGGAAGCACGGATTATTCTCGAACGCGTTCGCTCTGATAATCGCGAATATTTTTAATACCAGATGAATAAATACGAATTTGGCAGCATTCAAGTGCCGGGATTCGTGCAACCAAAAATCAGCGCTGTGCAGAGCGCATATAACACGGAGAAACTATCCATGACGAACACACAGAACGTCACCGAGTTACAACCACGTATGACCAGAGAGCAGCTTATCGACGCAGCTCGTAAGGTAGCCCCTCTCCTCCCTGCTGCTTACGGCTGGATGGTTAACGAACTGGCTACACGCCTTGATGTTACCAGCGTCGCGCTCTGTGAAGCGTTGGCGCAGCGTAAGGAACTGGCCGAGCAGAACGCCACCCTGCGTGAGGATGTTGCCAGTTGGGCCAAAGAGTGCGACCGCATAGAAGAGCGCCACACCAAAACGCCTACCAACATGCACCTGCTGGAAGCTCAGCGAGAACTCCGTGAGCTGCCTCGTGTCGTCATTTCCCTGAATAATGAGGTCACTCTCTAATGGCTAACTCATTCAAGCAAATGACCAAAGCCGGTGTGATTAAGCGCACCGATACCGGGATGTTTATCGCTCTTTCCGATATCCACGTTCGTGAAGGTTTTAACAAGCGTGAAGATGATGAGCGCACCCGCCAGGCTGATGATGACCTGTTCAACTATCTGATGAATGGCGGTTCTGTTCCACCGCTGGAAGTTATAGCCCGTGATGAAGGTGGCGTGTGGGTTGTTGAAGGTCACCGTCGCCGTCGTTGCTACGCACGCTGTGCTGAATCTGGCAAGCCCGTAGACCGCATCCACATCATGCCATTCAACGGTAACGATGTGCAGCGCCTGGCACGCATCATGACAAGTAACAACCAGCTCCCGCTATCCGATATGGAACAGGCTGCTGTTATTCAGGAGTTACATAATGCCTTCAACCAAACCACCAGCGAGATTGCGAAGCTGGTCAACAAATCTGTTCCCACGGTCGAAAAGCTCCTGCTTCTGAGCACAGCTAACCACGACGTTCAGAAAGAAGTTAAATCCGGAACCGTGTCCGTAGATGTGGCAGTTGACCGAGTAAAAGAGTTCGGCGAAAAGGCCGGTGAGGTTCTTCAGAAGGATAAAGCTTCCGCAGCCGCAAAAGGTAAGAAGAAAGTTACCCGCAGCGTTATAGCTCCGGAAATTAGCGTGAAGAAAGCGCGTCGTCTTGTAGAGCTGATCAGCCTGGCGGGTATAAGCGACACAGGTGTTATCTCTCTCGAAGGATTGCTCCATGCAGAAGTAGTGGAAATTATCGAAGAGTACCAAGCTATCGCCGTTCAGCGTCATGGAGCAACATCATGATTACCGAAAAAAATAATGTTTTTTATTGCGACTGCGGATTTTCTTTCCAGAGAGGTCGCAGTGGCTCGCATGACTGTGCTGATGGTCTGCGCAATAAATTGGCCAAGTCTGAAGCCAGATGCGCGGCGCTGGCTGCGGAGAATGCGGGGCTGAAGGCTGCGGTAACTCATCAAATCGAGCTTCGCGCGGAGATAAAAAAGGCAGGCAGGCCACCTCACGCTGACTTTTGGGTTCAGTCAATTTGCGAAGCTGAGGAGAAGGTTAAGCGAGCGCTTGAAGAAACCCCAGCGACCGACGCTTTCCTGGCTGAAGTGCGGGCTAGTGGTGTGGAGATGTTTGCCGCAGTCTTGCGTTGCAAAGGTGACGACGCCTTCTTTGATGCTATTGCTGAAGCTCAAGCTAATGCAGCTGACCAGTTCGCCGCCCAGCTTCGCAAGGAGGCCGCCCAATGAGCAACATCGACAAACGCGCATTACGGGGAGCGGCTGAACGTGCAGGACAAAATGACTGGGAGTACGTCTACACCAGCGACCTCAGCGCCCCAGGGCGAGGATATATCACAGTAGGCGGAGCAGAGGCTATCTACTGTCTGAATAAAGCCGCAGGGGGAGTGAAACAGTCTGAAAACGTATTGAGATATATCGCTGCAGCTAGCCCGGAAACAATGCTGGCGCTGCTGGATGAGCTGGAAGCCGCAGAGAATCGCATCGCTGAACTGGAGGCGCGGGAGGTGGTCGTAAATCTACCTGCTTACGTAGACGGTCGAACTCTTGGATACGGCGAGGTAAACCACATGATTGACCTGTGTGCTGACGCTATCGAGAAAGCCGGTCACGCCGCTGGCATCATCACTAAGGTGGGGGAGTAGGGATATGAGCATCGTCTACGGCGTTGTACTCGGTGGCATGTTCTACCTGAACTATTTCGCAGATTCGCAAAGCAAAAAGGCAGCGGTATTTATTGTTACTGCGACGATTTCATTAATTTTCGGCGGGCTGGCCGCAAAGGGGTACGCATGATCGGATTCACCAAAGAGCGCATCGAGCAATTCATCAAAAACCCGCTTGAGCATGGCTTAACTCGCAGCGAACAGATGGAAATGGCCCGTCAGCTGCTTACCAGCATGGAGCAGGAGCCGGTGGCGTTCATTGACCGGGCTAATCTGGACTATCTGGAGTCGGGAGCTGACGCTGATGTTTGGCCTGCATCCGGGGCCGGTTCGGATGATGTGTTGCTCTACGCAGCACCACAGTTACCGCAGCCAGCGGTGCCTGATATAGCGACAGTAGAAAAGACATACCCGGATGTGCAGACAAACTGGCAGGATGCAAAGATGTACGCAGAAGGCTGGAACGCCTGCCGCGCCGCAATGCTTCAGTCGTTCGGTAATTCCGAACAACTCAACTCTCCGGTGATTCAGGATTGCTCTGAAGATACAAAGCGTCTTGATTGGCTTGATGCACAAAACAAAAGGCTCAATGAGTATCACGGCACAACTTACGGCTGGAAGTTTGACGCGAACTTTCAGCGTAACGCAATGATGCTCAATGACAGCAATTATCCTGTTATGTCTGTTCGGCAAGCTATTGATGAAGCTATTGCAGCAGCACCGCAGCAGGAGGTGAAGCCGTGATAAAGGGCAAGCTAATTAGCAGCCAGCGCTATCTTGATAACGCAAAAGTTGCCGACCGCGCATTGAGATTTAAACGCTTCATCGTTTCTGTGTACCCGATAGTTCTTCGTGGCCAGCAATACACCATTTTAATGGATGGTCACCATAACTATGCGGCTGCAAAGTTGGCCGGGGTTGAACCTGACTACCGCCCAATTGGGAAAAAAGTCATGAAGATAATCGGTGGGCTAAGTGAGCATGAACGTCAAAGTTTGTTTATTAACAATGTCACTGACAGCAACTATTACTTTGTCGAATCCGGCGAGGTAGTGCAGGAACTGCTACTGCCAGATACCTCAGTTAGGTTTCAGGCTCATGCTGGAAACCAATGGATATTCGGTAAATAACCATGCCCAGCAAACTCAAACAGCGGCGCGTGCGCCGCCTTAAAGCCGACGTGGCCTGGTGGCGAGAGGAAGCAGAGGATTGCCGTTCCCGCCTGCTGGAGCTGGCCGGGGAAATCGACAGGCTCCGCGCGCTGGTAATTCGTGTGCCTATGCCTGTTCTCATGCCGAAGGAGATGGTCCACCAGCTTTATTACACCGAAACAAAAAGATGTCGTACCTGCAATGATGGGCTCCGTGGTGGTTGTTCATCTTGCATTTTCTATAAGAGATAACCGGGTGCAGCCGGTTAAGTGGAGAATAGCCATGGCCAAGTTGATGAAAGCGAGTCTGTGGGGTAAGCGAGAGTTTGAACCAGGCTCTGTTCCAGATAACAGAACTATCCGACGCTGGATTGAAAACGGTAAGCTTCAGGGCCGTATCGTAGATGGTACGATCCTTGTTAGTTCCTCAGAAAAATGGGGCGTTGACTCAATGGTCAGTGAAAGAGTTCGTCAGTTAATTCAAGAGGATTAACATGGCCGCAAGACCACGCAAAAGGGAGAACAGAAATCTCCCTGACTTCCTGCTTTTTGATAAAGCTACCGGGCAATATCGCTTTACGCTTATAACCGGAAAACGTAAAAGCATTGGAACTGATCGCGTAATGGCAATCGCCATTGCCAAAGAATATAACCTCAGAATGCGACCTGAAAAAGTGCCGTCAGTAGAAAGCTTGATTAGAGACTCGGGCGGAATTAATGGAGAAGCTCAACCATTCAGTGACCATGTCGACCGAATTATGGCCCGCGCAGTTGCCGATGAAAAACCATCACCAAGTACCCTGGATGATTGGAATAATGACGCACTCCGGGTAAAAGAGTTTTTTACCGACATCCCGGCTTGTGACATTGAACTTGAGCATGTGAACCAATTTATTAATAGGTACCATGCTGATGCATCCGCTAACGTTCAAAACAGAAAGGTAAGCTTTCTCAAAAAGCTGTTCTCTTATGCAGTTGATGAATCATTAATGATGGATAACCCGGCATCGCGTAAAAAAATGCGTCGTGTCGAAGAGAAAAAGCGTAAACGCCTTCCTTTAGACGTCTTCATTACCATGAGAAGCGCTGCTGAAACATGGTTAAGAACAGCTATGGATTTAGCACTGCAGACAACACACGCTCGCCTAGAAGTTTCGCGAATTAAATATTCGATAAGAGAACCGAAAAACGGGGTTTGTGGATGTGTATGGTTAGACGAACCTGAAAACGGGATATACGGTACGTTGTACATCCATCGTCAGAAGGTTCAAAAGAAAGAGGCATCACACGTTGCGATCCCAATTGGAGGGGAGTTGAAGAGGATTATTGACGATAGCCGGGATAGTGTTGCCAGCCCGTATGTCGTACACCGAATACCAGAACGAAATAACAAACGTAGTAAAGAGGTTTCACACCCTACTCAGGTAGCACCTGATTATCTTAGCCGTTCTTTCTCTGCACTACGTGACAAGCTTGGATTATGTGATCATCTTCCGTTGGATGAGCGGCCAACATTTCATGAGATAAGGGCACTGGCAGCGCATTTGTTTGATAGCCAGGGCATAGATCCTCAAGGCAGGATGGCCCATAGTGACGCCAAATCAACGAAGATTTATACCAGCAATCATATCGACTGGGTTATGGTTCCACACGGTGAGATCAAGGCAGGCTAGTTAATGGCGAAACTACCACCTAACTCATTGATGTGTATAGTGCAGATAATGCATAAAAACCACTGTTTGTTTAAACAGTCGAAAAGCCTACAAGCCAGTAGTGGTGCGGCTTAGAATCATTTTACGCAGGTGTCATGGGGTGTCGGGGGTCGGAGGTTCAAATCCTCTCGTGCCGACCAAAAACACATTGAAAACCAGCCTCTTATGGCTGGTTTTTTTTATGCATAAAAAAGCCACCCCGCAGGATGGCTTCCTTATCGCACGTCGGCGCTTAGTGCTTCTCACGTCCACCCAGGAAGAAAATGCCCAGCGGGATAGCAAGCAGAACGGTGAAGACAAGGCTGTAAACGAAGATCATCGCCGATTGCAGAACATACATGCTGGTGGTCCAGGCGGAGAGAGGAATGTTGTACTGTTCAATAACGCCAACAATGGTTGCCCGCCCCACGCACGCGGCCGCAATCATAAACACAACCAGTAGCGCCAGGAGGAACTTGCGGCCTTCAGGTGTTTTCAGTTTTGCACGAACCATCTCTCTTCCCTTTACAGATGAATAACATTATGTGGCGTTCAAAATAACACGATCTGCCGCCAGATACCATTTCAGCACAAAAAACTGGTTTTATAGTGCAAGTCAGGTTCATTACACCACCTATATTGAAAATGTAAGTAAATGACGCTAATCATTCATAAGTGTTATGCTAATCTGATTCGGCTCGTTTTGACATAAAGGAATGACAATGAAAAACGCACCTAAATTTGCCATCGCCCTGATTGCCGCGTGCATCAGCACCGGCGCTTTCGCCAGCGAAACCCAAAAAGAGCAGCCGCTGGAAAAAGTTGCCCCCTATCCGAAAGCGGACAAAGGGATGAAACGTCAGGTGATTCAGCTACCGGTTCTGCAGGACGAAGCGAACTACAAAGTGGAGCTGTTGATTGGTAAAACGCTGGAAGTGGATTGTAACCAGCACCGACTGGGCGGCCAACTGGAGAGCAAAACGCTGGAAGGTTGGGGCTACGATTACTACGTCTTCGACAAAGTGACCTCCCCCATCTCCACCATGATGGCGTGCCCGGACGGCAAGAAAGAGAAGAAATTTGTAACGGCATATCTGGGTGATAACAGTCTGCTGCGCTATAACAGCAAGTTGCCTGTCGTGGTGTATACGCCTGAAAACGTAGAAGTGAAATACCGCGTATGGAAAGCGGATGAGAATGTCGGACAAGCGGTAGTACGTTGAAATTAAGTCGGGTGGCGGCTTCGCCTTACCCGACCTACAACACTAAAAACGGTAACGAATGTTACCGTTTTGCTTTTACCTTACAGGGCGATATCCGCAACCGGTTTGTTTTCAGCCTGAGGCTTCAGTTCCGCCTTTGGCGCAGCATCCGCTGCCTGCGGCTTCACATATTGCAACTGCAATACGCGGCTGGTGTATTCCAGCTCCTGCTCCGTCGCGTCGACATTCCCGTTCAGCTTCGTACCGTAGGATGGAATAATCGTTTTCAGCTTCGCCTGCCATTCCGGGCTGGCAACTTTATCTTTAAACACTTTTTCCATCAGGTGCAGCATGATTGGCGCAGCAGTAGATGCACCCGGTGACGCGCCCAGCAGCGCGGCAATCGTGCCATCCTTATCGCTCACCACTTCCGTACCCAGACGCAGCACGCCGCCCTCTTTCGGGTCACGCTTGATGATCTGAACGCGCTGTCCCGCCTGCCACAGACGCCAGTCTTCTTTCTTCGCCTGCGGATAGTACTCTTTCAGCGCCTCGAAGCGTTCCTCGTCAGAGAGCATCACCTGGCTGATGAGATATTTCACCAGATCGAAGTTATCCAGACCCACGTCCATCATCGGCTTGACGTTAGAGGTGGTCGTGGCGCTGAGCAGATCCCACAGGGAGCCATTTTTCAGGAACTTGGTGGAGAAAGTCGCGAACGGTCCGAACAGCACCACGCGCTTACCGTCAAGCATACGGGTGTCGATGTGCGGAACAGACATCGGCGGTGCACCGACGGAAGCCTGACCGTACACTTTTGCCAGATGACGATTCACCACTTCCGGGTTCTCGGATACCAGGAACTGACCGCCAACCGGGAAGCCAGCATAGTCGTCAGCTTCAGGAATACCGGACTCCTGCAGCAGTTTCAGCGCCGCCCCACCGGCACCAATAAAGACAAACTTCGCCTTGATGACGTGCTCGGCTTCGTTGTTTTTCAGATCGGCAACGGTCACGCTCCAGCTGTTATCCGCGTTGCGCTTAAAACCACGCACTTCGGTGCTGAGCTGCAGGTTGAAGTTCTCTTTCTTCTTCAGAGACGTCACCAGCTGACGGGTAATTTCGCCATAGTTAACGTCGGTACCAATTTCAGTCCGGGTCGCGGCCACTTTCTGGTTCGGGTCACGACCTTCCATCACCAGCGGCGCCCACTCTTTGATCTGAGCGTGGTCTTCAGAGTATTTCATCCCACGGAAGAGCGTGCTCTGCTGCAGCGCAGCGTAACGCGCGCGCAGGAAGTTGACGTTCTGCTCGCCCCACACAAAGCTCATGTGCGGTACGGTGTTAATGAAGGAGTGCGGGTCATGCATCACGCCGCTGTTGACCTGGTGAGACCAGAACTGGCGTGAGATCTGAAACGCTTCGTTGATCTCTACCGCCTTCTCGATACTAATGGAACCGTCCTTTTTCTGCGGCGTATAGTTCAGTTCCATGAGTGCCGAATGTCCGGTACCGGCGTTGTTCCAGCCGTTCGAACTTTCCTGCGCCACGCCATCAAGGCGCTCGACCATGGTCATGGACCAGTCCGGCTGAAGTTCTTGCAGATAGGTTCCCAGCGTGGCGCTCATGATACCGCCACCAATTAAAAGGACGTCCGTTTCCTGCTCTTTAGGGGTGTCAGCTTTCGCCGCCATAGAGACGGTGTTAAGCCCCACGGCCAGAGAAAAGAGCATGGCAGTCATTTTTTTCATAATTTATGCCTTAGTGTAAAAGTGCTTGATGCGTGGAAATTGCAGGTGAAAA
>OIER01001366.1_pt1 | contig 12225 bp, 10 predicted proteins | sample 1581801 | NCBI WGS metagenome assembly OIER01 (sample SAMN03281006, study PRJEB24777) | human gut metagenome | isolation source: fecal sample PR165 from 1 month old male Malay infant, vaginally delivered... | reverse complement strand
CTTATTAGCTAGTCTACCTATAAATCAAAAAAAATTTTTAGTAGGGATGCAATTTACATCAAAAAAAGTATTACAATACGCAGTTGTTCTTCTTGGATTTGGATTAAATCTTTCTCAAGTCTTCAACGTTGGTTTAACATCTCTGCCCATTATTTTAGCTACCATTACTACGGCACTGATTACTGCTTATTTCATCCATAAGCTATTTAAATTAGATAGTGAAATCGCAACTTTAGTAGGAGTTGGATCATCTATCTGCGGTGGTTCTGCTATTGCAGCCACTGCACCTGTTATCAAGGCCAAAGATGAGTCCATTGCAACTGCAATCTCTGTTATTTTCTTTTTCAACATTTTGGCAGCTCTACTTTTTCCCCACTTAGGCTCTTGGTTAGGCCTCAGTAATCAGGGATTTGCTATATTTGCTGGGACAGCTGTTAATGATACATCCTCTGTAACTGCTACTGCTAGTTCATGGGATAGCTTACATGGAACATCCATCCTAGAGCAGGCAACGATTGTCAAATTAACAAGGACACTTGCTATCATTCCTATCACTCTAGGACTCTCTATTTGGCAGTCAAAAAAAGATAATACACAGGAGAGTTTTTCTCTGACCAAAGCAATTCCAAACTTCATCCTTTGGTTCCTGTTGGCTTCACTCGTTACAACCATAACGATGTCTATGGGTGTCCCATCCGCTATCTTCAATCCTTTAAAAGACCTTTCAAAATTCATGATTATCATGGCCATGACAGCTATCGGTTACCAAACAAATCTCAAAAAACTAATTACTAGGGGGGGAGCTGCTCTATTAGTGGGAGGAATTTGTTGGCTATTAATTAGTGTCGTTTCACTCCTCATGCAAAAGCTATTAGGACTTTGGTAAAATAAAACTCACAAACTAAACAAGTTTGTGAGTTTTATTTTATTGTGGCTCTATAATTTCTATAGTGGGTAAAACCACTGTAGAGTTATAGAGCTTTTTGAGTGTACACAAAAAGTCCCATAAGAACTATAATGAAAAGCGACAAAACCATCATTAGGAAGAACTTATGAGACCTATTAAGAATACCACAGAATTAATCGGAATCAAAGACCAAAATATCAAGATTTCACTTGTTTTTGAAACTGACACTCATATCGAGATTCAAGCAAAACTTGAAGCGACTAACAAGTTGATCAAAGACATCAAACGATTAGGATTCGGTTTTAGAAACTTTATTAACTTTAAGAAACGTGTCTTCATCACTCTAAACATACATAAAAAGAGGACCTATCCGGTCCTCTCTAGATGTTAGCTTTTCGTCACCCACTACAGTTGACAAACATACTAAGATTAGTAGTGAAGAAATCTCCGACGGGAGAGAGTACTCACTACTTTTTCTTTATGTTAAAGTAGTGGTGTCTTGTAAAGTCGTAGGGCTCTATGGCACTAGATGTCGCTTGACAAACTGGCAAGATACCTGTTTTAGATGGAATATTATCAAAGTATGTTGGATGCTAGACGTCGAGTATTGAAAAGGACATCACTAAAATAAGGAATCATTCAAGACAAAAGAGGTAATGTCATGCGTGCAGTATTTGGAATTGATGTCAGTAAAACAAGTTCTGAGGTGGCAATTTTAGTCAACGGTGAGAAGGTTCATGGCTACACCATACTCAATGATGCCATTGGCTTCAATCGCCTATTGGGGGACTTGAAAACTGTTCATAACCCTGAGATTATATTTGAGGCTACAGGCGTCTATTCTCGACGTCTTCAAGCCTTTCTTGAGGAATATGGTTATGCTTACACACGGCTAAATCCACTGGAAGCTAAGAAACAATTGGACAGTCTGCGGGTTCGTAAAACAGATAAAATTGACGCTGAAAAGTTGGCTAAATCTCAGCTTGTACACAATCGTAAACCAACTTACGTGCAGGAAGAAGTTTATCAACACCTGCGTGATTTAAGCCGTTTCTATCAAAATATGACAGAAGATCTTGTTCGAACTAAAAACCGTCTGCACAAGGTCTTACAAGTCACCTTTCCTGAATTGGAAAATCTATTATCCACACCTACTGGAGAGCAATATTGGAACTTAGTGATGGCTTTTCCATGCAACGAGTTTGTATTAAGCCTATCTCAAAGTAACTTGTGTGAGATTATCCGTCAATCTACCTCCAAACGCATCTCTGAAAAGCGTGTAGCTTATTTAGCCGATAAACTCGTCGAATTGGCTAATAAGTCTTATTGTGCGGTCAAGAAAACCTCTCCAATGCTTGAAGAGGTTCGTTACTATGCTCAAGAATTGCTTCGTCTTTCTGAACGCAGACAAGTTGTCTTAAGCGACATGGTAGCTCTAGCTCAGCCTTTACCAGAGTATGACATCTTACGGTCAATTCCTGGCATCGCAGAAACCACAGCAACATCTATCATTGGCGAGTTGGGAAATATTCGTCGCTTTCAGTCTACCAATCAAATCAACGCTTTTATTGGCATTGACCTGAAACACTACGAATCTGGGAACTTTCTCGCCAAGGAACACATCACTAAACGAGGTAATCCCTATGCCAGAAAAATCTTGTTCAAGTGCATTCACAACATCGCTTCAGCTAGTCATACCAATCCCTGCCATATCGCTGACTTTTATGAGAAACGAAAAAGACAATCGACAATAGCTTCAACTAAGCCACATACGATTGCCTCTATACATCGTCTCATTCGAACAATGTATTACCTCATTACGCATAACAAACTTTATGATTACTCTTTGGCCTAAAATCGATAAGGCTGTCTATGCCGTATTATTGTAACACCTTGTTTCAAAAAATACCAGATGAGGTGTTTTTTTAGCATGCCCATTTATGGATCAAAAAGTGTTAAAAATAAGACAGTAACCTCAGAATAGCTACTGTCTTATCTCTTTTTTTACTTAAAGCCTTGATAGACTTGACAAATGGTAGAAAAGAGCCGAAAAAGAAGGTGTCACAGTTACTGACAAGATCCCTGAGATAAATTTCATGACCATCTCCACAGAGAAAAGTAAGCAGGATGTGAAAGAGGAAAATAGCAGTAAGATTGAAGAGATTGTGGAGGATGATAAGCTAACTGTTAAACCCAATATTAGCTATTCTTATAAAGGTCAAGTCTATACGAATGATAATTCTGATTTTTGGGAAAATCAATGGGATATGCAAAAGAGCATTAGCACAGGGACTAAGTTTACTCATAAATCTTCAGGTGAAGCGACGATTGGAGTTATTGATTCAGGGATTACAAACGATAACTCCGAAATATCTTCTAATATTATTTCCGTGAAAAACTTCGCAGCTGATGCGACCACTGGTCTTGTCGATGACCAAAATGTTTTAGACAAAACAGGTCATGCAACATCTGTTGTCGGTCAGATATCCTCAAACGGTAGTTACCTCGGAATTGCTCCTGGCATGAGGGTGAGAATGTATCGTGTTTTTGACGAGGGAAATGCCCAAGATCAATGGATTTTAAAAGCATTGATTCAAGCGGCTAAAGATGATGTTGATGTCATCAATTTAAGTTTCGGAGAATATCTGCTTGAAAATTCGACTGATGAAAGTGATAAAACAGCACTCATTAACATTTATCAACGGGCCGTTAATTTTGCCCATAAGCAAGGTTCAGTAGTTGTTGCTTCTGTAGGCGATGAAGGATTAAATCTAGACAATCAAGCGGAATTGAAATATCACCTTGGTAGCTCAAACGGCAAGGACTACGCTCAGGTTAATGGTTCAGTAAAAGATATTCCTGCTGAATTAGATAATGTTGTTACAGTGGGGTCAGTGGACGCTGATGATCGCATTTCTAGTTTCTCAAACAGAGGTTCTGAAGTGGATATCTACGCAACTGGAGGCGGTTCTAAAGAGTTGTCAGCAGTTGGATACGACAAATGGATGGCAGAGAGATTATTTGAAAGAGATTGGATTATTGTTCCAACACTTCAAGGACAGTTCACTTATGCGTATGGAACATCAATCGCAGCACCAAAAGTTTCTGCTGCCTTGGGATTAATTATGGAAAAGTATCACTTGAAAAATCAGCCTGATGAAGCTATCAAAATCTTGTATGACAATAGCTGGCTAAGTCATGATGGAAATGGCAATTCATTTAGAATGCTGAACATTACAAATTTTGTTCAATAATCAATTAATGAAGGTATTAATATGAATCAAGTGCTTATCATAGAGGATGATTTTGATATTGACTCGCATCATCCTAGGGATAAATAACAATAGTTGTATAATCACATATCAATAATAAAGAGTTGTTCTGAATTTGCTTTATTGTATGCTAAATTTCTGAATAAACTCTAAATGCGTTCGTTTAAACATTTTAAATGGAGTACAAAACTATGAAAAAATTATTTTGGATGACGCGAAGCCAACGTTTCTCAATCAGAAAATATTCTATCGGTGTAGCTTCGGTGCTCATTGGGATGTTCTTATTGGGAACACCTAAAGGAGCATCTGCAGATGAGTTGACCAACACCAATGATGTAACGACTACAGAAGTAGTTGGAAGTGTGACTAATGATAGTAGTAGCACGACAACATCTATAACTACAGAAGCAGTTTCTACTGCTCAAGAAACACCAACTGTTAATCAAGAAGTAGCGCAGGCTACCAAAGGAACAGGGAGCAGTTTAAATAGTTCTGCTGTATCTGAGGACTCTCATGTAAATGCTGAAGCAACTAGGACTGATTTATCTACAAACACTTCAAATGGTGTTGCAGAAGGACATACTACAAAAGAGATTACCCCAGCTGCACCATCAGTTGATCAGTCTAGCAAAGAAGTTAAAACAGAAAATATTGAAGACAAGGTATCTGAAGTCGTAGAAGCTCCTACGACTCCTGCAGATAATCAAAGCACAGATAAAGCTACTACAAAAGTAGATGACGAAGGAAGTCTGGATGATGATTTAGCAACTGTTGAAGATTTCTTGAATCAAAATCAAAATAGCAAATTATCTGATGGTGCTAATACAAGATCAGGACGAGCTATCGGTGATGACTACCCTGCTTCTTGGAGAAATAATCCCAACTCTGTGGACTCTTGGGGATATTACACAGGAAATTGCACCTCATTTGTAGCTAATCGCTTGCATAATGTTAACCACTTTGAAGTTCCAAGAGCTATGGGAAATGGAGCACAGTGGGGAGCTGTTGCAAGAAGCCTAGGATATAGAGTAGATAACACTCCAGCAGTGGGTTCTGTAGCTTACTATACTGATGGTGGTTACGGACACGTAGCTTGGGTCGCTGAGATTGTTGGAGGTAACATTGTTGTTGAAGAGTATAACTGGATTAGAAATGGAGGAATGGACTACACATATCACACCCAAACACAACCTACTTCTAAACCCGCGGGATTTATTCACTTCAAAGATTTAAGTGGTACGCCTTCAACTCCAACCAGTACAACACCTTCAGCAGGAACAAGTACCGGTGGTTCTTTGCCAAGTTCAGGTACTTATAGATTCACTAATCGCAAAGGGATTAAGTCAGAACCTAGGATTTCTAGCGCAGATATCGCTTACTATGACAATGGAAGCTCTGTTAACTATGATAAGACTGTAATAGCAGACAATTACGAATGGATTTCTTATGTCTCTTATTCAGGTGCCCGCAGATATATTGCCATCAATCAAGTAGCGACCCGACCAACGACTCCAGTCACTACTCCAAGTACAAGTGGTCAAGCGACTAGCTCTTTACCAAGTTCAGGTATTTATCGTTTTACTAGCCGAAAAGGGATCAAATCAGAACCTAAAATTTCCAGTGCTGACATTGCATACTACGACAATGGAAGTTCTGTTAACTATGATAAGACATTAGTAGCCGATAACTATGAATGGATTTCCTATGTTTCTTATTCAGGAGCTCGCAGATATATCGCTATCAATCAAGTAGCGACTCAACCAACAACTAGTGGAACCTCTACGGCCCCAGTGGCTCCAAGTAGAGCTGAACCAACAGGAACAATTTCCATCACAAATAAAAACGACCAAACGGGTACATTTGATGTTATCATTTCAAATGTTTCAAGTCCTAATGGTGTCAAAGAAGTAAAAGTACCAACTTGGTCAAGCGAAAATGGACAAGATGATATTATCTGGTATGTTGCAGCTAAGCAAGGTGATGGAACTTACAAAGTTTCCGTGAATCCAAGTGATCACAAAAATTCTCTAGGAGAATATAATGTTCACTTGTACTATGTTCAAAACGACGGCAAAATGGTTGGAGTAGGTGGTACCACGACTATTGTAAAAGCAGTTGTAAGACCTTCTATCCCTGATAAAGGGCGATATACTTTCTCAGGACATGCTAGTATAAAAGCAGAACCTAAAATGTCCTCACCAGAACTGGCTTATTACGATGCCGGAGACGGTGTTAATTACGACAAGGTACTTTTGTCTGATGGCCATTATTGGATTAGCTACGTTTCATTCTCAGGCAACAGACGATATATCAGCGTAGCAGTAGCATAGATAGGTGACTATGATGAAAAAAACAATTAAAATCGTTACAAGTTTGCTAGCAGCCGTATTGGTTATCTTACTTGCTTTTGTATTATTAAAAGGTTGTGGTAGTAGTAAAGTAGATAAAAGTGGCTTCTACAGTAAGGATACAAAGACCAGCAAAATGTCATCCTCTAGCAGTAAGAGTTTGACAAAGAGCTCTTCAAAGAAATCAAGTAGCTCCTCTAGTTCTACGCAAGTAGACTCTAGTACCGAGGCTAAAAGTAGTGAAGCTAGTGTCGCTTCTAGTGCAACAACTACAGCACCAAAACAAGCGCAAGCTCAAACACCATCTCAACCTGTTCCAAGTCAAGGTAACAGTGCTAATCAAGCTGGAACCACAACTTCTGAATCTGATCCGAAAACAGGTTATGGCGGTTGGGAAGCCACTTCTGGTACTTTGACACTGACACAGGACACCCCTGTTTATACTGAACCTAACAAAGACGGTGGTGTTGCTTATGTGCAACCTCAAGGGGACATACAATGGGATAAATACATCTTCGCTAATGGTGACAATTGGTACAGCTTTGTTCAAAAAAATCGTGACCAAGAAGTTCGATTTTACATTGCTTATTCAGATGTAGGGCATTGATAGAAAAAGAAAAGGACGATACTTATATTGAAGAATGTAAGAGGTAAAAACATCATGAAAAACAACGCTACTCAATTCGCAAATACGCTTTTGGTGTAGCATCTGTCTTGATTGGCTGTGCCTATATGGCAAACGCTCAAGTCGCACATGCTGACCAAACAACAGCGGCACCAGTTGCAGAAAGTACAACAACTTCAACAAATGTTTCACCAACTCAACCTGCTACTACAGTAGATACTACCACTAGTGCTTTTCTTTTTCTATTTAGGCTATACTTATCTTAAGAGGCTTGGCCATACTCAGAAATAGTGACTCAGTCTATAACACTAACTGCAACAACTTGCTTGCAGTTTTTTTCTTTTCTACCAAATCAACACGAATTTCTAATTTATGCTACAATGGAACTATTATGCTTCAAAAAGGAGATGCAATGAAAGCAGAAGAATGGTTAACCTATTTTATGAAGATTTATCGACGTCGCCCAAAGATGACAGAGGTTGACGAGGCGATACAAAATGGTAGTCTCTTAGCCAATCGAGCAGAAGTTGAAGCCTTGTTGCCAGCATCTAAAAAGGGATTTTGGGAAAGCTTGAGTCAGTTTGTGGCGACTCATAAGGTAGTAGCATCAATCGTTGCGGTTTTTTGTGTGACGCTTCTTGGTGGTGGGGTAATTTTTGTCTGGCATTCTCACAACTCACAAACCCAAAAGCAACCATCCCTCACGGTGGCCTCATCTAACAGTCAGACATTTTCCTTAGACAAGTCTAAGCAATCGAGTTCTAAAGCTTCTGAGTCGTCTTCAAGCTATAGTTCTCAAAGTCAGAGTGCTTCATCGGTGGTCAAAACACCTGCTATGGATGTGGAAGCCATTCGAAATAGTGATTTTTCGAGCATCGAAGGAGATTGGGTGTCTGACAGTGGTCATGTTGTGACTATTACAAAATCTGGCCTCACAAAGTCTGAGGAGACGGGAAGCACTGATGGTAAGACTGTTATTAAGGATTTCAAAGGTCAACCCATGTTCTATTTTGCGGACAATAGTCCAGGTCATGGGGTTAATCCCTTTGTCCCTGTGCCAGCCAACCAAGCGGCACCGTCACCGGACAATTCTGTCAAAGACACAGATCGTTTGGTTCAAATTCCAGAGTTAGCTGGACCAGGAGTGGTTTACACGTCCTATTACAGAGTGAAAAGCAAGAGCCAATCTAGCCAGAATAGCCCAACCAATACAACTGCCCTTTGGAATAGTGACAAGGCTGCCAAGCTTGCTAGTTATATGGTAGAGTTTGGCCACAAGATGAATCAAGAAAGTTATAGAAGGTTAACACCAAACGGAAGTGACGATTTCTATGGTGCCACGAGTTTTGCTAAAAATAACCGCATCACTGTAGGAGAAAAGACCGAACAGAATGCCCCTATGACCAACCAACAAAAGGTAGATGTTGCCTTTTCAGATGATGGTACAGGAACAGCGGACTATATCATCGTAGACAGTTACGGTTATGCAGGCTCAGCCATGATTCTCTACCATTTCACTATCCATAATGGGCAACCGGTTGTCCTAGTTTCCCTGCAAAATCAAGGTAATCCCGAAAACATGTATTACATGTATCCAACTAATAACAAGGACATTCAAGAAGCCTTCGCCAATATTGTGAATGACAAGTGAAGGTCTGAGAGACTAGAAAAGAAAAATTTGAAAAAGTGAAGAAAGTCTTGGTAACGAGGCTTTTTTCTTGTGGAGGAGCGTTTTGAGAAGGAGGAGTCCACAAAATCTGATATAATGAAGCCAAGGAGGCGCCTATGAAAATTTTGAAAAAACAGACGCTAATTCTTTTAACTATCTCTAACCTGCTACTTATTGGTCTAGCAGTTTTTGCACATATCCACAAAAAGGAGGAGCAGCCAAGCTACTCCAACCTTAATAGTAAGGCCAGTATTAGTGAGGTACGTTCTATTCTCTCGAAACATTTGGACGAGGGGAGTGTGGATAGCTTTATCAATCTGGTCAAGGATTATAATGACACCGTTGGTTCTGTTGGTTTAACTGAAGATTTTAAACCATTTACTAAAACCGACTATGATGTGGAAAAAATCAGTAGCCTGTGGACAGCCAAGCATGGTGACTTTATCGGTACCAACTGCCGTATTAACACTTACATGCTACTGAAAGGAAAAATAAAGATTCCTCAAGTCAAAAGTGATAGTGAGCTCCTTTTCCAAGATAAGGATGCCATTGACAAGGGCAAGATTTTTGATGCCAAGGAGCAGGCAAACTTTGAAATTCTCTTTTCAAGGGTTAAGACTGAACCTACCCAAGATGTCAAGGTTCACGCCAAACATATGGAAGATTACTACAAGCAGTTCACCTTTGATGACAAGGCATGTATGCTGTCGGTTGTTGTCCATGATAATCTGGACGGAGATTCTCTTTTTGTTGGTCATGTTGGCGTCTTAGTTCCAACGACGGATGGCTACTTATTTGTTGAAAAGTTGACCTTCGAAGAGCCCTACCAAGCCATTAAATTTGCTAGCAAGAAGGACTGCTACAAGTATCTCACAACCAAGTACAAGGACTACACCGGACCGGGTCTAGCCAAACCCTTTATCATGGACAATGGCAAATGGGTGGATATGGACTAGCTTAACGTGAAGCGGAAGTTTTAATAGGGAAGAAAAAGGAAGCAAGATATGAATAGAAAACAAGCCTTGTCGCTTTATCTGTCAGGGACCTTTGGACAGATTTTACTGGTCACTCTCCTTGTTTGGCTGCTAAGAGCAGGAGGAGTTAGGGTTGATTATGGGACTCCAATTGGCCTCTTTACCCTTATGTTGGGTGGTTTGTCATCAGCTATTTGGGGAGGCTATGTTAGCATCCGCTATCATCACTCCAGTTTTAAACAGCTTGTCAGAGATTTTTTCCAAGTCAAACAAGCTCCTCTTAACTATCTCTTAGTTCTCATTTTTCTAGGTTTGGATTTTTTACCACTGCTCTTGAGTAGAGGGATGATTATTCAGGCTTGGTATCTCCCCATTATCTTATTTTGCAAAGCCCTTGTCTTTGGTGGTATCGAAGAAATCGGTTGGCGCTATTTTTTCCAGCCTGCTTTGCAAGAAAAGTTGACCTATCTAGTGTCCACACTCTTTACATTTTTGGCTTGGTCACTATGGCATATCCTCTATTTTTACATTGATGGGTCTCTGGCCACGATTCATTTATTGCCTTTCTTGCTAGGCTTATTAAGCAATTGTTTCATCTTATCCGCCATTTATACAAACACCAGAAGTCTTTGGCTTTGTGTGATGACACATGCGCTTATCAATGCTTTATCGCAACTGTCATCAGCGGAGAGCCTTTGGTTGTCCCTTGTGATTAAGGTGTTGATAATTCTTCTTGCCATGAAAATTGCAAGTAGCAGTATGGAGAAAGTGAAATCCTAAGCTGGCTTGATTTTCATTGCTTCAGTTACTTATAACTCCCAAGAGTAGTTCAATGACTGCTCTTTTTTTCCACTCAAATGACCTTGCCCATCTTTTTGAGGCATGTTATACTAGAAAAGTATTGTCAAAATTTTCTGACATTACAGGTGGAAAGGAGGTGCTAATGCCTTTTAAAAAAACAAAACACCTTGTTTTTTCCCGCTACCTAAGCCTGCTCTGTTTGCTTCTAGTTTTACTAGTAGCGTCAGTTTTTGTAGCTGTGTCTTTAGGGGCGGTCACTATAGATATAGGTGATACCTATGGTGTCATCTTCAGTAAATTGGGGCTTCCGATGGCCAGTCATAACATTGCCAAGCCACTTGAAGCTATTATCTGGAATATGCGAGTTCCTAGGGTTCTCCTAGGGTTAATAGTTGGTGCAGGTCTTTCCATGTCTGGGAGTGTCATGCAGTCAACCGTCAATAATCCGATTGCCGAACCCTATATCCTGGGAATCTCGGCAGGGGCAACTTTTGGAGCAACCTTGGCCATCATTTTAGGCCTTAAGGCTGTGGTAGGCTTGGGTGCCTTTGTGGGGGCTATCCTAGCGACGATTCTTGTCCTAATCATTGCCTCTATGCAGGGGAGAGTGACCACATCTGGCCTGATTTTATCTGGAACAGTTGTCAATGCTCTCTTCATTGCCTTTGCCAATTTTATAATCTCTATTGGAGCGACAGCAGATAGTGTCATGACCATTAAGTTTTGGACCATGGGTTCATTGACAGGAACATCTTGGTCAGATTTGCTGCTTCCAGCAGTAGTGGTTGGTTTGGCCTTTCTCTTTTTCTCAACTCAGTATCGTGTCTTCAATGCCATGATGATGGGAGATGAGGCAGCTTTGACTTTAGGGATTCCACTTAAACTCTACTGGTATCTTTATATTGCCATTGTTGCGGTCATAACGGCTGTCTTGGTTGCTAGCTGTGGGATTATTGGCTTTGTCGGCTTGATTACCCCTCATATTGCTAGAAGTTTAGTCGGAACTAACTATCGTAAGCTTTTTCCAGTGGCAACGCTCTTAGGTTCCTTGTTTGTGGTTTGGGCAGATGTCTTGGCTAGAATCCTCGTTAAAAATGCAGAGCTACCTATCGGTATCTTTACTGCCTTAGTTGGCGCACCTTTCTTTATTTATATTGTGACTAGAAATCGTAGGAAGGTGGTTTAGTCTTATGGATGTAAAGTGTAAGGATATTCATTATTCGATTGGGGAGAAAAAAATCCTAAACGGTGTCTCTCTTGAGGTTGAAGGTGGGCAATTCCAGACCATACTGGGACCAAATGGGAGTGGCAAATCAACCTTGCTCAAAACCATTTACCGCCAGTTGAAACCAGATAGCGGTCAGATTTCTTTTGATCGAAAATCCCTTGATCAGGTAAGCCTAAAGGAAACTGCAAAAGAAATGGCCGTTGTGACACAGTTTAACACCCTTCAATTTGATTGTACGGTGGAAGAAATTGCCATGCTTGGCCGAACGCCCCATCTTTCCTTTTTGCAAAAAGAATCGGATCGGGATTACGTCCTCGTTCAGGATGCCCTAGACAAGGTTGGCATGTCTGAAAAGAAGGCCCGCTATTATTCGTCCTTATCAGGTGGCGAAAAACAAAGAG
>OIER01001361.1_pt1 | contig 12267 bp, 9 predicted proteins | sample 1581801 | NCBI WGS metagenome assembly OIER01 (sample SAMN03281006, study PRJEB24777) | human gut metagenome | isolation source: fecal sample PR165 from 1 month old male Malay infant, vaginally delivered... | reverse complement strand
AAATAGGTATATATAAGACCGATGCCCAAAAAAGAATACTAACGAGCTTATTAATCTTTTTACCAATATCATCATGCGCAGAGGAGCCCATCAGGTATCCTGAGGCAAGAAAGAAGAAAGGTAGCGCCCATCTTGAGGATGCGCGGAACAACTCACCAAAATATTGTGGCATTTCTGGGTAATTACCCACGTGAACCACTATGATAAAGAAACAAGCAAGTAGCTTCGCTGCATCCAATGCATTGTTGCGCATTTTGTAATCACCAGATCAAGAATCGTCTGTTGATGCTACAAACCTTTGCTTATATTATCAAACGATAATCACATCCCTGTGACCTGTCCATCAAATGCTGCTGGTATATGTAGCCCCAGAGAAAAGGTTTTTCCATACCTTGGTTTGCACCAACACCCTTCCAGCCCCACAGGAAAGAGAGGTATTCAGGTTATGTACGCTCGCACCATCAACGGATGTGAGAAGATCAACGTTACATGGGATATTGTGAACGCCTGGCGTTGTTTTAATTACACCGCCAGAGTTTGACCCTATTGTGTTATAACCGGTTTCAATACTGCCAGAAAGCGTGATAGATCCTCCGCTTGCGAAGAATGCAGTTTGAGCACCGCTATCATTAATGCGACGGCAGTTAGACATCCTAATAGTCAGTGTTGAACCAGTTGTCTGGGCGATCCGCCCATCACCATCGCAGGTATAGTTAACTAAGTTAAGCTCTGTGCTACCAGTCATTGCCGATGTAATGTGGTTCCACCCGCGCTGACCACGCAGTTGATATACATTGACCCAGTTAGATCGCGTCACAGTACAACCTGCAATCAATCTCGCGACCTGTCCATTGTTTGTGCTTACAAAATTGCACACTACGTCTTCAATGTTCAAATTCGTAATTGTTCCACGATTTACAACAACCGCCGCGTTTGCATTATCAGGGAAAATAATATTTCCATTTTTTACGGTCAAATTGTCAACGGCAGTAGTTGTGTTATTAACACCAAACGCAATAATTGCACTCCTCGGCAACCCATCAAGAATCGCATTATGTATTACTGAACCGAAGCTACCAGCAAATCTGACCGTTTCAAGAGTTAAATTTGTAGAGTAAACATTCTTAATATGAATTTCGTCAATCTCAATACTGTAACCTGATGCACCAAAACCTCTGTCATCAATTTCTATAGTGCTGTACGCAGCCCCTGGGATTGCATAGATGTCCTCTATAGTAATGTTTTTAACCGTCGTTTTCGTCAGGTTAGTATCACCCCATATGCGAAAAACAGAGTGCAGGGTGTCACCGTAGATACCTGAAACACGGAAGCGGACAAAATTACCCGTGCCATCACCTGTCATTTTCACAGCGCATAACGATCTTTCGCAGAATAACCCGGCAACATCAATATTTGAAAAGTCCCCTGGTTCGCTAATGTTATAGTTAGCATAATCTCCGATAGTGAATGCCAACATATCATCGCCAGTTTTACCCTTAAGGTTACGAATGTAGGCATGGCGGATTGGTGGCTGGCAGTGTAGGCCGTCGCTGATAGTATCAAAATTAAGACCATCAGCCGTGAGATAGGTGATGTTACATATCAGCCAAGCATATTTGTTGGCATTAATAACTTTAATACCGCCACCGATTCTTAGGCTGCCTATTCCTTTAAGGATTGACGCCATAGATCCAAGGCCGACAACAGTCTGGTTTGCGCCATTATAATCGATTGTGCCTGGCCCCCAAATTTCTATGAACGAGTCATTTGTAGCCGAATTTGCGTATGCGTAATTCTTAAATACCGGTACGTTTGAAGCGTTAGCAAGCTTTATCGTTACGCCAGGACCAATCCACAAGCGGGTTCCGCTTTTAAGTACCCATGTTCTATCAGTGATATATGTACCAGGTTTCTCGAAACGAATATCCCCGCCCGTGGCAAACATAGCATCCAGACCGGAGCCAATGATGTTTGTGGTGCTTGGTTCAATACCATACATCTGAGGGGTGCGGTATTGAATGGCAGAACCGACTGTACCAGCAGGATAGACAGATCCTACCGACAATCCAACCAAACCGGCACCACTTGTAGCCGCCAGCGCAGCACGCAGAGAAGCATCCCCTACTCCGATCCACGCCCCAGGCGCAATACCGCCAGTGCTTGCCGGGGTTGAGTTAGCCGGAACAACTTTCGGTCCGGAAGCAAACGAACCGGTCCATTTGTAATATTCGCCGTCGGCGGTATTCAGCAGCACCTCATTCGGGTTGTTTATAGTCGCACCGGTGGTGAAGGTCTTCCCGGTAAGGATAACGTAACCGAAGGCGTTCATGGCCTGCTGCGCGAGGTAATTGATGCCCTCGATGGTGTAGTGCTTCTGATCAAAGCGATCAGTGTAGGTCCATCCCATCGAAGTGACGAACTCGTCAATTTTCCCTGCGTTAAATTTGAAATCGAACGGAGATTCGCTTGGTACTGGCAGATTGGTTGGTTGCGTGGCCATATTTATTCCATAAAAAAGCCCGGCGCGGTGGCCGGGTCTGGTTGGTCGGGACGGTTCTTATTGATAGATGGCGTCGCTGTATTCCGCGACTGTAAGAGATACCGTGTTATCGGTGTTCGGCTTGATGCTGTTGACTGTCCATAGCTGACTGTCCAGTTCCTCCACTGTCGCAATGAGATAGCGCGACGGGAGCTGCACCGTATCTCCATTCCATATGTTGAGCTGAATGCTGGGTATTGCCGCGGTGAATCCGTATTTCGTGTCGCTGCGGGCTGTCGCCGGATAGCGCAGCGTGGGATTACCCAGGCTGTCGGTCACCAGCACATACATCGAACCAGTAAACGTGATCGGCTCGCTGGTATCGAAGTTATTCCCGGCACGACCGGTGATGTATCCCTGTTGCTGGTTACTGTCGTAGATGTCAGGCATCTGAATGACACTTCCAACCTGAATGATTCCGTCTTCGAACACTTTGGCGTTCATCTTCACGCGCGAGTAGATCAGGCGTTTAGTTTCGCGCAGCGCGCGCTCCCGTGCCTGGTACTCGTTGCGAAAGCCGACAATCTCAAGCTTGTTCGGGTTCTCAGCTTCCTGCTCGACGATAGAGCCGTTCAGGACCCGGTAGTTAATGTACGTCTTGTTGTTCGTGGTTGGGTGAACGTAGGACACCTGCACGCCGTCGTAGCCGCCAGGCAGCGTGGCTTCGTACGTCATTTTGTACTCGTCCGTCTTCATGTTGGCCCGGTTGAATACGGCCGCCGGGTAATCAACTTTCTGATCCCTGGTGAACGTCAGCACGCCGTCATCCCAGTACGCCACCACTGAAGCCGCATTGCAGATCGCCTGTACACGGTCGCCCAGCGAGTCATTCTCATCGTCAAACGTGTAGTCGAAGTAACCCAGCCGTTCATCAGGCAGGCTTTCAGCGATAGAGTACAGGCCGTACAGGTCAATGCTGCTGACCGGCTGCTCACCCATGATTATCCAGGTATGCGCTACTGCATCGGCGAATGAACGAGATGGACGCAGCGTGTAATCAACAGTCTGGGTGTCAAGGTCGTATGTGATGGTATGGCGTGTCACCAGAGCGTTATATTTGCGCTCGCGGCTGCCAAGGGCGTTCTCAGTCGCTCTCACCTTTACCCGCACCAGCGTGTCTGTCGGGTGAACGACATTGGTCCGGATGTTAATGCTGTGGATTTCCTCAACCTTGAGCAGGCTGGCATCGCTGGAGTTATCGGTGCGCTGGAAGCTGACGGCGTATTTCCCGAAGCCGCCTGACGGCGTGATTTTGTCAGTGCGGTAGAACACCTCACTTGTGGAATCATGCGGAGTCGTCTGCCGGTATGTGAAAGTCTGCTGCGTACCAGGAACCTGGTTGTAGTCGTCGTCGATCTTCCAGATGACAACTTTCCAGTTGGTCTCCTTCTTTGGTCCAAGGCTGGATTGAGTGTGCAGCCATAGCTGCGTCGACTCGACCGGGGAGAAGAACGGGCCGACAACCAGCGCCTCGTTATCGTTCAGGATGAATTTTGTGGTGTTGATCGTTGCATTCGCCGGGATGTCCTGCTGACCCTCCAGCTGGTTCATCGTAAACGTGTACCAGCGCACCGGGTTAACAACCGCGCCGTCGTTTGTTTCAACGGCGGAGATCAGCGTGCCGGAGAATGTAGCATCGGTAGTAACGGTTCCGGAGGCCGTGCTGTACGTCACGTTAATGGTGAAAGTCACCGCGTGCGGCAGCACCAGCCCCATGAAATAGTCAAACTCAGACTGCTTGACGATTTTCATCGCTATCTGTCCGCCGGAATACGTTCCGCTGACAACCGTGTTTGCCGTTGCTGTTTCTATCGGGAAGTCGCTGGCTTCGTTCTGACCGGGAACTTCCTGACCGTCAACGTCATCGAATCCGTACCCCTCAACGATCTGCGGGATAACTTCGCCAGGCTGGAAGAACTGGAATTCAGCGCCTGCCAGAGAGCCCAGGCTTGATTCTGAGTAGCGCACGGACTCGTAATCGTATTTGCCGATACCAATGCACATCCACTCTGTAACGTACTTTAGGCCGCCGTCGGTGGACGTCTGGTGCACGTATTCGAATACCGACTCCTGAATCAGATCCGGGAAAGAGCGAATCTGCCCGTAAATGTCCGGTTTTGCCTTATAGACACGAGCGGTGTTTGTCTGACCGGTCAGGCTATTGTTCGGCGAGTCGACAGAATTTCCACCGGTGTTTGCGATGGCCGGTTTCGGTGCAAGGAACGAAAATACCTGACCAACCACTTTGAAGATCGGGCTGAGGATGTCGCCGACAATACCCTTCGGCTGGTCGAATATCTGAACGTGGTCCAGCTCGCTCAGCTCAAACGCCAGCTCATCATCGTCGCCGAGTTTTACGCCGTTGCGGACGATTAGCAGATCACGGTGAAAGGTGGCGTCATTGGCCGCCAGCCAGTCATAAAAAAGGGTGCCGTTTGGCACCATGCAACGCAACTTAGGCGTTCCTGGAAAATTCGATATCTCAACCAGCGCCATAAGAAAAATACTCCACTTTGGTGAATGCCCGCTGAATGACCAGCAACGAGTCCATGCGCACGCTTCCGTTTTCCCCTCGCGCATGAATGGCTTTTCGGTTCAGCACCAGGCCAACATGCGCCGGTTGCGCGCCGCGGTACCCGACGAATATCCCGCCCTCGACAGGTTTATCGACCTGGCGCCAGAAAACGACGTCACCCTGATAGCAGGTAAAGAAGTCCTCACCGGCTTCGTAACCCGGCGTCTGGTGCAGTTCAATGCCGAGAACGTGCCGGTAATACAACACGCACAAGCCCCAACAATCCACCTTATCGAACGAGCAGGCCCGGTTAGCCCACGGCACGCCGATCATCCTGCTGATAAAATCAGAGGTACTGAAGTCCCGTGTACTCGACTGGATCATAAAGGCGACCAATATTGTTATTCAGAGGGTTGGTGACGGAGAGCGTGACCGATGCAGCATCAGCATCGATATCCACCGTCTTGACGTATAACTGCCAGGACTTAATCGGCACCGAAACGTCGCCGCTGTCGAAGATCTGCCTTGTGGCCGTGATAGCTGTCAACCTAGCGGCCCCCTTCCACTGTTTCATCAGCGCTTTGATATCCGACGACAACCGGCCTAACTTCACCGTCGCGTCGATCACCGGCGTGCCGCTCTGCTGACTCTCTTCGATTTCAAAGCGCGCTGGCGTGTACGTCTGGCCGCCTAGCGTCTTCGCAAAGAACTGCTTGTCGACCAGGCGGACATAGCCAAAGGATGGATGGTAGAACGTGATGGTATCGTACAGACCGCGCGTCGGGCGCTGCTGCTTATAAGCTCTGAAGGTAGGCATTACGGCACTCTCGGTAAAGATTCCGGGTCGCGCCCGTCAGGATAACCAGTGACAACGATATCCAGCCACGAATCCCACGGCGGCGGCAGCTCAACAATGATGTCGTCGAATTCGTCGTCGGCGTTGTAGAGATGGTTCGCAATAACTGTCCCCGTCCAGGTCACCGACCCGCCATCGATGCTGGTTTGCACCGGCATCTGCGTGAAGTGAAGCTCCTGCAGCTGCAGGCCGCTGCCGCCCAGATTGATATTCATCCGGAACCAGTTCAGGCCCCGGTTGAGATAGTTCGGGCTGCGTAGCCATTGCTGGAATGCTCGCTCCTGCGCCAGGGTGAAAATCCACGTCAGTGACCAGGTCACTTTCAGGTCATCAGTAAGGTTCTGGAAGATAGCCGGGCCGACCGCTGGCTGATCGGTCTGGAACCCGGTATCGAGCGTCATGTTTTTGCTGGCCTTCTGCGCCAGCGGCAGCCAGTCGGGATAGTCGATAATTGGCATCTAAACTCCAGGCATTAAAAAACCCGCCGAAGCGGGTTTGATTATTCAACGGACCGTGGACCAGATGGCGTATCGTAAACATTGATTTTTATATCAACGATATCGCCATTATTGGTAAATTCCAGGTCCTCTCCAGCAGGAGCAATGCCTTTGATGATAGAGCCGTCCTTGAGAGTAAATACAAACTCTACTGCCCTGTTCGGATAAAGCTTATGAGGCTTGCCTATCTCTGTTGGTATTGATTGCACATCGTTTGGCTCAATAACCACGCATATCTCCTTATAACTGACCTCGAGGTGTTCGTTTCGCAGTTGTATTGCCAGTAATAGCCTGCGATATAGGACCTCCATTATTCAAGTCAGCAATAATGGCATCCACGGTTATTGTACCATCTCCGTTATTAGTAGCCTGAGCGTCAAATGTGGCACTCGTCATATTCTGTACGTTGATTATGACGCTCACACCGCCGCCTACAGTCATATCCTTGTTGCTGATCACCTTGCCGTTGTCGCCCGGTATCATGTACTGCTTACCGGTACTGGCCTGGTAAATCTCCGGCATCCCGCCTTCACCTACCTGGTACATTCCGCCAGCAGTAACCGGGCCTCCATTTTTACGCTTGCCCAGCAGGTTAGCACCAATAACACCAGCTACCGCGCCGAGACCGATAGCCGCAGCCGTACCCATCGAAGCAATCGAGGACAAGATGGCTGCCGGAGTCCATGCTGCGGCCGTCGTTGCTGCCGCTGCTGTACTGGTCGCCGTCTGCGTGGCTACCGCTGCCGTCTGTACGGCCGTAACAGTGCCTATGGCTGCCGTTTGTGCGGCCTGCCCCATTAACTGGCTCTTGACCCACTCAATCCCCATTTGCACCAGGCTACCGACAACGCTGTTGAGGATTGTCGTGCCGATGTTGGCGAAGGATTCTTGCAGGCTCTGAGTGCCGTTGAGCAGCCCGGTAATGGCATTGGTCGCCCCCCCCTGGAGAGAATCGATAGCGTCAGCCATCAGCTGATTGGTCGTGCTCTGGTTGCGGTAAATCTCCCATTGCGCCGCAATACGAGCCTGCTCGTATTCGGTATTGGCCGCGTTCATCAGCTCGAGGCCGCGCTGAGTGATCTGACCTTTCTGCGTCTCAAACTGCTGGATGAGAGCCAGTTCCTGCGCGTGCTGGTTAGCCAATTGCTGAACCGGGTCGATTTCACCGAGAGCGGACTGCTGAGGCGTGACTACCTGCTGGGCACGGATTTTGGCGAGGTTTGCCTGGTGGGTTGCTTCCAGTCGCTCAGATGTCTGATTGAACTGTTCCTGACTGATTTTCTTCGCAGACAGAGCGGTATTCAGATCCTCAACATCCTGCTTATAGCTGGCGTTTTCGCGCGCTTCTGGTAGAAGCTTTTGCGCCGCAGCCTCGGCCTTAATGGCATTGGCCGTATCCCATTTCTCTGCAGCATACTGCCGGGCCTGTGCGATCTGGGCCTGAGTCGCGCCCTTCCCAAGAGATTGCTCGGCATTAAGCATGGCCTGCTCTCTGCTAAGTTCTTGAGTTGACCCAGCCGCCAGTTCTGCTTGCTGCTTCAGGTTTGCCAGCTTCTGAGCAACAGATTCAGCAGAAGACGCTGATTTTTTCCCCTGCTGCTCACTCTCTTGTTGAGCTTTTTTCCTGGCTTCTTCTGACTTCTCTAAATCATAATTTTCAGCAGCCAGCCTGCCAGCTGCAGAGATTTGATTCTGATTGTCAGTAACCTTGGCAGCCTGCATCCTGGCTTTGGCTATCGCCCGCTCTCTCTCGTCATGAATTTTAAGTAATTCATTTTGCTCTTCCAGAGTAGCGATAACTTTATCGCCCTCCTTGGTCGCCGGAGATATCTGAAGCGCTTTTGGGTCGAAGCTTTTTCCGGCCTGATTAGCTCGGTTTATTTCATCAGCTGTTTCTCCAAAGGCTTTCGCTACCGCACCCTGCACCTGCTCGAGGGACCATGATTTTTCAATGAGTTGGTCATGAACTCCCATCGCCGTGAGCATGTTGTTCGTGAGCGTTCGAGTCGCCTCTGACGCGGTTTCTTCTGTCCGGGATAATTTATCCTTTGCGGCCTCAAGATCTCGCGTCTTGCGAGCCAGCTCATCAGACACCTCAGCCTGTTGACGAGCGAAATCCGCACCTTGCCCCATAGATTCAGCAACTTCCTGCGCCGCCGGGGTAAAGTTCTGATATCTGTCTCTCAGCGAGTCAACTTCACTCTGCAGGTCTGCTACAGCCTCCTTCTGGGCTCGTATAGAATTATTGGCATCTGCAATCGTGCCGCGCAGTTGGGTGTTGCTCATTGACGTCATTGACGCATTTAGCTTATCCAGACCATCAGCAAAGGCGATCGCTTCTTCTTTTGCCTGCTGGGCTTTCTGCCAGAAATAGAAGATAGCTCCGGCAGCAAGCATAGCCGCCCCAGCTGGACCACCTATGAGGGCAAGAGCATTACGAGCAAGACCAATACCAACAGATGCTGCACGTGCCGCTGCCGCCGCTCTTGCTGATGCGGCAGCCTGGACTGTTTCAGCCTCAGCAAGAGCGAGAGATACGGTGGTCGCCCGAGTTTTTGCAGCTATTAGGGCATCAAGCGCTAACATTTCAGCAGCGCTACCTTTTGCCACGTTATATTCAGCCTGGGCCAGCGCGAGAGACGAAAGAGCAGCCTCTTTATCAGCCAGAGCCTTACGCTGAGCAGAATTAGCGGCAACCAAAGCTGCTTGTGCCGCCTGACTCTCTGCAACAGCCTGCTTACGAGATGCTGCGATATCAGCGATTTTCGCGGAGGTAGCCATGGTCAGAGCGCCGACATACCGCGCGCCCATTACGCCAGCAACAATCGTGAGCGTAGTGCTGAGAACGTCCAGGTTTTCACTGAGAGAAATGACTGAATCACTGAATATTTTGACGCCAGTTTTTACAGTGGCATTCTCGCCAAAGAACTTCGTGATGTTGTTGTTGGCAATTTCAAGAGACTGGCTGATCGTCGCAGTAGTTTTAGCGAACTCCTGTCCAATTTTATCGCCCTGAGAGAGCAGGCCATTAACGATCACCTCAGTGGTTAACTTGCCCTCTGCAGCCATGTTTCTGAGCGCCCCGATGCTGACATTCATAGAGTCAGCCAGAGCAATCATGAGCCGGTTCCCCTGCTCGTTCACAGAGTTAAATTCATCACCCCTCAATGCTCCGGACGCCAGCCCCTGAGCAAGCTGAATGATTGCATTGCTTGCCTCCTCGGCTGTTGACCCTGACACCACGAAACCCTGGTTAATAATGGTTGTCAGCCTGGTAATGTCCTCTACACTGACGCCATAACTTCTTGTTGAACGCTCCAGACGCGCATAGAGTGTGGCCGTGGCATCAAGACCTGAGCGAGTCTTTTGAGAGATGTCAAAAACACGCTCTGTGACATCAGCCAGCGTTTCAAACGGCGGTACGGAATCCCTGACGGCATTTGCCAGTTTATTGCTGAGGTCCTGCCATGCCTGAGCATATGCGCCAACCTGCTGGACAGAAAGAGCGGCAATGAGCGCTTTCGCGACGCCAGTTAAGCTGGACATAGTGCCTTCAATCGAAGACAGAGAGCGTTCGGTGCGGTTTAAACCAGCCTCAAGACGGCCCATACTCCCATTGAGGCCATTCAGCGCATCATCAATATCCCGACGACCTTGAAGAAGGCGAGCCGTGTCCATATCCACTTCGTAAACGATCGTTCCAGCGCTGACGGTACCAGCCATATTGTTTTCTCCTGGCAATAAAAAACCTCGCCTGAGCGAGGTTTGATATGGTTTTATTGTTGGTTAGTTGCAGGTGTTTTCCCATGAGTCATTAAACTCCTGGCTATCGTCATCTATTACGGAGTGCCCGTTGGTAGATATATACCTTGAATTACCTGCATAAGCGCCGAAACTATTTTTTGCATTTACGTACCCACAAACTGCACCACCCTTGCCGATCTTCTCCCCAGAGAACTCAGCAGATGATGAGTCTTTGAGCAATCCCTTCACTGACTCTTTTGCATCGTAGTATCGGATTGCACGCCCCTCCTCCTGAGCTGTTTCTTGTTTTTTTAAGTCGCTCTTCAGGTCTTCATATTGCTTTCTTTCCGCGTAAGCATCACCAAAAATAGGGGTTTGGGAGTTGACCCAAAAAAGAAATCCCACATTGGCAGCTAATGATACAGCCAAAAAACCAACGGCGCAGAATCGTAAAGTTCCACGCCTCTCCGCCTGTGTAAGACGGGAATTAAACGCCGCCTTCTCGCCTATTTTTCCAAATCCAAAGCCAATGATAATGAAAGTTGCAATTATGAAGACGAGAGATAGTGGCTCTCTTGCTGCGAAGGTGCATGTAATTACTAATGCAATAAAACCCAGCGCCACAAATATCTTGTTCATATCCCTATTCCCCTTTGGTAAAAATGAACATCCTACCCAGGAATAGCACAGGCGCAACGGAAAAGGATGATTTATTGTTCTCAGGGTATCGTTGTATAGAAGGTCGGTTACTTCTTTTTCGCATTCTCGCGTCGAACTGCCTGTTTAGCCAGATATTCATCGGCGATCGCATCGTACTCATCGCGAGTGAAGCCTTTCTGCTCTGGGTATTTTGCCGACAGAAGCATCTGAAATTCGGTCATCGTTAATTGAGAGGCTTCTTCGCGGATCATGCCAAAATGAGTACGCGCCGCGCTGATGTAGTCGAAGGCTTTAAATTCGTTTGTTCTCGCACCTGTTTCGTGGCGCTGCAGCTGGCGGAGCTTAGCTTTGCCGACGACACCATGCTGCATAAGGTGCTGCGCCAGCACGATGATGTCGTTCTTCGGCATCTGTCCCGGTCGGTATACGACGCAATGCCGCCATCCCTTCCATTCGCCGATCATAGGCGTCAGGTCTTCCTCGCAGCACGCCTGAAGCACCAACATGCACGTTGATAAAAGCTTCTCAGCAGCGCGGTTGAATGATGGAGATAGCCATTCAGGAAATCCTCCCAGCGTGCCAGCGCAAACCTCAATTAGCTGAGCGACATCATTGCCGTGTATGGTGGCGTACGCCTGCACAATCTCTTCCGGAGTGCCGATCCTCGTCATAGCCTCGAATGAAGGCCGTAGCAGGTAATCTTTCCCGCCTTCGCGGCTGTCGCTGATGGAGAGTTCGCCAATATCGGTTAAAGCGGTCATAAGCCTTCCAGTAAACGGTCATTATCAAGGGCAGCACGCCGCCCTTTGTAATGTCCGTTAGGAAACGGTAACCGTATGCACGGCCACAAAATTGCCGTCTACAGTGTTGATGATGATCTGCGCGCTGCCGGTGGCGACACGCGTCACGGTAACGGTGTTGCCGGATGCGGTAGCCGTTGCCTTTGTCGCATCGGTAGTCGCTACAGTGAAGTCTTTGTTGGTTGCGCCTGTTGGTGCGATATTCACCGTGAAGGTACTGGTGCCGCCTGCAGTGCCAGTGCTGGTTGTCGGCGTTACCGTCACGCCAGTCACGGCAACCGCAGTGATTTCGTTCACTTCGATGGTGCTTGCGTCGCCGACTTTGAACTCGGTTGAGAACGTGACAATGTCATTGGTACCACCGTCTGAACTCAGAGCCGTAATGTTCATGTAGCCGATGAATTCTACCGGACCGTAGTCCATGCGCACCCAGATACCAGGCTGGCGCTTAGCCTTCAGCTCATCAGCGAAATACTTGATGAACTTGCCAACACCGTACTGGTCCAGTTTGTCCTTCTTGCGCACTTCACCTTCAAAGCTCAGGGTGAAGTCACTGTTGGTGATGATGGTCTCGACATAGCCGCCGCCGTCATCCGCATCAGAGGTAACCGAGTTCGGGTTGAAGTCGAAGCCTTTCGACGTACCAGCAGCCAGCG
>OIER01001324.1_pt1 | contig 12604 bp, 11 predicted proteins | sample 1581801 | NCBI WGS metagenome assembly OIER01 (sample SAMN03281006, study PRJEB24777) | human gut metagenome | isolation source: fecal sample PR165 from 1 month old male Malay infant, vaginally delivered... | reverse complement strand
ACTATATCGTCGGGTATTACAGCTCGCTAAGGCCGCATGACTATAACGGTGGGTTGCCCCCAAACGAATCGGAAAACCGATACTGGAAAAACTCTAAAGCCGTGGCCAGTTTTAGTTGACCACTACACACCGACACAGGCCCATCATTCCAGAGTATGAAGGAGCAGAACCGCGCAGAGATTCAGGAGTTGCTCACCAAGGTTCCGCAAGGTACGCCAGAGTGGCAAATGCTATTGCTTCAATACTTCACGCTGCTTGATGGTAAAGGCGTTGAGATGATGCGTGAGTATGCCAATAAGCAACTCGTCATGATGGGACTGAAGAAACCTGAAACACCTGAAGAAATACAGATGGTACAGCAGGCTCAGCAGCAGCCTAAAGAGCCATCTCCTGAGCAGATCGCCGCACAAGGTCAGATGCTAATGGGTCAGGCTGAGTTGATTAAGGCACAGAACCAACAGGCTCAGATTCAGGTCGATGCAGCCAAGGTTGAAGGCCAGAACCAGCTTAACGCAGCCAAGGTTGCAGAAATATTCAACAACATGGATATCGATAAGCAAGCGGAGTTCAGAGAATTCCTCAAGCTTATGGGTCAATTCCAACAACAGCGTAGTGATGATGCTCGCGCTAACGCTGACCTGCTGCTAAAAGACGCAGACCAAACACATTCCCAACGCATGGATTTCGCGAATCTATTGCGACAAGTTCAAACCCCCTCCGGCGGCGTAGCCGAGAATCCTCAATAAGAGAGAGTTAATCATGGACCAAACCACCGAAATTCAGGCAACTGAAGACCAACTCCTGCCCGTCGATAACGCGGCGGCATCCGCAGTCGATCCTTCGCTAAATGCCAATAGCGAAACTGGACAGGAAGAAGGCTTCGAGATTGTCCTGAAAGACGATGAGAACAAGCCAAAGCAAGACCCGGAAACCAACGCGAAATTTGCACAGCGTCGCATTGAGCGCAAGCGCCAGCGTGAGCTCGAGCAGCAGGCCGAGGCAGTTAAGCGTGGAGAGTTACCGGAGAACTTACGGGTAAATCCTGAACTACCACCCCAGCCAAACGCCAATGACTTCTTCTCTGATGAAGCAATGGAAAAATACGGATGGGATAGCGGACGTGCTCAGGCAGCATTTCAGCAGGCGAATAATGAGTGGCTTATTAAGGCTCAGGACGCTCGCAGTAATGCTGTCGCAGAGCAGGGTCGTAAGACTCAGGAATATACCCAGCAATCAGCGCAATACGTCGATGCTGCACGTAAGCACTATGACGCTGCGGAAAAGCTCAACATCCCTGATTACCAGGAGAAAGAAGACGCATTCATGCAAGTTGTTCCAGCGCCGGTAGCAACAGACATCATGCGCCTTTTCCCAGAGAAATCCGCAGCTCTCATGTATCACCTGGGGGCAAACCCAGAGAAGGCTCGCCAGTTATTGGCGATGGACGGGCAGCAAGCGCTGATTGAACTCACTCGACTATCAGAACGTTTAACTCTCAAGCCTCGTAGCAAGCCAGTTTCAGAAGCTCCTAACCCCGATGAACCTATTCAGGGTCAGGCTGTTGCAGCCAACATTTCTGCACTTGAAAAGCAGATGAATGCTGCAGCGGCAAAAGGGGATGTAGAGAAATACCGCAAGCTAAAGGCGCAATTGAATAAAGGATCACGATAATGGCTTTGAACGAAGGTCAGGTTATTACTTACATGGTCGATGAAGTCATCGAAACCGTGGAAAACTTAACGCCGATGGCTCAACGCGTCGGAAAATATACCCCTCCTGCTGGAGATATGCAGCGATCACAAAACACTGTGTGGATGCCGCTTGAGCAGGAAGCACCGACTATGCCAGGTTGGGATTTGACAGGGCAGGCTACTGGTATCCTGGAGCTGTCCGTAAAATGCAATATGGGCGTTCCTGATAACGACTTCTTCACTCTGCGTGCTGATGATCTGCGTGATGAGCGCTCTCTGCGTCGTCGCATCCAGGCATCAGGTAAGAAACTGGCGAACAACGTTGAATCCGCAATTGCCAAACAGGCGGCAGAGATGGGTTCTCTTGCGGTCACCAGTCCAAACCCTATTGGTTCATCCACTACCGGGTGGGATTTCATATCCGAAGCGGAAGAGCTGATCTTCTCTCGCGAGCTTAACCGTAACTCAGGCTTATCCTTCTTCTTCAACGGTAAAGATTATCGTGGGGCAGGGCAGGATCTGACTGGTAAAGACTTCTATGGTCGCATCCCGGAAGATGCTTATAAGAGTGGAACAATCCAGAAGCAGGTTGCTGGCTTTAACGATGTGCTGCGCTCCCCGAAAATGCCGACACTGGTCGCTTCTACCGCAACTGGCGTTACTGTATCCGGCGCGCAGAAGTTCCAGCCGCAGGCGTGGGTGGCTGATACCGACGGTAACCGTGAAAACGTGGATAACCGAGTGGCAACTGTTGTTCTGTCTTCCACAACTGGCTTCAAGCGTGGTGACAAAATCAGCTTTACCGGCGTTAAGTTCCTGTCGCAGATGGCTAAGAACGTACTGACTCACGACGCAACTTTCAGCATCACCCGCGTTATCGATGCGACACATGTTGAAATCACTCCGAAGCCGATCGCGCTGGACGACACATCTCTTACCAAAGAGCAACTGGCATATGCCAACGTGAACACGTCTCTAGCCGACACGATGGTGGTTAACGTTCTGAACACTACCACTGCTGAGACTAACGTGTTCTGGGCTGATGACTCCATCCGACTGGTTTCTCAGCCGATCCCGATCAACCACGAACTGTTCTCTGGCATGAAGACGCAGAGTTTCGCTATCCCAAGTGTCGGCCTGAATGGCGTAGTGGCGTACCAGGGAGATATCAATACTCTTTCTGGCAAATGTCGTATTGCTCTTTGGTACGCGCCGACGGCGGTGCGACCTGAAGCAATCGGCGTCGGTCTGGCAAATCAGGCGTAATCACAGGGGCTTCGGCCCCTTTATTTTTTGGGAGCGTTACATGTCAAAGATGATATTTCGTCATGGCAAGGATAAAACATGGAAAAGTGTAGGCTACGACTGGAAAATCGTTAGCGAAGATGATCTGCATGAGTATCTCGATACTGGCTGGTTTGCACATCCTGATGACCTGCTGAATGATTCTGCAGAGCCAGAGCCAGAGCCAGAGCCAGAGCCAGAGCCAGAGCCAGAAGTGAAAGAACGCAAGAAGCCGGGGCCAAAACCAAAGGGGTAGCAGATGAACCTCACAACGAAAGGTGATCTCGTTCTCGCCGCGCTGCGCAAACTCGGTGTCGCTTCAAACGCCACGCTAACCGATGTCGAACCTCAGTCGATGGAGGACGGAGTTAACGACCTCGAGATGATGATGGCTGAGTGGCTCGGTGGTGATGACTCACCAGGCATTAGCGTGGGATATATCTTCGCTGACCCAGATATTCCTCCGGCGACTGGCGATGATCACGGACTGGCAAACAATGCCTTAAATGCCGTGATTACCAATCTGGCATGCAGAATTGCGCCAGATTACGTGATGGAAGCATCCGGAAAACTCATTACGACCGCGCGTTACGGTAAAGAGCAACTCGTCAAGCTCTCTGCCATGTCTCGCGCTCGTGACGCTAAATGTAAGGCCGGGTATCCAAACCGCATGCCGATTGGCAGCGGGAACCGACTTGCCACGTACAACGGCTGGAACTATTTCCACCGCAAAGGTCCATGTGATAACGGGAGCGACTAATGCCGATTCAGCAGCTTCCATTGATAAAAGGAGTCGGCAAAGACTTCCGCAACGCCGACTACATCGACTATCTGCCGGTGAATATGCTGGCGACACCCAAAGAGGTGCTCAGCAGTAGCGGATATTTGCGCTCCTTTCCAGGTGTAACGAAGCTATCAGACGTTGCTGGTACATCTCGCGGTGCAGAGTACAACACCTCTCAGAATGCCGTATATCGCGTTATGGGAGGCAAGCTGTATCGTTCTGATTCGGCTGTGGGTGATGTTGCTGGCACATCTCGCGTGTCGCTGGCCCACGGTCGCACGTCTCAGGCGGTTTGTGTTAATGGCAATGTCGTCGAGTACCGGTACGACGGTACCACAAAGACGATTGCCAACTGGCCTGTTGATAGCGGATTCACTCAGTACGAACTCGGATCCGCTCGAGATGTCACTAGGTTGCGTGGTCGCTATGCCTGGGCAAAGGATAATTCAGATTCATGGTTTATTACCGACCTAGAAGATGAATCTCATCCAGACCGATACAGCGCTGAGTATCGAGCTGAATCACAGCCGGATGGAATCATCGGAATAGGTACATGGCGAGACTTCATCGTCTGCTTTGGGTCATCAACCATTGAGTATTTCACGCTGACAGGCACATCGACAGTCGGCGCGGCGCTCTACGTTGCTAACCCTGCGTACATGGCGCCAAAAGGTATCGCCGGTACGTTCTGCAAGTGCGTTTTCATGGATGCGTACGCCATCGTCAGCAACCCTGCAACCGGTGCGCCGTCTGTCTACATCATCGACTCCGGCCGTGCGACTCCGATCGCCACGGCAAGCATTGAGAAGATTATCCGCTCATACACCGCAGAAGAATTGGCGGCGTCCGTAATGGAATCTCTGCGCTTCGATTCTCACGAGTTGCTGATGATTCACTTACCGCGCCATGTGCTGGTATATGACGGCACCGCATCGCAGAACGGTCCACAGTGGTGCATCCTGAAAACCGGACTATATGACGATGTGTATCGTGCCATCGACTTCATGTACGAAGGAAATGCGATCACCTGCGGAGACAAGCTTGAAGCAGTGAAGGGGGCTCTTCAGTTCGACATCTCCAGCCAGTATGAAAAGCAGCAGGAGCACCTGTTATTCACGCCGCTTTTCAAAGCTGATAACGGCAGGGTGTTCGACTTTGAGGTTGAATCATCCACCGGCGTGGCGCAGTACGCTGACCGGTTATTCCTTTCAGCCACCACTGACGGCATCAACTATGGCCGTGAACAGATGATTGAGCAGAACGCGCCATTCGTTTACGACAAAAGAGTGATATGGAAGCGTATCGGGCGCATTCGTAAAAACGTCGGCTTCAAAATCAGGGTTATCACCAAGTCACCTGTCACATTATCAGGCGCACAGATAAGGATTGAGTGATGGCTGATCCGTCTCTAAAGGAACCAGTTAATGTCACGGCAATTGGCATTAATGCTTCATCTCTTCCTGTTGGGGTTAGCCGGGCTTACGAAACATACATTCTTTCTCAAGCTCAGGACTTCACCAAAGTAGCAGATAAAGCTAATGGCGCTGGTCAAGGTGCTTATGATGCGCAGGTTAAGAACGATGAGCAGGACGTAACTCTTGCCGACCACGAAGGAAGAATTACCGCCAACACCCTCGCTATTCAGCTTCTCGATGTACGACTGACAACGGCAGAAGGGAAGATTGATGTACTGCGAAACGATGTTGATTATCTTCTGGATAAGGTTATCGACATTGAAACAGAGTTGGCTGATCACGAAACTCGAATCACGGCTAACGAAGCTGAGCTGGCAAACCATGAAGCGCGGATTGATGCCCTAGAGTATGCGACTACTCGTAAGAAGTCTGAGGTTGTTTATACTGGCATATCGCAGGTAATACCGACGACTCCGACGAACCTGATCACGATGCTCAAGGCATTGACTCCATCATCAGGAACATTAACCCCGTTCTTCAACACAACTACAGACAAGTTGACTGTCTACAACGAGAACAAGACGCTTAACTTTAAGCTGTCGATGATCGGCAGTTACCCGGGCGGCACGACAAACCGGTCAATGCAGCTTACTTTCTCCGGTGCGGTTCCTGACACGCTGGTAGCCAGCCGTAACGCCGCCACGACAACGGACAACATTCTCCTTGCAACGTTCTTCAGCGTCGATGCTGGCGGATTCCTTGCCACAAACGGCAGCACTATCACTATTCAGGCAAACGGCGCGGCATTCACTGCCACCACCATCAAGATTATCGCGGAGCAATGATGATTACATTCAAGCCAACGCGAGATGCCGATTTAGTTGAGGCCGTCGGTAATCATCCTGACATCATCGACGGAAGCAACAATGGCGACGGTTATGACTACAAGCCCGACACGAAATATTTCGAAGTTCATGTACACGGCGAGTTCGGCGGCATCGTGTATTACCACGAAACGCAGCCGTTAACATTCGACTGCCATGCGATGTACCTGCCAAGCGCCAGAGGATTCAGCAAAGACATCGGCCTGGCGTTCTGGCGGCACATCATCGCCACGACTAACTTCGCCTGCGTCATCTCTTATGCGGCGCGTAAGTTTCGCCACGGTCAGATTTACTGCGCGATGATAGGCCTCTCTCGCGTAGGAACCATTAAGAAGTATTTCAAAGGCGTAGACGACGTAACTTTTTTTAGCGCCACCCGAGAAGAGCTAATCGACTTCCTCCAGAAAAACACCAGGAGTTAACCATGAGCAATATTTTTGCACTGGGCAGGAAACTGCGCGGTGAGGAACCTCTTTGGCCTGAAGGCGGAGGTGGAAAGGGTGGTTCTTCAAGTAGTGGGCAGAAAGCAGCCGCGCAGGCGACTCAATATGCAGCAGATCTACAGGATCAACAGTTCAATCGTGTAATGGAGCAACTTGCGCCATACGCCGCCGCCGGACTTCCCGCTCTCCAGCAAATACAGCAACTATCAACACTGGAAGGACAGGGTAATGCGCTTAACCAGTATTACAACTCTGATCAGTACAACCAGTTAGCCAATCAGGCCCGTTATCAGTCACTGAATGCAGCAGAAGCAACTGGTGGCCTTGGCTCTACAGCAACGTCAAACCAACTGGCATCCATCGCGCCAACACTTGGACAGAACTGGCTTTCAGGCCAGATGCAGAATTACGGAAACCTGCTAAACGTTGGTCAGTCTGCCGCGGCCGGTCAGGCATCAGCCGGTCAGAACTATGCCAACAACGCCGGCAACCTTGCCCAACAAATGGCGGCGATCCGCTCTCAGGGTTCAGGTCAATCCACGCTTGGAAGCGCCATTAGTGGAGGCACGAGTGGTGCGCTTGCAGGGGCAGGTATTGCCAGCCTGTTAGGAACTTCAACGCCATGGGGCGCTGGTATAGGTGCTGGTATCGGATTGCTTGGTTCACTCTTCTAAGGAGTTATCGTGTCTACATTTCAACTCGCTGGCCTGCCATCGATGCAGGTGGCAAACCAAAACGCGCCCGGACAGCCATCACTATCAAGCTACGACTTCAGTCAGCGTCCAAATGTTGGAGTCCAGTTAGCTCAAGGAATTGGCAGCGTTGCTCAGGCTATCGGTCAGGGTGAGGCAGCCAAGCGTCTATCAGAATTCCAGCAGGCATTCGGTCAGGCATATGCAGCAGGTGATCGTGATGCCTTGCGTCAGCTTGCGGCCACGAATCCAGACCAGATTGAAACAATCCGTCAGGGAATGGGGTTTGTTGATGCCGATCGGAATCAGGCAATGGGAGATATGTCTGCACGATTAAACATCGCTGCCGCTCAGGGCCCGGATGCTGTCATGCGTGAGCTTGCAACTCATCAGAATACGCTACAGCAGATTGGCGTATCTCCTGATCAGGCATGGCAGACATACCAGCAAAGCCCTGAAGGATTCACGCAGCTAACCGACCTGATCGGAATGCATGCCGTTGGACCTGAAAAGTATTTCGATATCCAGGACAAATTAACTGGTCGCGAGATTGATCGCGGTCGCTTAGCTGAAACAGTACGCAGCAATAAAGCCGGTGAGGGTCTTCAAGCCCGCGGGCAGAACATTACGATGCGCGGACAGGATATTTCAGCTTCTACTGCACGTCGTGGTCAGGATATGGCAAGCCAACGCGCTGGCGCCGCAGGCGGTCAAGGTGATCGCGTTGTACAGTTAGCTGACGGACGTACTGTTAATGTTGGCGGTAAGTTGCATGGATCCGGTGCGAACGCTTTTTATGAAGGTATCGACAATGCCGGAAATATGGTCCGAGTCCCTGCAAGCTCAATTGCTGCACCGGCCACTTCAGCGGCAAGCGCTCAGAATTACGCGATGAAGAAAGACCTTGATGCAATTTCTGGCGCATCAGCTGACGACCTTGGATTCATGACTGGCGTTACAGGTTCATCAGGTTCTCCAGCTCTTGGTGCTGATATTCGCAGCCGAGCATCTGGTGGTGATCAGAGGAAACTATACAACGCAGCTCAACGTGTTCAGGGAAAGATGCAGAATCAGGGCATCGCTGCAGCGCGTGATATGGGCGCATCCGGTATCAACACCGTTGCAGAAGCGAAGATGTATTTTCAGGGCATGCCACAGGTTGATTACTCAAGCCCAGAAGCAATGCAGCAATCAATGCGAGACATTCAGCAATACACTGACAATTACAACCAACAGTATCAGGTTGATGTTGGTAATGGTGGACGAAGCCAACAGCGGCCATCTGCGCAACAAACTACGCAACCTAAAACATCTGGCTACCAGTCTCTATGGGGTGATTAATGGCTAAGGCATGGAAAGACGTTATTGCCTCTCAACAGTACCAGGCATTAGCACCAGAGCAGAAAGCACAGGCGCAGGAGCAATACTTCAATGAAGTAGTAGCTCCACAAGCCGGAAACGATGCAGAACAGGCTAAACAGGCTTTCTATGCTGCTTATCCACCTCCAACTACTCAACAACCTGCACAACAACCACAGGAATCTGCGCAGCCACAGCAACAAGGTGGCTTCATGTCTGACCTTAGCAATGCTGCTGCGGAGACTGGACGTGGATTGCTTCAGGCTGGCGTTAATCTGGCGAACATCCCGGCATCAATGGCTGATGCTGTCGCCAGCGCCGGGGCATGGGCTGGACAGAAGCTTGGCATTGGTGATGGAACTTATCAGCCAGCTCCACGTGTCACAACACAAGGACTTGAGCAGGACTTTGGCTTGCAACAAGGAGCGCTTACCCCTCAGACGACTGAAGGTAAAATCTTCTCTGAAGCGCTGCCATATTTGACTCCTGTTGGAGCTGAGAGAATTGCTGCACAGGCTCCATCTATTGCCGGTCGTGTTGCTCAGGGTGCATCACGCTTGCTGGCAGAGAACGCTGTTGGTTCATTTGCTGCAAATAGTGAGCGTGAAAATCCAGAGGCTCTGGCAACAGACTTAGGGACTAGTGTTGTGTTGGGTGGGGCGATTAACCAGTTAGGCCGTGCAGCCGGTGCAGCTTATCGTGGAATTAGAGGTACAATCGCACCAGAAGCGCAGCAGGCTATTCAGTTCGCTAACGCTGCTGACGTTCCTCTGCATACCACTGACGTTTTGCAGCCAAATTCCCGCGTCGGTCGCATGGCTCAAACCACGGCTGAAAATATCCCATTTGCTGGCACAAGCACTATGCGAGCTAATCAGCAAGAAGCTCGCAGTCAGTTGGTAGATGAGTTTGCATCTCGATTTGGTGAATATGATCCGTCGATTGTGGTTGGTAGTCTGAAGGCGAAATCATCTGGAATTCGCAGAGCTGCTGGAAATCGTCTTGAACAGGTACAAAACGCCATGGCAGGAGTTAACATCCAGCCAAGTCGTGCTATTCAGCAAATTGATAATGAAATCGCTGATTTGCAGAAGCTTGGAGGTGCAGCCGATAACGAAACCATCTCAAAGCTTAAAGTATACAGGGATGAGTTATCTCGAAATGCCGGGGCAAGCGGACCAATGGCGATGGATCTGCAGCAGCTAAGTGCATTGCGCAGCCAATTCAGACAGGACGTAAAGGGCGAGCGTCAGGAGCTAATTAACAGATCCGAGGCTGCAGTTAATCGAGTCTACAACGCAATGACCGGAGATATCGACAGCGCTATCGGGAAGAATCTTGGCAATGACACTCTGCGTCGTTATAAACAGGCTAACGCCATATACGCTGACGAAGCTAACAAACTCCAGAATACTCGCCTCAAGAACGTGATCATGAAAGGAGACCTAACTCCTGAAGTGGTCAACAACATGCTTTTCAGCAAGAACAAATCAGAGGTTCAGAATCTGTACCGATCAGTAGGTCAGGTCGGTCGCGCTCAGATGCGTAACGGCATCATAGGAAAGGCCATGGAGAAATCAGGAGGTTCTCCGGACCAATTCCTGCGCCAGGTTAATCTGATGTCTAACCAGACGGGAATTGCGTTTAAAGGACGCGATGCTGCGTATCTGAAGGGGCTGAAGAACTATCTTGAGTCAACCAAGAGAGCAGGTCAGGCCGGTGTAACAACTCCAACTGGCCAGCAGACAATCCCATTCATCTTAGGAATTGGATCAGCAACAAACCCTGCGCTAATTGGAGCAGGTGGTGGTTATGGATTGCTGGCGAGATTGTATGAAAGCGAACCTGCAAGAAACGCAATGCTTCGCCTGGCTAACACGCCACGTGGTTCTACCGCGTTTGAGAAAGCGTTAGCTGAAGTTGAGCGGGCTGTTAACTCTGTTGCTCAAGGCGCTAAATCTGACGCATTAAGCGAATAACAACTTACCGACGACAATTCCGCATAGTAACAAAGCAAAGTTAAGCAAGTCACGTTCCATAAATCCTCCTGATTTTTAACTTATTATAAACCAAATAAGACGCATCGCTGCGCAAGTATTAGCTTGTGCGGCTTTGCTGCGCCTGGAGCACAGTAAATGTCAGATATCACTGCCAACGTGGTTGTGTCTAACCCTCGCCCTATTTTCACTGAATCACGCACGTTTAAAGCCGTTGCTAATGGGACAATTTATATTGGCCAGATTGATGAAGATCCGGTTAATCCTGATAATCAGATTCCAGTATACATTGAGAACGAAGATGGCTCTCACGTCCAGATTGCTCAACCGCTAATTATTAATGCTGCTGGTAAGATTGTATACAACGGGCAACTAGTTAAAGTGGTTACCGTTCAGGGGCATAGCATGGCTATTTATAATGCCTCTGGTGTTCAAGTAGACTACATTGGAAATGTTCTTAAGTACGACCCAGATCAACTTAGAAATGACCTTCTTAATACTGATGAAGGATATGGATCTGACCTTATTGCTGTAAGCGATTCTTCCGGTCTGAATTTGCCATCTTTAAAAACAGTCACTGATAGCATCACGCTTTCAATGAGTTGCATGGTTAGCTTGTGGGCGTTCATTCCTAAAAATCTTTGGCAGTACTTTGCAGATCTTGACTCTTCAAACACGCACGTTCCATCTGTAAACGACTACCTTGATGCTGCGACTGCGTATTGTGAAGACCGAGGAGTAGGATTGTTCATCCCATCCGGTTATTACATGCTTACAAGGGAGTGGGGAATCCCAGCAGAAGTTATCGTTCGCGGAGCATCAAATTCTTTGACATACCTTCTTGGTAGTGCATCATTTTCAGGTTCACGCATGGTGCATTGTGATAACGCAGGATGGCCTCGATATAATTTGAGCGATCTGCAAATTCATGGTCTTAATTATAACAATGTAGTCGGTTTGCACATTGGTGCATCTAACGACTCTCACTTTGAACGCCTTGTAATACGAGATACCTTAATCGGTGGGATAAAAGTACGTCCAGAGCACGCAGATGCTAATGATGTGGTCAATCTTATTATTGATGATTGCCGCACTCTTAATACGTTATCCCCACTTACTATCCAGAGTAACTCCGCTATCGCTAAAGTTGGATCTTCAACCGCGGGAAACATCACAGGTGTAAAGGTCACCAATAGTCAACTTGTAAGCTTCGATGGCGCAGGTGCAGATCAGTACGGCTTAACTAACGGCGGTATCTGCATTAATGTTTATGCAGAACTTGGCACTCTCATTTTTGCTGTGAACGCTGACCAGATTGGTACCGCTACCGTAAAGAACGCCTTTATGAAGCTGGAAGCGAATGGGGAAGTAAAGAATCTATATAACTGCCAGTTCCGAGCAATTAACGGGGAGGCGCAAAAGGTTGGCGGTGGACTGGATGATAACAACACCGCGCCTTCTATCTTATTATCAGGTGAAGGAGTCCAAGATAATATATTTGAGAGCTGTTACATAGGTGCCCAGGGAGCTGGCGTTCAAATAGGAGATTCCAAATACAATACTTTCCTAGATATTTCATTCACAGATAACGCCGTTGCTGGTAATGATAATCCGTGGATCTACTGCAATGGGGGCACTGAAGGTAACAAATTTCTGGATATGAAATGTGGATATCGCATGCAGGCATACGACCCGCTAAATGCTCAGTTTTATCAGTCGTTCCTAGGGCGTAAGGTAAATGACGATGGAATTAATAATGAGTTCCAGTTCACAGATGCCACGTCAACACCAGCTGTAATTCTTAACCGCGGAAAAGTGTTTGCAGTTACGGGGGGAAAGTTATCAAACTTCCCGGACACCGGTGGAGATGCTACCAACTGGTCTTGGGCTATTCAACCTAGCGGCGCTCTACGGGTAACTATTCCTGCTGGCACCGGGGGAGTTAAATCCCTTCCGTTTCCAGCAACTTCGGTGAAACTAGGGTTTAAGTTTTCATACAACGTAGTATCTGGATCCCCCGCTCTTATTAGTGTTAGGGTGGGTGATACACAGATA
>OIER01001322.1_pt1 | contig 12612 bp, 14 predicted proteins | sample 1581801 | NCBI WGS metagenome assembly OIER01 (sample SAMN03281006, study PRJEB24777) | human gut metagenome | isolation source: fecal sample PR165 from 1 month old male Malay infant, vaginally delivered... | reverse complement strand
ACCGGGCACGGCGGAAAGTACGAGCCAGCCGGTATCGTTCACCGCGGGGAATTCGTCTTCACCAAAGAATCAACCAGCCGCATCGGCGTGGCTAATCTCTATCGCCTGATGCGCGGGTATGCCTCGGGCGGTCTGGTCGGCGGCGGGAGCGCAGCCGGTGCTGGCATGGGCGGGATCAGTGTTTATGCCCCAGTTAGCATCAGCCAGCAGGGGAGTGACGGAAGCATAAATCAGGCGAACGCCACGGGGACGGCGAAACAGCTGCAGGCGATTGTTCAGCAGACAATCACCGAGCGACTGAAAAAAGAAATGTCCGCAGGCGGCGTGCTTTATACGAGGAGGACACAGTGACGGACACGTTTACCTGGCGCACGCGAAAAACAGCGCAGGGCTCTGAAACAGCCCGAACGCTGCAGGCTCAGTTCGGGGATGGCTACAAACAGATAGCAGGGATGGGGATCAACGACAAACAGGAAACGTGGAATCTGGACTGGACGGGAACCAGACAGGAGGCGGCTGCGCTGCGCGCTTTTCTGATGTCTCACGTTACTAAATCGTTCTGGTGGACCACTCCATGGGGTGAAAAAAAGCTGTTCAGAATGAAGGCCGATTCGTTCAGCGTTTCTTTCCCTACCGGGAAAAAAGCCACTGTGGCCTTCACTTTTGAACAGGCGTTCGCGCCCTGATTTTCTCGACAAACACTGAAGGCTGCCTCCGGGCGGCTTTTTTTATGGGGGGAGTATGAGTTTTACGGCAGACATCCAACAGCTTGAGCCTGGCAGCGTTATTCAGCTGATTGAGATCGACGGCACTGAATTCGGTAGGGATCAGGGGCTGCTTTTTCAGGCGCAAAAAAAACAGAAAGAGGGGGGGCCAGCCTTCGCCGGGAAAAATCTCCCCGCCATTATCTGGCAGGGAAACCAGTACGATCCCCATCCCTACGAACTGAAGGGGATGGAGTTATCAAGTACAGGTTCCCAGCCAACGCCCACGCTGTCCGTCGGGAACGTCGGAAACTATGTCACCGCGCTGTGTCTTGAATATGACGATTTGGTCAGGGCTAAGGTCAAAATCCATACCACGCTTTCGAAGTATCTCGATGCCGCCAACTGGAAAAACGGTAATCCGGGTGCCAGCCCGGCCGATGAGCGCGTACAGCTATTTTACGTCAATGCCAAAACCGCAGAGACGCGGGTACAGGTTGATTTTGAGCTGTGTTCTCCTTTCGATATTCAGAGCCTGCAGCTGCCGACACGGCAGATTACGCCTGTCTGCACCTGGTGTATGCGGGGTTGGTACCGAAGCGGGACCGGATGCGATTACAACGGCACGAACTACTTTACCAAAGACGGTACGCCGACCGATGACCCGTCGAAAGACGTTTGTGGCGGCCGCCGGCAGGATTGTCAGGATCGTCACGGCCCGGACGCGCCGCTGCCGTTCGGCGGTTTTCCGGCTGCAAACCTGCAGGGGAAATAAAAATGCGTGAAAAATTGCTGGATGCTATCCGTCAGCACGTCGCTGCTGAATACCCCAAAGAAGCCTGCGGCCTGATTGTTCAGTCAGGCCAGCAACAAATCTATATTCCCTGCCGCAACATTGCCGATAAACCCGAGGAGACATTCACGCTCTCCCCGGAAGACCAGCTCGCTGCCCGCGCGCGCGGTGAGATCATCATGCTCATTCATTCCCATCCGGATGTGGTTCGGCTGGTGCCCTCAGAGCTGGACCGGATCCAGTGCGACTGGTCGGGTATTGAGTGGGGGATCATGTCCTGGCCGGACGGGGACTTTTGTACGATCTCCCCGCGTGAAGACCGGGATTATGCCGGGCGGCAGTGGGTACTGGGTTACGCCGACTGCTGGTCGCTTATCCGTGAATTTTATCAGCGCGAATACGGCATTGTTCTCGGGGACTATTCGGTACCTTACGAATGGTGGGAGAGCGGCAAGGAACGGCTCTACGACGACAACTGGGAGCGCGAGGGATTCGTTGAGATTGCCGCCGGTGCAATGCAGCCCGGTGACATCATCATGATGAGTGTGCAGGCATCGGTGACTAATCACGCCGCGGTATATGTGGGTGACAACATCATTCTCCATCATCTGTTCGGGCATCTTTCTTCGCGAACGCCTTATGGAAAATATTATCGCGACAGAACGGTCCGGGTGGTCAGGCATAAGGACCGAATGCATGGTTAAGACGCTTATTCTCGAAGGGAAAATGGCTAAAAAATTCGGTAAACGCGTTCAGTTTGATGTTGTCGACTTGCGCGAAATGCTCAGGGCCATGTGTTCACAGGTTCCCGGATTCAAAAAATATATGTCGGAAGCTCATATGAAGGGGATCCGTTTCGCCTTTTTTAACGGTGACAACAATATCGGGCTGGAAGAGTTTGATATGACCCGTGGTGGAAACGTGTACCGGATCGTGCCCGTTTATGAAGGGGCCAAAAATTCGGGTGTCCTGCAGATAGTTGTTGGTGCCGTTGCGCTTGTTGCTGCATTCTTTACCGCCGGTGCGAGCATGGCAGCCTGGGGGGCTGCGATGAGTGCAACAGCCATCAGCGCCACGTCAATTTTGACCGGGGTCGGGGTGTCAATGATGCTGGGTGGCGTTGTCCAGATGCTCACACCACAACCATCCTTCGGCGCAGGTAAATCCTCCAGCACGGACAACACGCCTAACTACGCCTTTGGTGCGCCGGTCAATACCGTCGCGATGGGGCACCCTGTCCCCTTGGCCTACGGTCTGATCGAGGCAGGGGGAGCCATAGTCAGCGCCGGTATGTACTCGAGTGATCAGCAATAGTGAAATGCAACCGAAATAGGATGAACGTTACATTGCAGTCACCCTTGGTTATCATGTCCAAAATGATGCCTCAAGGAGATGAAAGTGAAAAAATACGGTTTGGTCTTATTAGGTCTGCTCTTTATTTCAGGCTGTGCCCCACAAAATCAGAACAACAATTTACAGAAGCAATATGCTGACTTAGCAAATTGTCAAGAGGATAACATTACTATGCCCAAACAAATGCCGCATAGTAAAAAGGAGTTTGCGGAGTTTTTATCCAAAGAGGCGCTTAATGCCTCGGCGGATCAGTTTGTTACTCAGAAGCGTATTGAGATTCTGCAATTAGTGGGATGGGATAATTCGGTAGCTGATGCAATAACGACATGTGGCGCTACCAGAAAGAGCAAGCTGAAAGAAATTGGGTCGAATGTGTTTGAAACAATGAAAGCCAATACTAAAGACACAGAGGAACGCCGTGCTCTTGTTGAGGCTTATAGTTCGTGGGAAGCTTATGTAACTAGCCAAACACCACTCGCAAAACAGGACTTTGACTCAAAAGTTAGTTATTACAAAAACATGTAATAAGACGCCATCATTAACACAAACAAATAACCCAGCTCAGGCTGGGTTTTTTAATGGGGTAAAAATGCAACTTCTCCATGGTGAAACCATCATACAGGGTGCAAAAGGGGGCGGTGGAAGCGCGCATACTCCGGTTGAGCAACCTGACGATCTGCTGTCGGTCGCAAAATTAAAAATGCTCATTGCCGTTTCTGAGGGGGAAATACAGGGCGACCTGACCGCTCAGGATATTTTTCTCAACGATACGCCGCTGGCGAACGACAGCGGGGAATACAACTTCAGCGGCGTGAAATGGGAGTTCCGCAAGGGCACACAGGACCAGACCTATATTGCCGGGATGCCCCAGGTCGATAACGAGCTGGCGGTGGGCACAACTGTCACCACCACCGCGCCCTGGACGCGCCAGTTTACCAATCTTTCCCTGGATGCCATCCGCATCAAGCTCAGCCTTCCGGTCCAGTATCTCTATAAAGATAACGGCGATATGGTGGGCACGGTCACCGAGTATGCGATCGATTTATCAACGGACGGCGGCGCCTGGAAAACGGTTGTAAACGGCAAGTTTGACGGAAAGACCACGACGGAATATCAGCGTGACCATCGTATCGATCTGCCAAAATCCACGTCCGGCTGGTCTGTCAGGGTCAGGCGTATTACGGCTGATGCCAGCGGATCAAATTCGAAACTGGTTAACGCCTTCAAAGTGTTTTCGTATGCGGAAGTCATCGACAGCAAGCTTCGTTATCCTTTAACCGCGCTCCTGTATGTCGAAGTGGACAGCAGCCAGTTCAACGGCAGCGCGCCGAAAGTGACCTGTAAGATAAAAGGCAAGCTGATTAAGGTTCCGGATAATTACGATCCGATAACCCGAACCTATTCTGGCTCATGGTCCGGCGGGTTCAAAATGGCCTGGTCCAATAACCCCGCCTGGATATTTTACGATCTGGTTCTGGATGAAATTTACGGCATGGGCACGCGCTTGGATGCGTCCATGGTGGATAAGTGGGCGCTGTATTCAATCGCCCAGTACTGTGACGAAATGGTTTCCGACGGGGCCGGTGGCACCGAACCGCGTTTCACCTGCAACGTTTTCATTCAGAGCCAGCAGGACGCCTGGCAGGTACTTAACGATCTCGCCGCGGTATTTCGTGGAATAACGTTCTGGGGCAACGATCAGATTTATGTCCAGGCAGACGTCCCGCAGGACGATGTTGACTGGGTTTATAACGCCTCAAACGTTATCGATGGGCTGTTTACTTATGCGGGTGGCTCATACAAAAATCGCTATAGCTCCTGCCTGGTGTCCTGGTCCGATCCGCAGAACCATTACAGCGATACCGTTGAGGGGGTCTACGATTCGGCGCTTGTAGAACGTTACGACGTCCGGCAGACGTCCCTGACCGCAATCGGCTGCACCTCGCAAAGTGAAGCGCACCGACGCGGTCGCTGGGTATTGCTTTCCAATGCCAAAGACGGAACCGTATCGTTTGGCGTGGGGCTGGACGGTTATATCCCTTTGCCCGCTGAAATTATCGGTGTCGCCGATCCTTTCCGTTCTGGTAAGGAGAACGGGGGCCGCATAAGCGCGGTCAACGGCCGCCAGATTACTCTTGATCGAGAAATAGACTACGCGGCGAAAGACCGGCTGGTGGTTAACTTGCCAGATGGAAAAGCCCAGACGCGGACAATCAGCGCTGTGAGCGCCGATAAAATAACGGTGACGGTGGCTACGGCCTTTAGTCAGGCACCTGCCGCCGGTGCTGTGTGGGCGATAGACAGTGATAACCTCGCGATACAGTACTTCAGGGTCACCTCAATCGCGGCTAACGACGACAGCACAGGCGGTTTCACTATTACGGCCGTTCAGCACGATCCAAACAAATACCGTTACATCGATGACGGCGTTCGGGTCGAGTCGCCTCCGATCACCGTCACGCCGATAAGCGTCCTGTCTGCTCCGAAGAATATCGTGGTGACTGAGAGCGATCATGTGTCTCAGGGGCTGACTGTAGCAAGCCTGGACGTGTCATGGGATAAGGTAGAGGGCGCAATCCGGTACGTTGCCCAGTGGCGTAAGGACAACGGGGACTGGATAAACGTTCCGGTTACCAGCGCACAGGGTTTCTCGGTTCAGGGCATTTATTCGGGCAGCTATGACGTGCGCGTACGGGCGCTGAATGCGCAGGATACGTCGTCACCATGGGGATACGGTGAAACAACTTACCTCTCCGGTAAAACGGGAAAACCGGGTACTCCGCTCAACTTCCTGGCGACCGAAGATGTGGTCTGGCATATCGACCTGACCTGGAAATTTCCGGATGGCTCAGGCGACACGGCCTATACAGAGATACAGCGCGCCACAACTGCCGACTACGCCAATCCTGAACTGCTGGTCCTGGTGCCGTACCCGGCTGCAGATTATCAGCATGGCCCCATGCCTGCCGGCGTTCGCCAGTGGTACCGCGCGCGCCTGATTGACCGTATCGGTAACGCCGGGGACTGGACCGACTGGGTCATGGGCACGTCCTCGATAGATGTTAGCGAAATAACCAGTGACATTCTGGAGGATATGAAAGAGTCGGAAACGTTCAAAGACCTGATCGAGAACGCGGTGGACAGCAACGAAAAAATTGCTGGCATGGCTGACGAAATCAAACAGGCCAACGACGAACTGGAGCAGCAGGCGAAGGATATCGCCAAAAATGCCGAGAACGTAGGGAAGGTTCAGACCAGCGTTAATGAGCTTTCGAGCACGGTCGGTGAAGTGTCGTCTTCCCTCTCAGAGCTTGAGCAGACCGTTGTGACGGCTGATGCCGCGCTGGGCCAGCGAATCGACAGCATCAGTGTGTCTATGGACGGCATGACGGGCGGGGTTAAGAACTCAGCCATTGCCATTATCCAGAACGGGCTGGCACAGGTTACTTCCCGCCGCTCTCAAACCGTGACAAACGCGGGTAACAGCGCCAGCATTGACCGTATCGATACCACCATTGCAGATACCAGCCAGGCCGTTGCTCGCGCGCTGGTGACTCTGGATGCGTCTGCCGGTGGCAACATCTCAAATTCCACCGACCTCACCGAAACGCTGGCCGATTTCACTCAGGCGTCGGCTACGAAAATCAACACGCTGACCGTAACCTCAGGAGAAAATACTGCAGCCATTACGGTAAACGCGAAGGCCGTGGCAGACGTGAACAATAACCTCAGCGCGATGTACAACATCAAGGTGGGGGTTTCCAGCAATGGCCAGTATTACGCGGCAGGGATGGGAATCGGGGTGGAGAATACGCCATCCGGGATGCAGTCGCAGGTTATCTTCCTGGCTGACCGCTTCGCAGTTACCACAGCAGTTAACGGGACCACGACTTTGCCATTCGTTATACAGAATGGGCAGACGTTTATCCGTGAAACTCTCATTCAGGACGGCACCATTAGTAACGCCAAAATTGGCAACTACATCCAGTCCAATGACTATGTGGCTGGCTCGAAGGGCTGGAGCATCCCGAAAAATGGCTCACCAGAGTTTAACAGTGGAACCTTCCGTGGGGCGCTTTACGCCACAACGGGTAACTTTGGCTTCAGTGGACCGAACAAAGCGACGGTGATTGATAGCAATGGCGTCACTATCAACCTGACCGGAGGCGGCCGTATCGTACTTGGAGAATGGACATAACATGCCAAGAGGACTACTGATTGATCTGAATGACGGCGGAAAGCGGATGGAGATAACGGCGGGTCTTCGGTGCCCGTCTTTTGGAGCCTACTTTGACAGTGGCTACCAGAAAGCCAAATACGCTGATATTGCCGGTTATGTTTCCGGGGCGCAGGTGCTGTTTATCCCGCACGCGACAGCTTACCTTGATTCAGGTCTGCTTCATAAAATGAACTCGGTCACCATATCGGGAGCGCGAGTCACGCAGAACTCAACGATGAAAGACAACAGTATCAGCGAACGAGAAAGCACGTACACGTTTCCCGGAAGCCTCTGGCAGATATTTCCGACGGGCCAGCGTAGTGGTGTGGGCTTGCTCATAAGCGACAGCTCAGATTTCACATCTATAACTAACGCTACTCAGTCAGGCCAGTGTATCTGGAAAGGTACTGTGAATGTTCCAACCGGGGGCTGGGCGGTTCCGACGATAGCAGGTTATGACAAGTCGAAATATATCGTTTTCGGACGCTGTAATAGCGGTAATACGATTGACTTCGACGGCAACACAGTAAGATTCTTCAGTCCTCCGTCAACTAATGATGACGCTCCCACAACCGGCACGATAGACATCGTTATCTTCGCCAGTGGCGTAGCGCCGCAGCCTGGTACTGGCCTCAATATTTTTAACGCTGAAGGGGCCTGTACGTTTTCAACTACAAAGCGACCTTTCGTATACCTCAATCAACTCTGGTCACCTTCCACAAGTGCCGTGAGCATCGGCAGCGGCTATGTACCGCTGGGCAGATTTGGTCTGATGATTCATATGGTAAATGGCATGTACGTGTATCGGATGTTCGGAATAAAGATACAGAACGGTAGCGCTTCAGTTCAGGGCGGGAAATACCTTGGACGCGAGCAGTATGCCATATTCGGTAATAACACGATTACTCCGCTCAGCCTTCCCGTCTTGCCTGATATGTACGTCTGAATTAACTGTCTATTCAAATCAACCTCGCTCCGGCGGGGTTTTTTATTACCTGGAGATAATATGATTTATACCACTGGCACTATTGCCATTAGCGGAAATACCCTTACAGGTACGGGAACAAACTTCACTGCAGCTGGATCGCTGATTCGTAACGGCTGTACCGTCATCGCACTGACCAGCCCAGCGCAGGTTTTCCAGATCACCGCTATCGGCGGGGCAACCAGTCTCACCGTGACACCTGCGGCAAGTCCTGCAATACCGGCCGGAACGAAGTATTCCATTTTGCTGAGCGACAGCCTGAGCGTGGATGGCCTGGCGCAGGATATTGCTGAAACCTTCACTATGTACCAGCGTTACATGAGCGGTTTCGCTGATGTGATGAACGGTACTACAGACGTCACTATCACGATTAACGGTGTGGCCGTTACCGTACCGGGCCAGAAATCACTGGCGAAGAAAGGGGCTAACAGCGATATAACCAGCCTAAGCGGCCTGACTACCGCGCTCAGTATCAGCCAGGGCGGTACAGGTGCAAAGAATGCTGCTGACGCTCGCACAAACCTCGGTTTGGGAAATGCCGCCACTAAGGATGTTGGCCCTAATACTGGTAATGTCTTAGGAGTTGGATATTTTGGTTTCGGAACTCCAGGTGTTAACGTTTTAGGAAGTACCGAATCAGGGTTTTATGGCATTGATGGCTCTGGTACTGCCTGGGCGCCGCAAGCTGGATCAGGTATTGTATGCGGGTATGACCCAACGCGCCGGCAGCAAATATTTACAGGAGCATCCGGCAATCTTTTTGTCCGGAACCTGGGTAGTGCTGCTATGAATACTCCTTCGTCCACCATTCCATGGACACAGATGCAGTCTGTTGGAACATCAGATATTAATTTTAAACACGTCAACGGCGATCTCGATGTTGCTGATTCTCTTGAAAACATCTGTCAAATGGAGTTTAAGCGATTCTACTATCTTGATGATGATGAGCAGACAGAGCGCCGGGGCGTAATTGCTCAGCAGATCGAACAAATCGACAAGCAATATGTTCACTCTGCTGAGGGCGTAGGGAAAATGACGCTTGACCTTAACCCACTGATGATGGATGCCCTTGCAGCCATAAAGGCACTTAACGCAAAGGTAGCAGAACTTAGTAAACAGGTTGATGAGCTAAAACAGGGTGGAGCTTGATATACCTGAAGACAGCATATTGAAACGGCTTTGCTAAGAAAACCGCCGCCCGTCTTAAGAAAGAACGGGCGGCGGCTGGTTGCTCAGTGTTCATGCCCGAGCAAATGTCGAGAACATTACAAGAACAAGATTTACAACACAACCCTTCGAATGGCCTGGAACTCTGCAACAACGTGTTTTCCAGCCTCTGTAAACAAAGAACCCGGCTTTGCCGGGTTCTAGTTGTTAAGCTGCTTTCTTAACAGGTTTCTTCTTTGCTGCTCTCTCATTAAGGTCATCAATGAGTCCACGCAGCCTGTATGAGTTTAAAAGAAGGTTCTGGAGTGTTTTGTTCATAGCTAATGTGCTCCTGCTCGGGTTACTACCAATTATTGGGTTGAATTCCGTGGTTAACGACCTGTTCATGAGCCTCTAAGGACTTCTTCAAATCCTTCTGCTGAACAGCCATCAAAAGACTTTCTGCATACATGATGCCTTGGCGGATATTCATCAAGCCCACGCTGGCCCCAGCGGCATCAAGATCGTGCTTTTCAGTTACAAGACGCTCGATCTCATGGTTAAGGTCTTCTGCGCCTGCCTTCATTTTAGCCAATGTATCCTGAAGTTCTTCAAAACTAGGATTTGTCAGCTCATAAAGACCTTCCATACCATGAACTGAAAACAGTGATCCTAACGATTCCAGTGCATAGACAATTGACGTAATAGCCTTGTCATACGCATCCTTTTCTTCTTGTAACATTGTAGATCCTGACCGTGTGTATGCAGTTTAAAATTGGTCAATCATCATACTCTCATGATGGGGACAATCAAGATCAATTTCAATGCTCAAAGTCTGATAGTTGTGATAGAGCGCGCCTTTACAACCATTTCTAAAATCATGTATCAACAGGTCTTAATTTATACACTTAAAATCGGCAAATGAAATACAAACTTTATGATGATATTTATCAATCTGCATGAACAACGAGAATGATGGCTATAGGTTCTCTGTAAGATAAGCGTAGCACAAAGAAGCGCTACCAATGTGGACTAGAGAATAGTTTTGTAAATCAACAAATAAGAATGGTTCATTGGCTTGCTATCCATTTTGTCGGACAGTTGGGAATTCAGAGGTCAGCCACATGTCAGAATCTTCAAACATCTCCTCCAGCATGCGGTTCAGTTTTTCCCGATCGCTTTTGCTGGCATCGCTATTCAGGCCGTTTGCCTGCATCGGCTTCACCTTCACTTCGGCATCAGGAAAAATCTGGTGCACCCGCTTCGTTAGTTCAGCCAGGATGATCTCTCTGGCCCCTTGGAGCCCTTCAACATTACGCTTGTCATAAACCAGTTCAACAAACATACCGATCCCCTCTTAAGTGAAAATTGCCTGTGCTTGATCTGTTTTCATAAAAATACTACTGTATATGCATACAGTCAATGTGCGAATGAGGGTTCGTTCATGCCTCGTCAACCAGATATTCGTTCCGCTTTTATTGCGGCCATACAGCAAAACCCGAAGGGCTATCTCTGCCTGCATACAGGCAAATTCATCGCCGAACTGCAGGAGAGGCACTGGCATTTCAGCCAGGAGGATGCAAATTCATGGATCGAGCGATACCAGCCGGACTTCGCCGATAAGACAACAAACGGAAGTGAGAACCGATACTGGATCCTGCGTAACATGGGGAGGATATTCTGATGGGCTTTCCTTCACCGGCAATGGATTACCAGGAACAGCGGTTAACCATAGATCTGCTATGCGGAATTGACGGGAACTGCCGGGTAATAGAGACGTCATGTGGTTGGGCGGTAATTAACGTTTCCCTGAGACCAGAGCAGGGAGATACGCTACTGGTAAGAATGGATAACAGGAATGAGTTTGCAAAGCTTTACGGGGCGGCATTGATAACTGAAGAGGGTGAAGCGATCGAAGGCGATGCGCTGGATGACGTAGAGGTTTTTGGCGTACTAACGCATAGTCTTAACAGGGTTTGGAACGATGATTGCCCAGCCATTTAAGGTATGGGTGTAACCCCCATTCTCCCCACACCCAATTTCGGTTTGCGGAGCGAAAAATTTTCGCCATTATGACCTTTTGATAACCGTAAGCTGTTGATTCATATGATCTTAAAATTATGAATTAATGGCGAAAAATACACGTATGTGTATGATTATCATAGATAACACGCGTGATTTAAAATCCCTCGGCGTTCGCGCTGTGTGGGTTCAAGTCCCACTCCGGCTACCATGGGAAACAAAGAATAATCAAAGCAATAAGCAGTGTCGTATAAACCACCGAAAGGTGGTTTTTTATTTTCTAATTTCACTCTCCCATTATTCCCACTTTTCGCAAGTACAGCTTACCGATTACATCATTGCGTCTATATATTGTTATGTTGCCCCGATACTGCAACGGAGTTGGTGTGTGGAATATGGGGGATTATATAAGCATGTCAGGTATTGGTGAATGGCATGATGTTGGCGACAGCAGGAGTTCAGGAGAATGGAATGGGAGGGTAACCCTCCCGATTTGTTATTTTGCGAATATACAATCTCGCCCAGAAGGTGCACCCATTACTCGGATCATTTTTTTACAAATCACAGTGACCTGCTGTCCTTTTTTCAATGCTACGGCAGTAGCCTTTTCTGAGTTTTCCATCTCCATTCGTGCAGGCATGAACTGATTGTCTGTTTGTAAGCCGATGATAATTGAGTCTGTAAAATCTTTATCAATGGACTGAACAACCCCGTTGACTGAGATGAGCTTACCTTTCATGTTTTCATCGGTTGCGACTTCATTCTCTTCATAAGCTTTAAAAAGCTGTTTTGCGGAGGTCGTAAACACTTCTTTTTGCGGTACTGACTTCTGCGTATCCGCAACTGGTGCAGAAGACGAAGTCGCGCCTGCTTCCGATTTTTCGTTTTTACCGACGATATATCCCAGAATCATCAAAGCAATAAAGATATAAAAAATCCATTTAATAAATTTCTTCATGAAATCACCTGTTAGCTAATAGTTTTGCTGCGAAAATAATGTGAGAATTTCACCTTATTACTTTATCGCATAAGGACGCTTATTGCCTATAAAAAGAATTTACGCGAGTAAATTATTTTATCCTGTTTCAGTGAAAGCATTGTTGTGGCTTAAAGGAGGATAAGTGCAGCGATATACGTCATGAAATGCCGCTGAATTGCCGATGTTACAGTATAAAGCTGGTTCAATGGTGCATGAACATCGTGTCGTCACACCCCACCCAAATACGCCTTCCTCACCTCCTGATTGCCCAGCAGATCCTCGCTGCTGCCGCTCAGGCGGATCTGCCCGTTAACCATCACATACCCGCGATCGGAAAGCTTCAGCGCGTGGTGCGCATTCTGCTCCACCAGGAAGATCGTCATCCCGTTGCGGGCCAGCTCGCGCAGCGTC
>OIER01001309.1_pt1 | contig 12738 bp, 10 predicted proteins | sample 1581801 | NCBI WGS metagenome assembly OIER01 (sample SAMN03281006, study PRJEB24777) | human gut metagenome | isolation source: fecal sample PR165 from 1 month old male Malay infant, vaginally delivered... | reverse complement strand
TTTCATAAGACCAGATTAAAGTATGATAAAATAAAGAAAAAGAGATAAAGGAGTCAGCTATGGCAACTAAAGAAGAATGGGTGCGTCACTTTGAGGACGTCAATGGTCGTAAACCAAGTCCTGAGGAGTTTATGGAGGCTAAGAAAGAGGATTTTGTCATCGCTACTGAGGATGAAACTGCCCAAGTGTCTGAGCAAATTGAGGCTCAGCAGGTGGATAGCTCTGAAACTACTGAAGAGGTGTCTGTTGACTCAGTAGCAGATACGCAACTAGACGAAGTTCAGGTGACATTAGAGGAGGAAGCTCCTAATCACATGCCTGAGTTGAATCTGGAGAAAGAGCAAGAAAAAGAAACTCCAAAGACAAGTCAGATACCTTTGGAAAACCCTTATTACAAGCCAAAAGTAACCAAGAACAATGCTTTTGTTAATATTGCTTTGCCAATTATTATCCTAGTTTTGGGGATTCTATTTGTCGTTTTGTCTTGGACGCTTCCTATCGGTTTTGTCTTTACTTTCCTTGCTTTCTTCCTTATCATTTTGGCGATTGTGACTTTGGTTTTGAGTCTGAAATCGACACGCAAGGCACTATCTATTATTGCCCTAGTCATGTCAATTATCTTCTTCATGACTTCGCTTGCTGGAGCAGGTTATCAAGCGGTGAAATATGTCATGAACCATGCCGATCAGTTTGAGGCTGATCTTCGTTACAGAGCAAATAAATACATTGATAAAGATTATCAATTTGACTGGACAGAGGACCAGTTTAAGGAGTTGAAGGTTGACTCTTTGACTTTGGATGAGGTCCTAGATGCTCACGGTAAGGCTACGGATGCCGAGTGGCGTAATGAGGGTGAGACACTGACACTAGATCTTACTTATTCAAAAGAGGGAACAGGTAGTGACAACTTTGTCCATTTGACCTTTAAGTCTAAAGATGGTACTTACATCCTAGAGCATGCTTCCGCAGATTTTGGCTATGATAAAGTTAAGGAAGTTAGTGACTATCAAAGCAACTGGACAAAAGAGGATTATGATAAGCTAACGGTGGGTACGCAAGCAGACTTGCTTAAGGGAACACGTCTTTCAGATGTTGTCTCAAACCACTCTGAGGCCAGCTTTAGTACGCATGAGCTGACTCAGACTGATGAGGGAGACCTCACACAAAAAGTATCGCTTAGCTTCTACGATTATAGTCCAGACAGTGGTAAACTTAAGACGGTTCACTTAACGTTTGACTATGATAAACGTGAAAACGAGTACTTCTTGACAGACAAATCAGACGAATAAGACTATTTTTTAGTAATTCAAGCTCAGGGTTGCCTGGGCTTTTTACTATCAACAAAAGAGGATAAAATCTGGTATAATAGAATCGATTGATTTTTCAAGAAAGAAGTGTCACATATGAACATACAGCAACTACGTTATGTCGTAGCCATTGCCAACAGTGGAACTTTCCGTGAGGCGGCCAGCAAGCTCTTTGTGAGTCAGCCTAGTCTTTCAGTGGCTATCAAGGATTTGGAGCAGGAGTTAAATTTTAAAATTTTCACCCGTACAACGACGGGGGCAGTCTTGACCAGTCAGGGCATGACCTTTTATGAACGCGCGCTTGAGGTTGTGCGCAGTTTTGATAGTTTTGAAAATCGCTATCTTAATGCTTCTGAAAAAGGGAACCAGTTTTCTATTGCCAGTCAGCACTATGACTTTTTGCCACCTTTGATTACGACTTTTTCAGAACGTTACCCTGATTACAAGGATTTTCGTGTCTTTGAGTCTACGACCATTCAAATTTTGGATGAAGTAGCCAAGGGGCACAGTGAGATTGGAATTATCTATTTGAATCGTCAAAATAGTAAGGGCATCCAACAAAATATGGACAAGCTTGGGCTTGAGGCTATTGATTTGATTCCATTTAAGACTCATATTTATCTTCGCAAGGGCCATCCACTGGCTCATAAAGAGAGTTTAGTCATGGAGGATTTGGCGCACCTACCTACCGTACGTTTTACTCAGGAGAAGGACGAGTACCTGTACTATTCTGAAAACTTTGTGGATACATCAGATTCGTCTCTTATGTTTAACGTGACAGACCGTGCGACTTTGAACGGTATCTTGGAGCGTACGGATGCTTATGCGACGGGTTCTGGTTTCCTAGATGCTCAAAGTGTAAACGGTATTACAGTTATTCCACTTGAGGATAATTTGGATAACAAGATGGTTTATGTCCGTCGTAAGGGGATTAACTTATCATCTTGTGCTCTCAAGTTTGTCAATGTTATGTTTGACTACTTTGATACTTACAAACCATAGGAGGACTTATGCGTAAGGTTGTGATTCCTTTGGCTATTCTAGCTCTGATTGGTTTGGATCAGTGGGTCAAGCATTGGGTTGTGGCAAATATTGCCCTTAACCAAGTTATCAAGGCTATTCCTGGGCTTTTCAGCTTGACCTATCTACAGAACCGTGGTGCTGCCTTTTCGATTTTACAGGGTCAGAAATATTTCTTTGTGATTTTGACGGTTCTAGTGATCGGTGCTGCTTTGGTCTATCTGGTTAAGAATTACCAGAAGAGTCTTTGGTTGGTGCTATCTTTGATTTTGATTATCTCAGGTGGTATTGGCAACTTTATCGACCGTTTGTACTTGGGTTACGTGGTTGATATGGTTCAGCTTGATTTTATTGATTTTGCAATATTTAACGTGGCAGACTCCTATCTAACGGTGGGTGTGCTGCTCTTGATTTTAATCTTATGGAAAGAGGAAAATGGAAGTCATCATTAAAGAGGCGGGAAACCGTCTGGACAAGGCTTTGGCCGATTTGACAGAATTGTCACGTAGTCAGGCCAATGAAGCAATCAAGGCTGGAACAGTCTTGGTTAATGGTAAGTCGGCCAAGGCTAAGTATGCGGTTAAAGAGGGTGATGTCATTACCTATGTATTGCCTGAAGAAGAGGTCTTGGAATACAAGGCTGAAGATATTCCTTTGGATATTATCTACGAGGATGCGGATGTGGCAGTGGTCAACAAACCTCAAGGTATGGTGGTCCATCCATCAGCTGGCCACACGTCTGGCACCTTGGTCAATGCTCTTATGTATCATGTCAAGGACCTTTCGTCTATCAATGGTGTGGTTCGTCCTGGGATTGTTCACCGTATCGATAAGGATACGTCTGGTCTCCTTATGATTGCTAAGAACGATAAGGCCCACAATGCTTTGGCTGCGGAGCTTAAGGATAAGAAGTCCCTTCGTAAGTATGTGGCTATCGTGCATGGCAATCTACCTAACGATAGGGGCGTGATTGAGGCTCCGATTGGGCGTTCGGACAAAGACCGCAAGAAGCAGGCAGTAACAGCTAAAGGAAAACCTGCAGTTACACGATTTACCGTTCTTGAACGTTTTGGCAACTATACCTTGGTAGAGTTGCAACTGGAAACAGGTCGCACGCACCAGATTCGTGTGCACATGGCTTATATCGGTCACCCGGTGGCGGGAGATCCTCTTTATGGGCCACGCAAGACCCTCAAGGGCCATGGCCAATTTCTACATGCCAAGACTCTTGGTTTCACACATCCTACGACTGGAGAATTGGTCGAATTTACAGCGGAAGAACCTGCTATTTTCAAGAAAACCTTGGAGAAGTTGAGAGAAGCTTAACAGTTATCAAACGGATAGTCTTTCTTGGGAGAGGCGTCCGTTTTTTTCTTGTAAAAGAGTCTGAAATTTGCTATAATTTACCTAATTAAATAAGTCCTTTAATCACTGTCCAGAGAGGCAGGCAAGGAGCCATGAGAAGCGCGCGGTTGAACTGTGCCATGTTTTTGTGTATCTCCTTGTTTCAAGGGGATTTTTTGTATTTAGAAAGGTTCTTTTTATGAAGAAAAAAGAGATCGTCGATGACGTAACCATGAAACGTGCCATTACACGTATCACTTATGAGATTATTGAGCGTAACAAAAATCTCGACAAGATTGTCTTGGCTGGTATTAAGACACGTGGTGTTTATATTGCCCAGCGTATCCAAGAGCGCTTGAAACAGTTGGAAAACCTTGATGTACCATTGATTGAGCTTGACACTAAGGCTTACCGTGATGATGTTAAATCTGAACAGGACACATCCCTTATTCCTATCGAAATTGATGGTACGGATGTTATCCTTGTAGATGATGTGCTTTACACAGGTCGTACTATCCGTGCAGCTATTGATAATATCGTTAGCCATGGGCGTCCGGCGCGTGTTGGTTTGGCTGTCTTGGTTGATCGTGGTCACCGTGAATTGCCAATCCGTGCGGACTATGTTGGTAAAAATATCCCAACTAGTGAGTCAGAAGAAATCGAAGTTTTGGTGACAGAAGTTGATGGTAAGGATAGTGTCAACATTATCGATCCAAGCTAAGTTGACTGACGGATAGGGTGAAACGCCCTTTGTATCTTGTTAAATGAACACGCCCTAAGCCTTGTGCAAAAAAGATCAATATTCTTAGGAGCTGGCGCTCCGTCATCATATTTCCTATCTTTGCTTTAGGCCTTATACGGGCGTTGTATCTTACTTAACTGAACACGGGACTCATTTCTTAGGAAAAAAGATAAGTCTCCTAGCACAATTTGGAGTGCGTTGTCGACTTCGATTTTTCTACAGAAATGTTTGGCTTAGCCAAAACGTCCCTTTGTATCTTATTAATTGAACACGGTCTAAGAGCTGTGTAAAATAGATAAATCTTCCTAGAAGCTAAAGCTTCTGCGTCAGATTTCCTAATTTTACTTTGCTCTTTATACGCCCTTTGTATCTTAATTTTAAGGAGTACTTTGATATCGTGAATAACGTAAAATATGATGTGAATGATATGCCCAAAGCTGGTTTATTGGTGGGTTTGTCATTCCAGCACTTGTTTGCAATGTTTGGTGCGACGGTTCTTGTACCGATTTTGGTAGGGATTGATCCCGCTATTGCTCTTTTCTCATCTGGTTTGGGAACTTTGGCTCACTTGACGGTGACTAAGTACAAGATTCCAGCTTACATGGGGTCTAGTTTTGCCTATATTGCGGCTATGCAGATGCTTATGAAGACTGACGGTATCGCAGCGGTGGCTCAAGGTGCCATGGCTGGAGGTTTGGTCTACTTGATTGTTGCCTTGGTTGTTAAGTATGCGGGAAATGCTTGGATTGATAGAGTCCTACCGCCAATTGTGGTTGGTCCAATTATCATCGTCATCGGTTTGAGTCTTGCGGCTAATGCTGTCAAGGATGCGACAATGGTTAATGATACCTATAGTATCTTTAGTCTTGTGATTTCTATGGTAACTCTCTTTGCCGTCATCCTCTTTAACATGTATGGTAAGAAAATCATCGGTGTTATCCCAATTTTACTTGGTTTAATCGTGGGTTACATTTTCTCAGTGGTTCTTGGTTGGTTGACGGGACATGAGTTTGTTCAATTTTCAAAAGTTGCGGCTGCTCATTGGTTCCAAGTTCCAAGTTTTGACATTCCGTTTGTGAATTATGACTTCAAACTCTATCCAAGTGCGATTTTGACCATGGCTCCGATTGCCTTTGTGACAATGACTGAACACTTTGGGCATGTTATGGTTTTGAATAGTTTAACTGGACGTGATTACTTTAAAGATCCAGGTCTTGATCGTACTCTAACTGGTGATGGTTTGGCACAGATTATCGCTGGTTTCTTTGGAGCTCCACCAGTAACTTCTTATGGTGAAAATATTGGGGTTATGGCCCTTAGTAAGGTATACTCAGTTTACGTTATTGCGGGTGCAGCGGTGATTGCGGTCTTGATGAGTTTTATCGGTAAGGTGTCTGCTCTCTTGAGTTCAATACCAACAGCTGTTTTGGGTGGAATTTCAATTGCCCTCTTTGGGGTTATCGCTGCTAGCGGTTTGAAAATTTTAGTTGAACATAAGATTGATTTTGATAATAAAAAGAATCTCTTGATTGCTAGCGTTATCTTGGTATCTGGTATCGGTGGTTTGATGATTGACCTTGGTGGTCTCCAAATCACGGGTGTGGCAACCTCAACCATTCTTGGAATATTGCTTTACCAAATCTTGCCAGATCCTAACAAAGGTAGCAAGGACTAATCAATCATTAAAAAAGGAAAAACTATGGCGATTGCAGATGGAAAAGTGTCACTAAAACATTTGGTGACTATGGAAACCCTCACGAATGAAGAGGTTTTGGGCCTGATTCGTCGAGGTGGAGATTTTAAAAACGGCAGAGCTGATTTCCAGCTGGATCGACAGTATTTCGCTGCCAATCTCTTTTTTGAAAATTCAACACGAACACACAAGTCCTTTGAAGTGGCCGAGAAAAAACTAGGCTTGGATGTGATTGAGTTCGATGCTGGGACTAGCTCGGTGAATAAGGGTGAGACCCTCTATGATACCATTTTGACCATGTCTGCCTTGGGCGTTGACATCTGTGTGGTTCGCCACTCGGAAGTCGATTACTACAAGCAGTTGATTGATAGTAGGACCATCCAGACCTCTATTGTCAATGGTGGTGATGGTTCAGGGCAACACCCAAGTCAGTGTTTGCTTGACTTGATGACCATTTACGAAGAGTTCGGAACCTTTAAAAATCTTAAGATTTGTATTGCAGGTGATATTACGCATTCGCGTGTCGCTAAGTCCAATATGCAGATTCTCAAGCGTTTGGGTGCTCAGCTTTATTTTGCTGGTCCTGCAGAGTGGTATTCGAATGAGTTCGATGTCTATGGTCAGCATGTGGCTATTGACGACGTCATTGAGGGCTTGGATGTACTCATGTTGCTTCGTGTTCAGCACGAACGTCATGGGGACGATAAAGGATTTTCAAAAGAAGACTACCATGCTCTCTATGGTTTGACTGAAGAACGTTATGCCAAGTTATCTGATCAGGCGATTATCATGCACCCTGCTCCGGTTAATCGTGATGTGGAGATTGCTGATAGCCTGGTTGAGGCGCCTAAGGCTCGTATCGTTGCTCAGATGCAAAACGGGGTCTTTGTCCGTATGGCAATTATTGAAGCTATTTTAAATGGCAAAGCGTAAACTACGTTAACCGATTCCTGAGAGAATCAGACGAAAAAGAACATGGGCTAAATCTTTGAAAAGAGACAAATCTTCCTAGAGGCTAGAGCTTCTTTGTTAGATTTGATTTTCATTCAAATGTTTAACGCCCTTTGTATCTTAGTGAAAGGAACAATTTAGTATAATGGCAAAACGTTTACTTATTTTGGAAGACGGCACTATTTTTGAAGGTCAGGCCTTCGGTGCTGATGTGGATGTGACGGGTGAAATCGTCTTTAATACTGGTATGACAGGTTATCAAGAATCTATCACAGACCAGTCTTACAATGGTCAAATTTTGACTTTTACTTATCCACTTGTTGGTAACTACGGCGTTAACCGTGACGACTATGAGTCAATTAAGCCAACGACCAAGGGTGTCGTTGTGTCAGAGGCTAGCCGTCGTGCTAGCAATTGGCGTAACCAAATGACCTTGGATGAGTTTTTGAAAGCTAAAAACATCCCGGGTGTTTCTGGTATTGATACACGTGCTTTGACTAAGATTATCCGTCAACATGGTACCATGAAGGCGACTTTGGCTAATCCTGGAGACAGCATTGGGCACTTGCAAGATCAATTGCGTGCCACTGTTTTGCCAACGAACAATATTGAGCAGGTATCGACTAAGACAGCCTACCCAGCACCTGGTGTTGGTAAAAATATCGTTTTGGTTGACTTTGGTCTCAAGCACTCTATCTTGCGTGAGTTTTCAAAACGTGACTGTAACGTGACTGTTGTGCCACATGATATCACTGCTGAAGAAATTCTCCATCTTAATCCAGATGGTGTGATGTTGTCGAACGGTCCAGGTAACCCTGAAGATGTACCGTATTCACTTGATATGATTCGTGGCATTCAAGGCAAAATTCCAATTTTTGGTATTTGTATGGGTCACCAGTTGTTTAGTTTGGCGAATGGTGCCAAGGCCTACAAGATGAAGTTTGGTCACCGTGGATTTAACCATGCGGTTCGTGAAATTGCGACTGGTCGTGTTGATTTCACCAGCCAAAACCATGGTTATGCCATTGACCGTGACACTCTTCCAGAGTGCCTCATGGTAACGCACGAAGAAATTAACGATAAATCAGTTGAAGGTGTTCGTCACCGTGACTTCCCTGCATTCTCAGTGCAATTCCACCCAGATGCAGCACCTGGTCCACACGATGCTAGTTATCTCTTCGATGAGTTCTTAGAATTGATTGATGCTTTCCAAGCTGAAAAAGCACGTCATTAATTGCAACTGTCTAGTGACTATAGTGGGGTGTAACTCCTGTTTGCCCCAGTCTACTACCTTATTTAATGACAACCAGAGAGTTGTCAAATAGAAAGGAGAAGATACAGGTTCACGGAAGTGAACACGCCCTAAGGACTGTGTAAAAAAGATAAACGGTGACTAGACGCTTAGGCGTCGTCGTCACGTTCCCTATTTTCACTGGGTCCTTAACGGGCTTTGTATCATAAATTATGCCTAAACGTTCTGATATTAAAAAAATCATGGTTATCGGGTCTGGTCCTATCATTATTGGTCAGGCTGCTGAGTTCGACTACGCTGGTACGCAAGCTTGCTTGGCTTTGAAAGAAGAAGGTTACAGTGTTGTCCTTGTTAACTCTAACCCTGCGACAATCATGACTGATAAAGAAATCGCAGATAAGGTTTATATTGAACCAATTACGCTTGAATTTGTCACACGTATTCTTCGTAAAGAGCGTCCAGATGCCCTCTTGCCAACACTTGGTGGACAAACTGGTTTGAACATGGCAATGGAATTGTCAAAAGCTGGTATTCTTGAAGAGCTTGGAGTAGAGCTTTTGGGAACAAAATTGTCTGCCATTGACCAAGCCGAAGACCGTGACCTCTTCAAACAATTGATGGAAGATTTGAAACAACCAATTCCAGAATCAGAAATTGTAAATACGGTTGAAGAAGCAGTTGCCTTTGCGACAGAAATTGGTTACCCAGTTATCGTGCGTCCTGCCTTTACCCTTGGTGGTACTGGTGGTGGTATGTGTGCCAACGAAGAAGAACTTCGCGAAATCGCTGAAAATGGATTGAAATTGTCACCAGTAACACAATGTTTGATTGAACGTTCAATCGCTGGTTTCAAGGAAATCGAATACGAAGTTATGCGTGATGCCGCAGACAATGCTCTTGTGGTATGTAACATGGAAAACTTTGACCCAGTTGGGATTCACACAGGGGACTCAATCGTATTTGCTCCAACGCAAACCTTGTCAGATATTGAAAACCAAATGCTTCGTGATGCCAGCTTGAAGATTATTCGTGCCCTTAAAATTGAGGGTGGATGTAACGTACAGTTGGCGCTTGACCCTAATAGCTTCAAGTACTATGTTATTGAAGTAAACCCTCGTGTATCACGTTCATCAGCCCTTGCCTCAAAAGCAACTGGTTATCCGATTGCCAAATTGGCAGCTAAGATTGCTGTTGGTCTGACACTTGATGAAATGATTAACCCAGTCACTGGTACAACCTATGCCATGTTTGAACCAGCTCTTGACTATGTGGTTGCTAAGATTCCACGTTTCCCATTTGATAAATTTGAACACGGTGAACGTCGTCTTGGTACTCAGATGAAAGCAACTGGTGAAGTTATGGCTATCGGTCGTAACATCGAAGAGTCACTTCTTAAAGCCTGCCGTTCACTTGAAATCGGTGTTTACCACAATGAGATGTCTGAACTTGCGGACGTCACAGACGATGCTTTGGTTGAAAAGATTGTCAAAGCTCAAGACGACCGTCTCTTCTACCTTTCTGAAGCCATCCGTCGTGGTTACACTATTGAAGAATTGTCAGAGTTGACTAAGATTGATATCTTCTTCCTCGACAAATTGCTCCATATCTTCGAATTGGAACAAGAATTGGCTACTCACGTAGGCGATGTTGATGTTCTGAAAGAAGCTAAGCGTAACGGTTTCTCTGATCGTAAGATTGCTGATCTTTGGAATCAAACAGCCGACCAAGTACGTGCAACACGTTTGGAAAATAACATTGTTCCTGTTTACAAGATGGTTGATACCTGTGCGGCTGAGTTCGAGTCATCAACACCATATTTCTACTCAACTTACGAGTGGGAAAATGAATCAATCAAATCTGATAAAGAATCTGTCATCGTTCTTGGTTCAGGTCCTATCCGTATCGGACAAGGGGTTGAGTTCGACTATGCGACAGTTCACTCTGTAAAAGCCATCCAGGCTGCAGGTTACGAAGCTATCATCATGAACTCTAACCCTGAGACGGTTTCAACAGACTTCTCAGTTTCAGATAAACTTTACTTCGAACCATTGACCTTCGAAGACGTGATGAACGTTATCGAATTGGAACAACCTAAGGGTGTCGTGGTTCAGTTTGGTGGTCAAACAGCCATCAACTTGGCAGAGCCATTGTCTAAAGCTGGTGTGAAAATCTTGGGTACACAGGTTGCTGACCTTGACCGTGCCGAAGACCGTGACCTTTTTGAACAAGCCCTTAAAGACCTCGATATCCCACAACCACCAGGACAAACAGCGACAAATGAAGAAGAAGCGGTTGAAGCAGCTCGTAAGATTGGCTTCCCAGTTCTTGTTCGTCCATCATACGTTTTGGGTGGACGTGCCATGGAAATCGTTGAAAATGAAGATGACCTTCGTTCTTACATGCGTACAGCCGTTAAGGCAAGTCCAGACCACCCAGTCCTTGTTGATAGCTATATCATTGGACGTGAGTGTGAAGTGGATGCTATCTCTGATGGTAAGGATGTCTTGATTCCAGGCATTATGGAACACATCGAACGTGCAGGGGTTCACTCAGGGGACTCAATGGCGGTTTACCCCCCACAAACTCTTTCTAAGAAAATTCAAGAGACTATCGCTGATTACACTAAACGCTTGGCTATCGGTCTTAACTGTATCGGTATGATGAACATCCAGTTTGTTATCAAGGACGAAACGGTCTATGTTATCGAGGTTAACCCACGTGCCAGTCGTACGGTACCATTCTTGTCTAAGGTGACTGATATCCCAATGGCTCAAGTTGCTACAAACTTGATTCTTGGTAAATCATTGGCTGAGCAAGGTTACAAAGATGGTCTATACCCAGAAAGCAGCCATGTCCATGTCAAAGCACCAGTCTTCTCATTCACAAAATTGGCTAAGGTAGATAGCCTCCTTGGACCTGAAATGAAATCAACTGGTGAAGTTATGGGGACAGATGCGACTCTTGAAAAAGCCCTCTATAAAGCCTTTGAAGCTTCTTACCTCCACTTGCCAACCTTTGGTAACGTTATCTTCACTATTCATGATGATACTAAAGAGGAAGCCCTTGACTTGGCCCGTCGCTTCGATGCTATCGGTTATGGTATCTACGCCACTGAAGGAACAGCCAAGTTCTTGAATGAACACGGAGTTCACGCAACCCTTGTTAACAAATTGGGCGAAAATGACGACAATGACATTCCAGCCCTTGTTCGTACTGGTAAAGCGCAAGCTATTATCAATACGGTTGGTAACAAACGTACTTATGACGAAGATGGAGCAGCTATCCGTAGCTCAGCTATTGAAGCTGGAATTCCACTCTTCACAGCGCTTGATACAGCAGATGCTATGGTGCGTGTGCTTGAAAGCCGTAGCTTTACAACAGAAGCTATCTAAATATGATATTGAGTCTCAGCCTTGCTGGGGCTTTTTTCTTACACAAATGTAAGCTCAAAAATTAAAATGAAAGCTAAGACGATGGTTTTGTTTCCGAAGATTCTGCTATACTAGTAGCATGATTATTACCACATCTTTACGTGAAAACGAGGCCTTGATTGCACGTGCCCAAGAACTAGCTTACGAGCTAGGAGCTGACTACCAGCCTCGTCGCAAGTTATCCTTGGCAAAATGTTTAGAGCGATTTGGAGCTTTTTATCTTCTATATGAAGATAGATTGTCTTTTGTTAATGTGAATGGTAGTGAGTTGTCCTTTCATCCAGATACGGCGGTTCTTCGCATTAAGGCTCCGCATGATGCTTTAATTAGTCTTTTGGGGCAGTCTCCCAAGTCTATTCTTGATACGACCATGGGGCTGGCTTCAGATAGTCTAGTGATGACAGCAGTGGGAAATAGGGTGACAGCCCTTGAGAGTCAAGAGGTGATTTTTCAGGTGGTTTCTCGTGGTCTTGCCTCTTATCAGACGGATGATAAACAGCTTGAAAAGGCCATGCGTTCTATTAAAGCTATTAAGAGCGATAGCTTGTCTTTTTTGAAGGTTCAAGCTGACAATTCCTTTGATATCATCTATGCCGATCCTATGTTTTCAGAGATCATCAAGGAATCAGAAAATCTACAAGCTATCAAACCTCTGGCCAATGGTAGCCGTCTGACAGAAGAATGGCAAAAAGAAGCTAAACGTGTTGCACGGGAAAAAATTATCATCAAGGCACATTTTCGAGATACCGTTTTTGAAGAACTTGGTTTTGAACGCCAGGTTCGGCCCAATCAAAAGCTGCATTATGGTGTCATGGATGTAAGCGAAGGCCATTGACACTGAAAGTTAAAAGTATTACAATTGTTTTATCTATGTGATACAAAAAGAAAAGAGAGACATATGCGAAAGAAAATCAGTCCAAAGTTATTTAAAAATAAAAAAAGAGTTTGGATCATTGGAGGAATTGGCTTGCTTGTCCTTTTGGTCCTAGGCTTTAACC
>OIER01001294.1_pt1 | contig 12826 bp, 9 predicted proteins | sample 1581801 | NCBI WGS metagenome assembly OIER01 (sample SAMN03281006, study PRJEB24777) | human gut metagenome | isolation source: fecal sample PR165 from 1 month old male Malay infant, vaginally delivered... | reverse complement strand
ATGCCGAACTCAGAAGTGAAACGCCGTAGCGCCGATGGTAGTGTGGGGTCTCCCCATGTGAGAGTAGGGAACTGCCAGGCATCAAATAAAGCAGAAAGCCCGGTCGAAAGACCGGGCTTTTTGTTTTATCTGTTGTTTGTCGGTGAGCGCTCTCCAGAGTAGGACAAATCCGCCGGGAGCGGATTTGAACGTTGCGCAGCAACGGCCCGGAGGGTGGCGGGCAGGACGCCCGCCATAAACTGCCAGGCATCAAACAAGTGAAGAGCCCATCCTGCCGGATGGGCTTTTTGCGTTTCTGTCGTCCGGCCAGCGTGCCGGCATGTCTCCCCGGTGGCGCAGCGCTTACCGGGGCTACAAAACCGTACCCCGGACAAAGTGCGCAGCACCGCCTTTATTGCTTCGCAAAATAGCGTGACGAATGCTTGTGGCATGGTCAACCGGATAGTGAATTTACCGGATGATACAAGTCGGAAAATAATTATCAGCAGCTACGATTAATATTATCTCTTTATTTCAGCGCCATTATATTGTGCCCCGGTAAAATAATGATGCGGTCTCTTCCTCCCACAAAATAACGCGTTTACGCTTCAGAAAAAATATTTCCGTGACTGGATACTTCGCTTCCGGATGTATTGTGGCGAACGGTATGCTTCTTCCCTGTTTTTGTCTAAATGAGCTTTATCATTAACACTTTGTTAACTTGATCTGGTTTATATGGCAGCAAATTTGATATACAAAGGGGGATGATTGCCTGTATGGATGCTGCCCGAAATACCTTGCGAGACATATGCTGGTTCTCGGCTGGCAAATGAGAATAGAAATGAAAATCCTGCTTAACTGGTCGCCATTGCGCCAGCTCTTCACTTACATTCAGGAGCGCTTTACCTTTCTGGTGCTGCTCTGCTGGCCTGCGATTATCTGGTTGTTCTGCCGGGTCGGCGTGTGGCTCACCGATAACGTTTATGAACTGCTGGGAAAATCACCCGCCCAGTCCTTCACCGTCTACCTGCAGCCGTTTATGACCCCCGGCACGCTGCTGCGCATCTCCATCAGCTGGGTGGTATTGCTGTTCATTCTCTTCAGTATGGCGATGGCCTTCACCTGGGGTTTACGTCGCTTTATGAATCGCCATAAATAAACCATTCGGCCGCCGCAAGTCGACGGCCCTTCTTAAGCCTTTATGCCATCTCACCGATAGTCTTACGAAAACGCAGCAACGCGATAGTAAAGAACACTCCGCCGATAGCCAGCAAGGTTAAGAACTGCGGCCAGACGATGGCGAAGCTGGCGCCTCGATACAATATCGCCTGCGCCAGGCTGACGAAGTGGGTGGTCGGCATGGTCAACATAATATCCTGTACCAGCTGCGGCATACTTTCTCGCGGCGTGGATCCGCCGGAGAGCATCTGCAGCGGCAGTAAGACCAGGATCATCAGCAGCCCCAGCTGCGGCATCGAGCGGGCGAGGGTGCCCATAAAAATGCCGATTGAGGTCGTGGCGAACAGGCTGAGCGCCACCCCCAGCATAAACAGGGGAATCGACCCTTCAATGGGCACCTGCAAAATCCCCTGTACCATCAGCACCAGCGACAGCCCGGAGACCACCAGCACCACCAGACCCATTGACCAGATCTTGGCCATCATGATTTCAAACGGCGTGACCGGCATCACCAGCAGATGCTCAATGGTGCCATGTTCCCGCTCGCGGATCAGCGCCGAACCGGTGAGGACAATGGCCAGCATGGTGATATTGTTGATGATCGCCATCACCGCGCCAAAGCGCTCCTGCTCAAGGTTAGGATTAAAACGCATCCTGACCGCCAGCTCTACCGGCAGCACGCTGTTATCCCGATAGCGGGCGATAAAACTGTTTACTTCGCCGGTGATAATATTCTGGATGTAACCGTTGCCGGTAAAGGCCTGACTCATGCGCGTGGCGTCGACGTTGACCTGGATTTCCGGCTGCCGACCGGCCAGTACATCGCGCTGGAAGTTAGGCGGGATGTTGATGGCGAACGTGTAGCGCCCGGCATCCAGCCCGGCGTCCATCTCATCAGCGGTGATCAGCTCCGGCTCAAGAAACCAGGGACGGTAAAAAGCGTTAATAATGCGTGAGGAGAGCTGGGATTTATCCATATCAGCAACCGCGATCGGCGCCAGGTGCAGCGAACCGGGCATCACCGTGGCCGAGGAGTACACCGACACGGTAAACGCAAACACGATCAGCGCCAGCATCGCTTTATCACCGAGCAGGCTGCGCAGTTCTTTGACGCCAAGATTATAAATATTGCGTAATCCGCGCATCATCCCTCCTGTTTCTTCAGCAGCAGCACGCTCAACCCGAGCACCAGCGGCACCGCAATCAGTAGCGGAATGAATGAGCCCCACAAATCGCTAATATTCAGCGCTTTGGAAAAGGTCCCGCGGGCGATAGTCAGGAAGTGGCTGGTCGGGTAGATTTGCCCAATCCAGCGCCCGGGACCTTCCAGCGAGGCCACCGGATCGATCATTCCGGAAAACTGGGTTGCCGGGATCAGCGTAATAATCGCGGTACCGAAAATAGCGGCGATTTGGCTCTTCATAAAGGTTGAGATCAGCAGCCCCAGACCAGTGGCGATGGTGACATACAGCAGCGCCGCCAGGGTCAGCGTCAGGAAACTCCCCTTATGCGCGACGCCAAAGACAAAGACCGACAGCGCGCACAGCAGGAAGAAGTTAAACATCCCCAGTACGATGTAAGGCAGCTGCTTGCCGAGCAGGAATTCGCTGCGGGTGGTTGGCGTCACGTACAAGTTGATAATCGATCCGAGCTCTTTCTCACGCACTACGCTCAGGGCGCTGAGCATCGCCGGGATCATCATCAGCAGCAGCGGGATCACCGCCGGGACGATGGCCGGCAGGCTCTTCACATCTGGATTGTAGCGATAGCGGGTCTCGATGGAGATGAGCGAGGTATCGCGCTGCGGGCTGCTCTGCCGGCCGGCCATCTCCTGCAGCCAGGCCAGATGCATCGCCTGTACGTAGCCGCGCACGGTTTCCGCGCGGTTGGGCATCGCGCCGTCCACCCACACGCCGATTTGCACCGGCGTGCCGCGGGCGATATCGCGACCAAAGTTCGGCGGGATCTCTATTGCCACCGCCAGCTCGCCGTCGCGCATCCGGCGGTCCAGTTCGTCATAGCTGTGCAGCGGCGCCTGCTCGATAAAGTAGCGTGAACCGGCTATGTTCTGCGACCAGCCCTGGCTGCTGAGGGTTTGATCGCGGTCGAGGACGGCAAAGCGCAGATCCTCAACGTCCATGCTGATCCCATACCCCATGATAAACATCAGGATCACCGTCCCCAGCAGCGCCAGCGTCGATCGTACCGGATCGCGGCGCAGCTCCAGCGCCTCGCGGCGGCTATAGCTAAACAGCCGGCGAAGACTGAAGGCCTGCCGTGGAGCCGTATGTCCGGAATGCGATGCCACAGCAGACGTGGGTTCTTCTGGTACTGGAGAGGACGGCTGGGCCTCTTTAAGCCAGGCGATAAACGCCTCTTCCAGGCTGTTTGAACCGCGCTGCTCGACCAGCGCCTGCGGCGTATCGCTGGCCAGCACTTTGCCGGCGTGCATCAGGGAGATACGATCGCAGCGTTCCGCCTCATTCATAAAGTGGGTGGAGATAAAAATGGTCACCTGATCCTGCCGCGCGAGGTCTACCATCAGCTGCCAGAACATATCCCGCGCCACCGGGTCGACGCCGGAGGTCGGCTCGTCGAGGATCAGCATCTCCGGGCGATGGATGACCGCCACCGCTAACGACAGGCGCTGACGGATCCCCAGCGGCAGATCGGCGGGAAGCGCGTCTTCAACCTCGGTCAGCATAAAGCGCTCGCACATTTCCGCCACCCGGCCGGGGATTTCGCCGTCCGGAATATGGAACAGGCGGGCGTGCAGCTCGAGGTTTTGCCGGACGGTCAGTTCGCTATAGAGCGAGAAGGCCTGCGACATATAACCCACCCGCTGGCGGGTGGCGATATCCTTCGGGTCGACCGGCTGGCCGAACAGCCAGGCTTCACCTTCGCTGGCGGGCAGCAGGCCGGTGAGCATCTTCATGGTGGTGGATTTGCCGCAGCCGTTGGAGCCGAGGAAGCCGAAGATTTCACCGCGGGCGATGCGGAAATTAACGTGGTCGACGGCAACAAAGTTGCCAAAGCGCATGGTCAGGCCGCGCGCTTCGATGGCGATCTCTTCCTCACGGCTGCCGCGCGGTGGGATAACTACCGCCCTATGCGCCTGACGCTGTGCTTCTGGCAGCAGGGCGATAAACGCCTGCTCCAGGATCTGGCTGCCGGTCTGGGCTTTGAGCTCTGCGGCGCTGCCGGTCGCCAGCACCTCGCCGGCGTTCATCGCCACCAGCCAGTCAAATCGCTCGGCCTCTTCCATGTAGGCGGTGGCCACCAGCACGCTCATCGCCGGCTGGCGCTGGCGAATACTGTCGATAAGCTCCCAGAACTGCGCCCGGGAGAGGGGATCGACGCCGGTGGTCGGTTCATCAAGGATCAGCAGCTGCGGATCGTGGATCAGCGCGCAGCACAGGCCGAGCTTTTGCTTCATCCCACCGGAGAGTTTTCCGGCGGGGCGATCGCGAAACGGCGCCAGCCCGGTACTCTGCAGCAGCTCGTTGATGCGCAGTTCGCGCTCGGCTTTATCGTGGCCGAACAGGCGGGCGAAGAAGTCTACATTTTCATACACCGAGAGAGTGTGATAGAGGTTTTTCCCCAGCCCCTGCGGCATCCACGCGATTTTCGGACACACCTCGCGGCGGTGATGCACATCGCGCATATCGCCGCCAAGCACCATCACGTTCCCCTGCTCGATGGTCCGCGCCCCGGCGATCAGCGAAAGCAGGCTCGATTTGCCGACGCCGTCCGGGCCAATCAGGCCAACCATACGCCGTGCCGGGATCGCCAGACTGATATCGCGCAGCGCGATGGTGGCGCCAAACTGCTGACCAACGTGTTCCAGCAGGGCGACGGGGGGCGAGGTATCCTGCGGCGTTAGTTTCATTGCGGCAACCTCACCGCCAGGGCTTCAGGCCAGGGTTGTTGTTTATCCAGCCGTACGTAAGCCATACCGGGCAGGCCGGTTTTGACATACTCCAGGTGCTGCGCCAGCAGCTCCGGCGGGATACGCGCTTTGACGCGGAACATTAGCTTAAGGCGCTCGTCGCTGGTCTCGACCGTTTTCGGCGTGAACTGGGCGACGCTGGCGACAAAGCTGATATTGGCCGGGATCACCAGATCCGGCGCGGCATCAAGGACCAAGCGCGCTTCGCTGCCGAGCGCCAGCAGACCTGCCTGTTCGGTGGGCAGAAAGAAGGTCATATAGACATCGGCGAGATCGACCATGTTCAGTACCCGGCCACCGGCGGCCAGGACTTCGCCTGGCTCAGCGACGCGATACTGAATGCGGCCGTCGCGAGGGGCTTTCAGCTCGCTATCGTCAATATCGGCGAGGATCCGCCGCTCGGTCGCCTGGGCGGCTTCGACGCGGGTTTGCGCCTGAATAATGCTGGTGCGGGCAGCTTCGATGGCGGCGCGGGCGGCGGAGACCTGGGCTTTCGCCGATTCCAGCGCCGCGCGGGCGCTCTCTGCGGCCGCGCGATCGTCATCCAGCTGCTGGGCGGAGACGGCGCCACGCTGGGAGAGGGCGTTGGAGCGAACATGGCGTTTCGCCGTGGAATCCAGCTCCGCCTGGCGCTGCTTCACTACCGCTTCGCTGGCGCGCATTTCACTTTGTCGCTGATCGAGCAAGGCTCTGGCGGCCAGGACCGCGCTTTCCGCTTCCTTGATTTGCGCGGCGGCTTCAAGACGCTGCTCGTTCAGTACCCGGGTATCCATTCTCGCCAGCACCTCTCCCTGGTGCACGAACTGACCCTCTTTGACCAGAATGGTGTCGATACGCCCGGCGATTTTACTGGCAATATCGACTTCGGTGGCTTCGATTCGGCCGTTGCTGCTGGCAAACCCCGCCGGGAGTCCCGGCGGGCGCAGCAGCCACCATGCGGCGGCGGCGAGCACCACCAGTAAGCCGACAAAATACCCTGCCCAACGTTTCTTTATTTTGTCCATACGCGACTCGCTTGATTCCCTGTGCTGAGTGGTGCGCGTGTTTCCTCCGGCGGGCGGAGCGTCCTTCTTGCGAAGGACGAAAAAGTGGAGGGAGGGCCGCTGACGCCGCGCTCTGCCGCGCCGATGCGCAGCCGCTCGCTGGGCTACTTATGTGGTCATCATCAGCGATCCTGGCCTTAATGAAACACGCATAGTGAGAGCTACCGTTAACGCGATAGTAACAGCCGGGGCGATATTGTCCATACGAAAGACAGGGTCTTGTCGGCGTGTTAACAAAATTATCCGCACAGGGAGTATTTCACCATCTCAGAACAGCACCGGCAGACCCAGCCCACGCTTCACCTCATGCAGCGTCTGCTGTGTGAGGTGGTGGGCGCGTTCGCTGCCCTGGCGCAGCAGCTCCAGCAGCATCCCTTTATCCTGAATAAAAGTGGCCCTGCGTTCGCGGATCGGCGCCAGTAGCGTCTGCAAGCAGGTCTCCAGCTCATTCTTACACTGGCGATCGCCCAGCCCGCCGCGCTGATAGTGGGCTTTCATCTCTGCCACCCGCGCCTTATCGCTGTGGAATGCATCGAGATAGGTAAACACCACGTTGCCCTCGACATGCCCCGGATCGCTGACTCTCAGGTGCGTCGGGTCGGTATACATCGCGCTGACCGCGTGGTGGATCTCCTCCTCTGTGGCCGATAACGTCAGCGTATTGCCCAGCGATTTCGACATTTTGGCGTTGCCATCGACGCCCGGCAGGCGACTCACTTCGCTGAGTAGCGCCTTGCAGTGGCGCAGCACCGGCTCGCCGGTGAGGCTATTCATCTTGTGGACGATCTCGTTGGTCTGCTCAATCATCGGTAGCTGATCGTCGCCCACCGGCACCAGTTCGGCCTTGAACGCGGTGATATCGGCCGCCTGGCTAATCGGATAGGCGAGAAAACCCACCGGCAGCGAGCGGGCGAATCCTTTCTGGGCAATCTCATTTTTGACCGTCGGATTACGTTCTACGCGGGCGACGGTGACGATATTCATATACAGCGCGCTGAGCTCCGCCAGCGCCGGCAGGGCGGACTGCAGGCAAATAGTGGTGAGCCTGGGGTCGATGCCGACGGCCAGATAATCGGCCATGACTTCGAGGATATGGTGGCTGATTTTTTGCGGATTGCTGCCGTTGTCCGTGAGCCCTTGCAGGTCGGCGATCAGGATAAATTGCTGGTGGTTATGCTGCAGCGCGACGCGCTGGCGCAGCGAGCCGACGTAGTGGCCAAGATGAAGTTGGCCGGTCGGGCGGTCGCCGGTGAGGATGGTTTGTGGATGGTTCATCAGGGACTCCTTATCAGACTGTTCAGCCGAAAGACGTCCTGAAAACACCAAAGCCGCCTTCCGGCGGCTTTGAAAATGGAAACGTGTATCGTGCCGCCTGTTATGCAGGCAGCCACCAACGGCGGGGGTAGGTAACGATAACGTTTCTGTTCATAGGGAGTATCCTGCCACGGAAGGGGCGGGAGGCGCAATCAAAAATCACATACTTTTCCTGATGTTATTTATGTGATTGTTTTTCGGTAAATAACGAAGCGGGAAAAATATATTTTCTCTGCGACCCGATCATTATTCTGGAACAACAAACTATGTTGCATTTTTTTTGTGAAAAAGCTCACGCCACAGGATTATAGTATTATTATCCATATTTATAGCTGAATATTACCTGTCTGCTGTTACAGCTTGTGTTTATTCTCTTCTAAATTATTAACATTATTGCAATTTCTATCTATTTTCCCGCTTTGCGTCATACCCCTGTCTGACTACAACGTATTGAGGCTAATTATTATGCATAAACGTCTGGTCGTTAATATTTTTTCATCCTTGCTGTTGGGGGCTGCGCTTATTTCCGCGCCGGTATATGCGGCGGAAAAAACCGTAGTCAATATTTCAAAAGTGGACGGCATGCCATGGTTTAACCGGATGGGTGAAGGGGTAGTCCAGGCCGGGAAAGAGTTTAACCTCAACGCCTCCCAGGTAGGGCCGTCCAGCACCGATGCGCCGCAGCAGGTGAAAATTATTGAGGACCTGATTGCACGTAAAGTGGATGCCATCACTATCGTGCCTAACGATGCCAACGTGCTGGAGCCGGTATTCAAAAAAGCCCGTGACGCCGGCATCGTGGTACTGACCAACGAATCGCCCGGGCAGCCGAGCGCCAACTGGGATGTGGAGATCATCGATAACGAGAAGTTCGCTGCTGAATACGTGGAGCATATGGCCAAGCGGATGGGTGGCAAAGGCGGCTACGTTATCTATGTCGGTAGCCTTACGGTACCGCAGCACAACCTGTGGGCCGATCTGCTGGTGAAATATCAAAAAGAACATTACCCGGACATGCATGAAGTCACCCGCCGAATGCCGGTGGCGGAAAGTGTTGATGATTCCCGCCGTACCACGCTCGATCTGATGAAAACTTACCCGGATCTGAAAGCGGTGGTCTCTTTTGGTTCGAATGGCCCGATTGGCGCGGGGCGCGCGGTGAAAGAGAAGCGTGCGAAAAATAAAGTCGCGGTCTACGGGATGATGATCCCCTCGCAGGCGGCTTCTCTTATTAAGAGCGGCGATATTACCGAAGGGATCACCTACGATCCGGCGACAGCCGGCTATGCCCTCGCGGCCGTCGCCAGCACCCTGCTGAACGGCAAAACCATTGAGCCGGGATTTGAACTGAAAGAGCTCGGTAAAGCGGAGGTCGATAGCGACAAGCATATTATCCGCTTCCATAAAGTGCTGCTGGTAAATAAAGACAATATTGATTCGCTCTACTAATCCACCTTCCGGGGCGCCAGCCGCCCCGGCTTAACCAGCCAGGGGATGCTATGGAACCTTTCCTTTCCCTTCGACACGTCAGCAAAACCTTCCACGCCAACCGCGCGCTCAATGATATCAGCATCGACTTTATGCCCGGAGAAGTGCACTGCCTGGCCGGGCAGAACGGTTGCGGGAAGTCGACGTTGATCAAAATTATCTCTGGCGTCTATCGCCCGGATGAGGGCGCAGCGATGACGCTGGGCGGCAAGACGTGGCCCAAACTGACGCCAGCGGCCTCTGTCGCCCATGGGATCCAGGTGATTTATCAGGATCTGTCGCTGTTTCCCAATCTCAGCGTGTGGGAGAACATTGCTATAAACCACTATCATCGCGGCGTGCTGGTGAGGCGCAGCGAACTGCGACGCAGTGCGGAGCAGGCGATGCGCAGTATTAACGTCTCGCTGCCGCTGGATGCCGCCGTGGAATCGCTCTCCATCGCTCGCTGTCAGCTGGTGGCTATCTGCCGCGCGCTGGCGCAGGATGCCCGGCTTATCATTATGGATGAACCCACGGCCTCATTGACCCATCAGGAAGTGGAGGGACTATTGCATGTGGTGCGCCAGCTGCGTGAGAGGGGGATCTGCATCGTCTTCGTAAGCCACCGTCTGGAAGAGGTCATGGCCGTATCGGACCGCATCAGCGTGCTGAAGGATGGCAATCTGGTCGGCACCTTGCCGGCGGCAGAGGTAACCACCCGCCGGCTCGGTTTTCTGATGACGGGCCAGGAGTTTGACTATCAGGTGCGCGATCTGTGGCAGGGGCAGGGCAGTACGCCGGTGCTGGAGGTGCGCAATCTCAGCCGCAAAGGGGAATATCATAACGTCTCCCTGAAGGTCGAAGCCGGAGAAGTGGTGTCGATAGTCGGCCTGTTGGGCGCCGGGCGAACAGAGCTGTGCCTGAGCCTTTTCGGCATGACCCGCCCTGACAGCGGCGAGATCCTGATAAATGGCCAGCCGGTGCGGTTGCGTAGCAATCAGGACGCTATCCGCCACGGTATCGGCTATGTCTCCGAGGACCGTATGTCGCGCGGCCTGGTGATGAGTCAGTCGATTGAAAACAACATTATCAGCACCGTGTTTCATAAAGTGAAAGGCGCTTGCGGACTATTGAGTGATAGTAAAGCTCAGCAGCTGGTCGCAAGAATGGTCAACGCGTTGACCATTAAGGCGCCGGATACGCATCTGCCGGTGAATACCCTCTCCGGTGGTAATGCCCAGCGCGTTTCTATCGCCAAATGGCTGGCGATCTCTCCTAAGCTGCTGATCCTCGATAGCCCAACCGTGGGGGTGGATATCGCAAACAAAGCCGGGATCTATCATATCATCAGCGATTTGGCTGCCCATGGTATCGCCGTGCTGATGATTTGCGACGAGATTGAAGAGGCGTGGTACCAGAGTCATCGCATCCTGGTGATGAAGCAGGGCGAGTTGACCCATAGCTTCCTGCCGGACAGCAGTACCCAGCAGCAGATAGCGGAGGTGGTCAATGGCTAATCTGTTGAAACGACATGAATTCTGGTTAGGCATGTTCATTATTGCGCTGTGCCTGCTGCTGGGCTGGCGCAGTGAGGAATTTTTCACTTTCGGCAATCTTTACGACCTCGCTAATAACTATGCGATGCTGACCATTCTCGCCTGTGGTCTGTTCGTGGTGCTGATCGCCGGCGGGATTGATATCTCCTTCCCGGCTATGACCATTATCGCCCAGTACGGCATGGTGGTGATGCTGCAAAAAGTAGGCGGCAACTTCGCGGTGGCTTTTGTGCTTGCCGGCGGCATCGGCGTGCTGCTGGGGCTGGTGAATGCGCTGTTGGTTAATCGTCTGCGGGTCCCCTCGATCATTATCACCATTTCTACGCTCAACATTTTCTACGGTTTGCTGCTGTGGTTAAGCAAAGGTGTCTGGCTCTACGACTTCCCTCCGTGGTTTGAAAAGGGGGTTATGCTGTTCAAATATACCGATGCCGATGGTTACGATTACGGTCTGGGGCTGCCGCTGCTGACGATGATCGCCGTGGTGCTGTTGACCGCGTTTATCATGAATTTCACCACCGTTGGCCGCAAGATCTATGCCATGGGCGGCAACCGGGAATCCGCCAGCCGCGTCGGCTTCAGCGTGCTCCGCCTGCAGCTGTTCGTTTATGGCTATATGGGGCTAATGTCGGGGGCCGCAGGTGTCGTGCAGGCGTGGACAGTGATGACCGTTGCGCCGGATTCACTGCTGGGCTATGAGCTGACGGTGCTGGCGGCGGTGGTGCTGGGCGGCACCAGCCTGATTGGCGGGCGCGGAACTCTCACCGGTACGCTGCTGGGGGTGATTTTACTGGCGGTGATGCAGAACGGCCTGAACCTGCTAGGGGTCTCCTCCTACTGGCAGACCCTGATCACTGGGGCGATCATCGTCGTCAGCATCAGCGTAACTGCATGGAGCCAGCATCAGAACCGGAGCTTGTTATGAAAAAATCGTGGCGCAACAACGTTGAGTTTTACCTGATCGGCCTGCTGCTGCTGATGGTTATCGCCTTTAGCATCGCCATGCCAAACATCTTCTGGTCTGTCAGCAATTTCCAGTCGATTGCCTCGCAAATGCCGGTGCTGGGGATCCTGGCGCTGGCGATGGCCATGACTATGCTTTGCGGCGGCATTAATTTGTCAATTATCGCGACGGCTAACGCCTGCTCGCTGGTGATGGCCTGGGTGGCGACGAGCTATCCGCCTGGGGGCGCTACCGCGCTGGCGACGCTGCTGGCCGGCGGAGGGGCGGCGATGATCATTGGCCTGTGCAACGGGATATTGATCGCCGGGATCCGCGTTTCGCCGATCCTGGCTACCCTTGGCATGATGACCCTGCTCAAAGGGATAAATATTCTGATCACCGGCGGCAGCGCCATCGCTAACTATCCGCAGTGGGTGCTGTGGCTGAATCACGCCCAGTGGTTCGGTATTCCGCTGCCAATGTGGCTTTTTGCGGTGGTGGCGGCCGGGCTGTGGGTGCTGCTGGAGAAAAGCCCGCTGGGTCGGGCGATCATGTTGATCGGATCCAACGAACGGGCGACCCATTATTCCGGGATCAATACCCGGCGGGTGTTGATGTGGGTATATGTCATCTCGGCCCTGCTCTGCGCGGTGGCTGCGTTTCTGATGATGTCGAAGCTGAACTCAGCCAAAGCATCTTATGGGGAATCGTATTTGCTGGTGTCGATCCTCGCGGCGGTGCTTGGCGGCGTGAATCCGGATGGCGGTAGCGGGCGCATCGTTGGGATGGTGCTCGCGCTGTTCCTGCTGCAGATTATTGAGAGTGGGTTCAATATCCTCGGTATCAGCCCCTATTTGACGATGGCGCTGTGGGGCGTATTGCTGCTGTGCTTTATCCAGGCGCGAGGCATGCTGGGACTGGAGAGAGCCGGGTAAATGACCCGTCCTCGGGGGCGAAGACGGGATAGCCAGTTATTCGCTACGCAAATGCACCGCCAGGCCGCTTTGCCCTGGCGCCAGCTCCGGGCGCAGCGTCAGCGACGGGATCAGATAATCGCCATGATTCTGGCGGCGGAATGGAATGGGCTCGGTTTGCCACAGCGTGTCCAGCCGCTCGGCCAGGGCGGCGCACTGATCGGCGAACTGCCCGGCATCGGTTTTATCCGTGCGGTAGAACACTAGCGGGGGAAGCACCTCAAAGCCGGGATAGAACAGCATACCGTGCTGAATGGGGAACAGGATGTCGTCGATGGGGCCATTGATCCCGCGTGGTGAATAGTGTTCCGCCCAGCCGCCGGCGGTGACGATCAGCATCGCCCGCTTGCCGACGAAAGTGCCTTCCCCGTAGCGATCGCCCCAGTGGCGGTCGCTGTGCTCGCCGACGCCATAGGCAAAGC
>OIER01001292.1_pt1 | contig 12852 bp, 10 predicted proteins | sample 1581801 | NCBI WGS metagenome assembly OIER01 (sample SAMN03281006, study PRJEB24777) | human gut metagenome | isolation source: fecal sample PR165 from 1 month old male Malay infant, vaginally delivered... | reverse complement strand
AAATACATCAGCCTGAGTTTGTATCGAAGATTAACGTCATCGGACAAATAGACCTCGCTGCGCTGAATCAGTCTACACGTCCGAAGAAGAAATCGAAAGAGGAAAAGCGCAAGGAGCGTGAAGAAAAAGAAAAGCAGCGCCAGGATCAGAAGAAGCTGATGAAAGAAGCCATTATCAAGGAGATTCGTCGTGACGATAATAAGACGAAAGATGGCAACGATGCCAACGGCAAGAAAAAACGCGTCCGCATTAACAAGGAAAAGGTGGATATCAACAATGCATCCAACTTCCAGCGTGGCGGAAACGATCGTCTGAAAGGCGGCCAGCAAGGGGGTAATAACCAACAAGCCGGTAAGAACAAGAATAAAGACCGCTTCAAGAAACCTGTAATCAAGCAGGAAGTAAGTGAAGAAGATGTGGCAAAGCAGGTAAAGGAAACTTTGGCACGCCTCACTTCCAAAGGCAAGAATAAGGGTGCGAAATACCGTAAGGAGAAACGTGACATGGCATCCAGCCGTATGCAGGAGCTGGAAGACCAGGAAATGGCGGAAAGCAAGATATTGAAGCTGACCGAGTTCGTGACTGCCAATGAGCTGGCGAGCATGATGGATATTTCCGTTACGCAGGTTATCGCTACTTGTATGAGCATCGGCATGATGGTTTCCATTAACCAGCGTCTGGATGCGGAAACAATCAATCTGGTAGCGGAAGAATTCGGTTTCAAGACAGAATATGTAAGTGCGGAAGTGGCCCAGGCTATTGTCGAAGAAGAGGATGCCGAGGAAGATTTAGAGCCTCGCGCTCCGATTGTAACGGTGATGGGTCACGTAGACCACGGTAAGACCTCGTTGCTCGACTATATCCGTAAGGCAAATGTTATTGCCGGTGAGGCGGGTGGTATCACGCAGCATATCGGTGCTTACCACGTGACATTGGAAGACGGACGCAAGATTACGTTCCTCGATACTCCCGGTCACGAAGCGTTTACCGCCATGCGTGCCCGCGGTGCCAAGGCAACGGATATCGCCATCATCATTGTGGCTGCCGATGACAACGTGATGCCGCAGACCAAAGAAGCCATCAACCATGCCATGGCTGCTGGTGTGCCTATCGTATTCGCTATCAATAAGATTGACAAGCCGACCGCTAATCCCGATAAGATTAAGGAAGAACTGGCTGCCATGAACTTCCTCGTTGAGGAATGGGGCGGTAAGTACCAGTCTCAGGATATTTCAGCCAAGAAAGGTATTGGCGTAAGCGATTTGATGGAGAAAGTATTGCTGGAAGCCGAAATGCTGGATTTGAAGGCAAACCCGAATCGCCGTGCTACCGGTTCCATCATCGAGTCCTCATTGGATAAGGGTCGTGGCTATGTGGCTACGGTGCTGGTATCCAACGGTACTTTGAAGATGGGTGACATTGTGCTCGCAGGTACAAGTTACGGTAAGGTGAAAGCCATGTTCAACGAACGTAACCAGCGCATGAAAGAGGCAGGGCCTTCGGAGCCGGCTTTGATTCTCGGCCTGAACGGTGCACCGGCTGCAGGCGATACATTCCATGTAATCGAGACTGAACAGGAAGCACGTGAAATTGCCAACAAGCGCGAACAGTTGCAGCGTGAGCAAGGTCTGCGTACACAGAAGATGCTGACGTTGGATGAAGTGGGCCGCCGTTTGGCATTGGGCGACTTCCACGAACTGAATATCATCGTGAAAGGTGACGTGGACGGTTCTGTTGAAGCGTTGAGCGACTCGTTGATTAAGTTGTCTACCGAGCAGGTACAGGTAAACGTTATTCACAAAGGCGTCGGCGCTATCTCCGAATCGGATGTATCTCTGGCTGCCGCTTCGGATGCGATTATCGTAGGATTCCAGGTTCGTCCTTCGGGTGCTGCCGCCAAACTGGCAGAGCAGGAAGGTGTGGACATCCGCAAGTACTCTGTCATCTACGATGCCATTGAAGAGGTGAAGGCTGCCATGGAAGGTATGCTGGCGCCGACTTTGAAGGAACAGGTGACGGCCACTATCGAGGTGCGCGAGGTATTCAACATTACCAAAGTGGGTCTTGTGGCAGGTGCCATGGTGAAGACCGGAAAGGTGAAACGCAGCGACAAGGCCCGTCTGATTCGCGACGGCATTGTTATCTTCACAGGAAATATCAATGCATTGAAGCGCTTCAAGGACGATGTGAAGGAAGTTGGAACAAACTTCGAATGCGGTATCAGCCTGACAAACTGCAACGACATCAAGGTAGGAGACATCATCGAATCTTACGAAGAAGTGGAGGTAAAGCAGACTCTGTAAGCAATATATAAAAAATCTTCAGGCGCGGATTACACGGATTTCACGGATTGGTTAAGAAAAACCGTGTTTGTCCGCGTAATCCGCGCCTTTTTAATATAGTTATGGCTGTTGTAGATAGTATAATCTTGGTAATAATCGGTGCCGGAGCGCTTGTAGGTTTTATAAAAGGTTTTGTAAAGCAGTTGGCTACCTTGTTGGGACTGGTTGCCGGTCTGGTGGCGGCAAAGACTTTGTATGCTTCCGTTGCCGAGAATGTGTTTTCCAGGATTACCGATTCAATGACAGTGGCGCAAGTGCTGGCATTCATTGCTATCTGGGTAGCGGTGCCTCTGGCTTTTGCGTTGATAGCTTCGCTGCTGACGAAGGCGATGGAAGCCGTGTCGCTCGGTTGGCTGAACCGTTGGCTGGGCTCCGGGCTGGGAGCGCTGAAAGCACTTCTGCTGGTGAGTTTGCTGGTGGGCGTTATCGAATTTATAGATTCGGACAATACGTTGCTCAGTCAAACAAAAAAGAAAGAATCGGTGTTATATTATCCCATGAAGTCATTTGCCGGAATATTCTTTCCTGCAGCAAAGGCTGTTACGGAACAGATTGTGAATGGAGATGTGGTTTGATTCGTAACTTGTAATTTTATAATTATAGAAACAATGCAACAAGAAGAACCCAATAAATATGTAAAGGAACTCACTCAGGAGAAGTACAAGTACGGTTTTACGACCGACGTGCACACAGACATCATCGAGCGTGGTTTGAATGAAGATGTGGTGCGGCTGATTTCCGAGAAAAAAGGAGAACCCGAGTGGTTGCTGGAGTTCCGCCTGAAAGCGTACCGCCATTGGCTGACGCTGGAGATGCCTGCATGGGCGCATCTCCGTATTCCTGAAATAGACTATCAGGCTATCTCATACTATGCCGACCCTACCAAGAAGAAGGAAGGACCCAAGAGCATGGACGAGGTAGACCCGGAGCTGGTCAAGACATTCAATAAACTGGGCATTCCTCTGGAAGAGCAGATGGCACTTAGCGGTATGGCGGTGGATGCCGTAATGGACTCTGTATCAGTAAAGACTACCTTTAAGGAGACGCTTATGGAGAAAGGCATCATCTTCTGTTCGTTCAGCGAAGCAGTGCGCGAACATCCTGATTTGGTACAGAAGTACTTGGGCTCGGTAGTGGGCTACCGCGACAACTTCTTTGCGGCACTGAACTCTGCGGTGTTCTCCGACGGTTCTTTCGTCTATATCCCGAAAGGGGTACGTTGTCCGATGGAGTTGTCCACTTACTTCCGTATCAATGCCCGCAATACCGGACAGTTTGAAAGAACGTTGATTGTGGCGGATGATGATTCGTACGTTTCCTACCTGGAGGGATGTACGGCGCCGATGCGTGACGAAAACCAACTGCATGCCGCCATTGTGGAGATTGTGGTGCACGACCGTGCGGAAGTGAAGTACAGCACTGTCCAGAACTGGTATCCGGGTGATGCCGAAGGCAAAGGCGGCGTGTATAATTTCGTAACGAAACGCGGACACTGCAAAGGGGTAAATAGCAAACTGTCCTGGACGCAGGTGGAAACCGGTTCGGCCATTACCTGGAAATATCCGTCCTGCATCCTTTCGGGCGATAACTCTACGGCAGAGTTTTACAGCGTGGCGGTAACCAATAATTACCAGCAGGCAGATACCGGTACAAAGATGATTCATCTCGGAAAGAATACCCGCAGCACTATCGTCAGCAAGGGTATCTCCGCCGGACGGAGCGAAAACTCTTACCGCGGTCTGGTGCGCGTTGCCCAAAAAGCGGACAATGCCCGCAACTATAGCCAGTGCGACTCCTTGCTGCTGGGCGATAAGTGCGGTGCGCATACGTTCCCTTACATGGATATCCATAACGAGACGGCCATTGTAGAGCACGAGGCAACCACCAGCAAGATTAGCGAAGACCAGATATTCTATTGCAACCAGCGCGGTATCTCTACGGAAGATGCCGTAGGACTGATTGTGAACGGTTATGCAAAGGAGGTACTCAACAAGCTGCCTATGGAGTTTGCCGTAGAGGCTCAGAAATTGTTAGCTATTTCACTCGAGGGAAGCGTAGGATAGCTATTGGAATTCAAAATTCAAAATTAAATATCATGTTAGAGATAAAAGACCTGCACGCCAGCATCAATGGCAAAGAGATATTGAAAGGCATCAACCTCACGATCCGCGACGGTGAGGTGCATGCCCTGATGGGACAGAACGGAGCCGGAAAGAGTACACTGAGCAATGTGCTGGTGGGACATCCTGCATACGAGGTGACACGCGGTACGGTAACTTTCAACGGTAAGGACCTTTTGGCTATGAGTCCTGAAGACCGTGCCCATGAAGGTATTTTCCTTTCGTTCCAGACACCGGTGGAGATACCGGGAGTTTCGATGGTGAACTTTATGCGTGCCGCTGTCAACGAACAGCGTAAATACCGTCATCTGCCCGCCCTGTCTGCCAGCGAATTCTTGAAACTGATGCGCGAGAAACGCGCCATTGTCGAACTGGACAACAAACTTGCCAACCGTAGCGTGAACGAAGGCTTCAGCGGCGGTGAGAAGAAACGCAACGAAATCTTCCAGATGGCTATGCTGGAACCTACTTTCGCCATTCTTGACGAAACGGATTCCGGGCTTGATGTAGATGCTTTGCGCATTGTAGCCGATGGCTTCAACAAACTGAAGACTCCCCAAACCAGCGCAATGGTCATCACCCACTACCAACGCCTGCTGGACTATCTGAAACCGGATACCGTCCATGTACTGCTTGGCGGACGCATCGTGAAGACGGGCGGTCCCGAACTGGCTAAGGAGATTGAAGCACGCGGCTTCGATTGGATTAAGAAAGAAGCGAGTGAATTATAAATTATGGATTATGAATTATGAATTATCCTGCAGCATGATGATGCGCAGCCCGTTCATAATTATAATTCAAAACTCATAATCAGATAACATGAGTGTAGAGCAACAATATATAGACCTTTTCTCCCAGACGGAGGCGATGATATGCCGCCATAGCGCCGAAGCGCTGAATGCTCCGCGTGCCGCTGCATTTGCCGACTTCGAGCGGCTTGGCTTTCCTACCCGTAAGACGGAGAAATATAAATATACCGATGTCAGCAAGTTCTTTGAACCCGATTACGGACTGAACCTGAACCGGTTGGAGATTCCGGTTAATCCCTACGAAGTATTCAAGTGCGATGTGCCGAATATGAGCACTTCCCTTTACTTTGTTGTGAATGATGCTTTCTATAACAAGGCTTTGCCGAAATCGCATTTGCCTGAGGGCGTTATCTTCGGTAGCCTCAAGGAAATGGCGGAACAGCGTCCGGAGTTGGTGAAAAAGTACTACGGTAAGCTGGCAGATACTTCCAAAGATGGAGTGACGGCTTTCAATACTGCCTTTGCACAGGACGGCGTATTGCTGTATGTTCCCAAGAACGTGGTGGTGGAGAAACCTATCCAGTTGGTGAACATTCTGCGCGGCGATGTCAACTTTATGGTAAACCGCCGTGTGCTTATCATTTTGGAAGAGGGTGCGCAAGCCCGTCTTCTGGCATGCGACCACGCCATGGACAGTGTGAATTTCCTTGCTACGCAAGTGGTAGAGGTATTCGTTGGGGAGAACGCCACTTTCGACTTCTATGAACTGGAAGAGACGCATACCAGTACGGTACGCATTAGCAGTTTGTATGTCAGACAAGAAGCTAACAGCAACGTTTTGCTGAACGGAATGACTTTGCATAACGGTACTACCCGCAACACAACCGAAGTTACGCTTGCCGGCGAAGGTGCTGAACTGAACCTTTGCGGGATGGCTGTTGCGGATAAGAACCAGCATGTGGACAACAATACCACCATAGACCATGCAGTGCCCAACTGTACCAGCAACGAACTCTTTAAGTATGTGCTCGACGACCAGTCTGTCGGTGCTTTTGCAGGCCTGGTACTGGTACGTCCGGGTGCGCAGCATACGAGTTCCCAGCAAACGAACCGTAATCTTTGCGCCACTCGCGAAGCGCATATGTATACCCAGCCGCAACTGGAGATTTATGCCGATGATGTGAAGTGCAGTCATGGTGCTACGGTAGGCCAGCTCGATGAAAGCGCCCTGTTCTATATGCAGCAGCGCGGCATCTTCGTGCATGAGGCACGTTTGCTGCTGATGTTCGCTTTTGTAAACGAGGTAATTGACACAATCCGCCTGGATGCCTTGAAAGACCGTCTGCACCTGCTGGTGGAAAAACGTTTCCGCGGTGAACTGAACAAATGCCGCGGGTGTGCAATATGTAAATAATGGAGAATTATGAATGAAGAATTGCCATGCGGGTACTGATGCTGCGCAGCTTATTCTTCATTCATAATTCATAATTTGAAAGATATGGACCTTCAAAAGATAAGAGCTGATTTTCCGATACTTTCTCGTGAGGTATATGGTAAGCCGTTGGTTTACTTTGATAACGGTGCGACTACGCAGAAACCCCGTCAGGTGGTGGATGCCATTACGGATGAGTACTATTCGGTCAATGCCAATGTGCATCGCGGTGTGCATTTCCTTTCGCAGCAGGCTACGGAGTTGCACGAGGCATCTCGCGAGACGGTACGGAAGTTCATCCATGCCGGCAGTACGAATGAAATCATCTTTACCCGCGGCACGACGGAAAGTATCAATCTGTTTGTGTCCAGCTTCGGTGAAGAGTTTATGCAGGAGGGGGATGAGGTGATTCTCTCCGTCATGGAACATCACAGCAACATCGTTCCCTGGCAATTGCTGGCTGCCAAAAGAGGGATTGCCATTAAAGTTATCCCGATGAATGACAGAGGCGAACTTTTGTTGGACGAGTACAAACAGTTGTTTTCCGAACATACGAAGATTGTCAGCGTAGCCCATGTATCCAATGTGCTGGGTACGGTGAATCCCGTAAAGGAGATGATACGCTATGCCCACGGGCAAGGCGTTCCCGTGCTTGTGGACGGAGCCCAGTCCATTCCGCATATGCCGGTGGATGTGCAGGATTTGGATGCGGATTTCTACGTTTTTTCCGGTCACAAGGTGTACGGCCCTACCGGTGTGGGTGTGCTTTACGGTAAAGAGGAATGGCTCGATAAGATGCCCCCCTATCAGGGTGGCGGCGAAATGATACAGCACGTATCGTTCAAACGGACTACCTTCAATGAACTTCCTTTCAAGTTCGAGGCGGGAACACCCGATTATATCGGTACGACAGGGCTTGCCAAAGCGTTGGATTACGTTTCTGCCATCGGCATGGAGAAGATTGCCGCCCATGAACATGAACTGACTACATATGCCATGACACGTTTGAAAGAGATTCCCGGTATGCGCATCTTCGGTGAGGCCGAAGAGAAAGGGAGTGTTATCTCTTTCCTCGTAGGCGATATTCACCATTTCGATATGGGCACTTTGCTCGACCGTTTGGGCATTGCCGTACGTACGGGGCATCACTGCGCACAACCGTTGATGCAGCGTCTCGGCATTGAAGGAACGGTGCGTGCTTCATTTGGTCTGTATAACACGAAAGAGGAGATAGATGTATTGGTAGCGGGCATAGAGCGTGTGAGCCGTATGTTTTGATGCTTGCCGGATGAAATTGCGTATTTAATTTTTTTTTTGACTATTGCTGCAACTTTTCTTCCTCTTTGTGCGTCTGATAAGTTGCAGATAACTTAAAAATAAAGATTATGTTAATAACAACGACTTCAGTGATTGAGAGTGCAAAGATAACCCGTTATTATGGCATCGTATCCGGCGAAACAATTATCGGCGCCAATGTATTCCGTGACTTTTTTGCCAGTATCCGCGATGTGGTAGGCGGACGCAGCGGTTCGTACGAGGAAGTGCTTCGTGAGGCTAAAGATACGGCGCTTCGCGAGATGCAGGAACAAGCCCGTTTGTTGGGCGCTAATGCAGTGATTGGCGTTGACCTTGATTACGAAACGGTAGGCGGCAGCGGCAGTATGCTGATGGTGACTGCTTGCGGTACGGCTGTGACGGTAGAATAAAGAGAGTGCGGCAAAATAAAAAACGCTTGCGGTTTATTTCTTTCAGGCACGGAATTATACAGAATTCACGGATTAACTTTATTCTTTTCCGTGAAATCCTGTGTAATTCCGCGCCTAAAGGAAATCATCAAGTACGTTCTGATATATTCTTTTGTTTTTCCAGTCTTTGGCATAAATTCGGTTAATCGTTTGCTTATTTCATTTCAAATCAATACTTTTAAGCTTTCGTTCAACCTTTTAATACGATTTATGCTATGGACCAATTGCTTTTCTGGCTGGTACCGGCCGCTTCCGTTCTGGCGCTTTGCTTTGCCTGGTATTTCCATCGTCAGATGATGAAAGAGAGTGAGGGAACTCCTCAAATGGTTAAGATTGCCGCTGCTGTGCGCAAAGGCGCCATGTCCTATCTCCGTCAGCAATATAAGATTGTGGGATGGGTGTTTCTGGGACTGGTGATTCTCTTCTCGATTATGGCTTACGGCTTCGGAGTGCAGAACTCCTGGGTTCCGATAGCTTTCCTCACAGGCGGATTCTTCTCCGGCCTTTCCGGATTTCTCGGTATGAAGACGGCTACGTATGCCTCGGCGCGTACGGCAAACGCTGCCCGTAACTCATTGAATGCGGGTTTGCGTATCGCTTTCCGCAGCGGTGCGGTAATGGGGCTGGTTGTAGTGGGGCTTGGCCTGCTCGATATTTCCTTCTGGTATCTGCTGCTCAATGCGGTTATCCCTGTGGATGTGATGACACCTACTCATAAACTTTGTATTATCACCACTACGATGCTGACGTTCGGTATGGGAGCTTCCACACAGGCGTTGTTTGCACGCGTGGGCGGTGGTATCTATACGAAAGCTGCCGATGTAGGCGCCGACCTTGTGGGCAAAGTGGAAGCCGGCATCCCTGAAGACGATCCCCGCAATCCCGCAACCATTGCCGACAATGTAGGCGATAACGTGGGCGACGTTGCCGGTATGGGAGCCGACCTTTACGAGAGTTATTGCGGCTCCATTCTTGCTACGGCGGCTCTTGGCGCAGCCGCTTTTATCCATTCGGGGGATACGCTGATGCAGTTCAAAGCCGTCATTGCCCCGATGCTGATTGCCGCTGTGGGGATTATCCTTTCTATTATAGGCATCTTCTCCGTGCGTACCAAAGAGAATGCCGGGATGAAGGACCTGCTGAACTCCCTTGCTTTCGGTACGAACCTGAGTTCGGTGCTGATAGTCATTGCCACTTTCCTTATCCTTTGGCTGTTGAAGCTGGACAACTGGGTGTGGATATCCTGCTCGGTGGTTGTGGGGCTGGTGGTAGGCATCGTTATCGGTCGTTCCACGGAATACTATACTTCCCAGTCTTACCGCCCCACCCGGAAATTGAGTGAGAGCGGCAAGACGGGGCCAGCTACTGTCATTATCTCGGGTATCGGTCTGGGTATGCTCTCTACTGCCATTCCGGTAATTGCCGTAGTGGTGGGCATCATTGCTTCCTATCTTTTTGCTTCCGGTTTCGACTTTGCCAATGTAGGTCTGGGACTTTACGGCATCGGTATCGCTGCCGTAGGCATGCTTTCCACGTTGGGCATTACACTGGCCACGGACGCTTACGGTCCTATCGCCGACAATGCCGGCGGCAATGCGGAAATGTCCGGTCTGGGCGAGGAGGTGCGTAAGCGTACCGATGCGCTCGATTCTTTGGGCAATACGACAGCCGCTACGGGTAAGGGCTTTGCCATCGGTTCGGCTGCATTGACGGGACTTGCCCTGCTTGCATCCTACATCGAGGAAATCCGTATCGGACTGACCCGTTTGGGCACTACCGACATCTTTGTGGGCGGTGAAGCGGTGTCCGTACAAGATGCCACTTTCTTCGATTTCATGCACCACTACGATGTAACGTTGATGAATCCCAAAGTTCTTTCGGGCATGTTCCTCGGTTCGATGATGGCTTTCCTGTTCTGCGGACTGACGATGAATGCCGTAGGTCGTGCCGCTGCCCATATGGTGGATGAAGTACGCCGCCAGTTCCGCGAGATAAAGGGTATCCTTACAGGTGAGGCCGAACCCGATTATGAACGTTGTGTAGCCATCTCTACGAAAGGCGCGCAACGCGAAATGGTAGTTCCCTCGCTGATAGCAATCATTGCTCCCATCCTGACCGGACTTGTCTTCGGTGTTCCCGGTGTGTTGGGACTGCTTATCGGCGGACTTAGCAGCGGATTCGTACTTGCTATCTTTATGGCGAATGCCGGCGGTGCGTGGGACAATGCCAAGAAGTATGTCGAGGAAGGCAATTTCGGCGGCAAAGGCAGCGAAGTGCATAAAGCCACGGTTGTAGGCGATACGGTAGGCGACCCGTTTAAGGATACTTCCGGTCCGAGCCTTAATATCCTTATCAAACTGATGAGCATGGTGGCCATTGTTATGGCGGGGCTGACTGTGGCTTGGAGCCTGTTCTAAACATACGCGATTCGTTCCGTAAGACGAAATCATTCATGGAGGTGTGTCAAAACAAAAATGACTACTCCTCAAAGTTACAGATTATAACTATAATATTTAAAAGGGTTGTATCAAACTCTGTATTGAGTAATGATACGGCCCTTTCTTTAGTCTTTTAGGATACTCAAATTTCAAGTTATAAGTTCATATTTTCAAAAGAAGAGTTTTGACACACCCTCATGATTTTTGCCGTTTCGCGGGACGAATATATTTGTCTCATGGGATGGATTTATCACGATAATATCCTAATTTCTACGTTCGAAGCAGCGCTTTGTCTGTAATCACCTATATCGAACAGAACAAGGTCACCAGAAACGGCACGCTGAAATCCACAACAAATCCGTGAAATATGGAGACTACGACAAACTGCTGTCCTGCGGTACGGGTGATTATCGGGAGTGTGGTATCCATCGTTGTGGCGCCGCCGGCAGAGATGGGAGCCAGGTTGCCAAACCAGCGTACCAGTAACGGTGCTGCCAGCAGGGTAAGTATCTCGCGGCTGATATTGGCGAGTAGGGCGATAGTTCCGAGTTCTGCTCCTTTGTATTCGGTAATGAAGATACTGGAGAGTGAATAATATCCGAATCCCGAACCTACGGCCAGGCAATCGGTCAGGGAACGGTGCGTCAGGATGAGGCTGACCGCTGCAGAGCCTGCCAGCGTGCCCAGTATCGTCATAATGGGCAGAAATACCAGCCGGGGATTGAGCGAACGGAAATTCTTCAATGTCTGCGGGTCGTTACCTACACTCAATCCTACACTGAACATCAGGGCGCAAAGTGCGTAGAAGCTGACCTTGCTATCCATGACTGCATCAACGGGTATCAGGTGGAAAATTCCGCAAAGCGTACCCAAAACAAAGAAACCGATTATGATAAGGCTGCCTTTCATGCCGTTTTTCCTTTCTTCCTATATAAAGCTTTCCACAGCGCCCAGGCAGCAATGACACTGCCCAACGTACTGCCCAAGGTCAGTATCACGGCTTCGATGCCTATGGTGTGCAATCCTTTGATGATTTGCTCGTTGCCGCCAACTTCAATGCCGAGGATGAACAGCAGCGCCCAGATTAATACCGTGATGACAGTATGAATCTTATGTAAACTTCTTTTCCGTAAGAGATAGCCCAGCAACATTCCGGTGAGCATCAGTCCGATAATCGTAAACATCTCTGTTGTATTTTAATTTGCCGGCAAAGATAGTCATATTTATTCTCTTTAAAAATCCGGTTTACTTATGAAAAGGTTTATCTTTGCGCATTCTAATGTAGTGATGTATGCTGTTACCTTATTTAAATAAAGAACTGATAGAAGCGGGATGTGACGAAGCGGGGCGCGGCTGCCTTGCCGGTGCTGTCTATGCCGCAGCCGTTATTCTTCCCAAAGATTTCAAGAACGAACTGCTGAACGATTCCAAGCAACTGACCGAAAAACAGCGGTATGCCCTGCGCGAAGTCATTGAGAAAGAAGCGTTGGCATGGGCGGTGGGAATTGTTTCTCCCGGGGAAATAGATAAGATAAATATCCTCAATGCTTCTTTTCTTGCCATGCACCGTGCTGTTGACCGGTTGCAGCTACGTCCGCAACATTTGCTTATCGACGGCAACCGTTTCAAGAAATACCGGGACATTCCGCATACCACCGTTGTGAAAGGCGACGGCAAATACCTTTCCATTGCAGCTGCTTCCATTCTTGCCAAGACCTATCGCGACGATTATATGAACCGGTTGCACGAAGAGTTCCCTTATTACGACTGGAATCATAATAAGGGATATCCCACAAAGAAGCACCGTGCGGCTATTGCCGAACGGGGAACCACTCCTTATCACCGCATGACGTTCAATTTGCTGGGTGGCGGGCAGTTGGAGCTTCCTTTCCTATAATCTTTGTTCCAATAAGTCTATCCGTTTGGATAGCAGGTCGATGATTCTGGTGTTGGCCTTGATGAGTTCACGGAGGTCATTCAGGTCATATGCGCTGTCATTGTTGCTGTTGTTTTTGCAACTGTTGTC
>OIER01001290.1_pt1 | contig 12857 bp, 15 predicted proteins | sample 1581801 | NCBI WGS metagenome assembly OIER01 (sample SAMN03281006, study PRJEB24777) | human gut metagenome | isolation source: fecal sample PR165 from 1 month old male Malay infant, vaginally delivered... | reverse complement strand
TATTTATGTAGTAGGAGTTTATAACGCCTGGATTGGGGACTGCATTTTATAAGAAAAATGAAATATTGTTGGCTGCAGTAAGTCCTCCTCTATGTGCGCACCTAATTATTCAGGAGTAATATTCATGGTTGGCCATATTTTATTATTATCGATAAACCTGTCTAAATTAAGCTTGTTTAGCTCTAAAAATAAATAATCTTCTGTCTCGCCTCTATTTATTCCTGCAGCCCAATATGAAAAAAACGGCTATAATATCTGAGGCCTGTAATTGTAAATATTCTTCTGAGTTAGCATGTGTTAATTTCATCCCTTTTAATGAATGTTGAATTTACGGCGATCATAGCCTAATTCTACATCAGATTGAGATCAATGCAAAATTGTGAAAAGAGCAATTTTTTCGATGCTGTGGGATTAATCATGGCTTATATAAAAGTCTTTTGGATAGTCATTGCCCCATTGAACACAATATGCAAATAGTGTAGGGATAGATGGATCTAAAGATAGTTTATTAACTCCATTTAATGCATCATATAATAATATTTCTAGTTTGAAATATAAGTTCTATATCTCTTTTGAATTGCTCATATCTAGAGGATTCTCTAATGTTTTCAACATCAGAGTAAAATTTATCAATCTGCGCTTGTTCTTGTCCACGAATCATGTTGACAAAAGATGAATACATTTCTGCTATTAAATTTTTATCGCAGAATGTTGGTGGGCAATAATATGGCATATTTGATAAAGCAATGTTCCAGCCATTTAAGTGAAGATTTTTTCAGTTAAATACATTATATGCTAAATTAATATATCAATAATTTTAGGTGTTATCATGGGATATTTCAAAAATACACTGTATTATTATGTTTTTATTGTTAATTAATTTGCAATACATGAATCTTATTATTGCATCTTGTCTATTTTTTCTGTGCTTCAGACTTTTAAAATGAACTTCCAGTGATGATCGAGAATTGAGTGATCCTATAAGATTAAGGGCATTATTATCTGAAAAAGAATAACTTGCTAACGAAAAGACAGACTGATTAACTTCTAATAAGTTGAGGCAGTGTTTCCAGATTCGTCAAGGTAAATATTTGGCACTAACATTTCCCTTCTTATAATTTTATCCTTGTTCCTATTCTCTTTTTGACGCGTTTTTCAAACTCATCTGGTGGTGCATAGATACTCAGCACTTCATCAAACACGTATTTGTCAGCAATACGCATGTCGTGTTCAATATCAGAAGTCACAGGCTTCTTCTTGGCCCAGACGAATTTCTTTTTTATGTATTTAACCGCAAGAATGGTGAAACGTTTGAAAATCCTATCCTGACGTGATTTAACCAGTTTCTTCTTACTGTTAACAAGAGTGCACTTAATCGCTCTGGTAGTTAAAGAGGATGCAGTTTTCAATTTATTGCGTGTATGAGGTGCAGGGGCAACCAGAACAGGAGATTTTTCTCCAGCCATACCAGCTTTACTTACCTTGTTGGGATCACGGTAAGATTTTACTGCTAGCCTTTGGTATAGTTCAGATGCCGCTACAACTGGCTGTTGCTTTTCTCTGGCTGTGGTTCAGAAAGAACAGATACCGTAAAGTTTCTGATATCAATAACGATTTCAAGTGGAAGATCACTGAAGGTTGTATAAACTGTCTTCGCCTCCGCGATTTGATGATCGCGTAAAGTTAGCAGGAACATCATACTCAGGTTTTTGAGTTTGTTGCACGCATCAGGTGTCGTCAGCCGCGAATCGGTACGCGTAAACTGCACTATCTGCTGAACACTCAGACCGATAAAACGCTGAATATCGGGTGGGACCGTCTATTTAACCTGCTGAAACCCAGACCTGAACAGGTTACCGCTCTTGATCCTGAGCAGGTCTGGGTTGCCGATATTACTTATCTTGCACTACGCAGCGGCACGGCCTATCTGAGTCTGGTCACCGATGCCAGCTCCAGAAAAATCATGGGTTACCATATCGGGGAAAACCTGCAGACAGAAAACTTGGTTAAAGCGTTCAGACAGGCGCTGAGGCGAAGAAAAACGACAGGTCCGCTTGTACATCACTCTGACAGAGGAGTGCAATACTGTAGCTACTTTATAAGTCAGTCTATGAAAGAATCGGAATAACCTGTTCAATGACCGATGGTTATGACTGCTACCATAATGCGCTGGCTGAGCGGGTAAACAGGATCCTGAAAAATGAAATTTTACTCTCGCGCCCAACAGACCTGGTGCAGGCCCGGGAAATGGTAAAAGAATCCGTGGCAATTTATAACCATGAGCGGCCACATCTGGCCCTGAGATACAAAATGCCTGATGATGCTCATCAGGCATTTTACAGACAGAAAACTGTCAACCTATGTCAGGACTAGTCACATTTTATGCAGGATAAAACCAATTTTGCGTTGTAAGGAATTGATTTTATATCAAATATGGAGTGGGGGATTGACTCGCTTTGCTCGCCCCTTCGGGGCAGCCTGTTCGCGATGCTCCCGGTCTGTCCAGCTGGCTGCGCCAGCAGTCGAACCCCGGTCGGGGCTTCTCATCTCCCCGCAGGCGTGCGACATGCGAAAAAAAAGCCCGTACTTGCGTACGAGCTCTTCTTAAAATATGGCGGTGAGGGGGGGATTGACTCGCTTTGCTCGCCCCTTCGGGGCAGCCCGTTCGCGATGCTCCCGGTCTGTCCAACTGGCTACGCCAGTAGTCGAACCCCGGTCGGGGCTTCTCATCCCCCCGCAGGCGTGCAATATGCGAAAAAAAAAGCCCGTACTTACGTACGAGCTCTTCTTAAAATATGGCGGTGAGGGGGGGATTCGAACCCCCGATACGTTGCCGTATACACACTTTCCAGGCGTGCTCCTTCAGCCACTCGGACACCTCACCATATTGTTGTTCCTGTGCTACCGGAACGGGCGCTAATTTAGGGAAATACCGTCCCGGCGTCAATCAACTTTTTGAAAAAAACGTGCATTTACACAAACTTCAAACAATCTGGAGCTTAAATAAGCGGGAATTGTTTTTTTTGCCAGCATCCTAAAATTTGCTACTCTGAGGACCCCTCGAAAAATGATGATAATAAGTGCGAGAAAGTTCCGCATAGCAATGCTCAGGAGACAAAATGGATATAATTTTTTATCACCCAACATTCGAAACAACCTGGTGGATTAATGCGCTGGCAAAAGCAATACCAGGCGCGAACGTCCGTGAGTGGAAAGCGGGTGATAATGCGCATGCTGACTATGCGCTGGTTTGGCATCCGCCGGTTGAAATGCTCGCGGGACGAAAATTAAAAGCCGTATTTGCGCTGGGTGCTGGCGTCGATTCCATTCTCAGTAAGCTAAACGCTCACCCGGAAATGTTGGATACCTCGATCCCGCTTTTCCGTCTGGAAGATACGGGTATGGGCCTGCAAATGCAGGAATATGCGGTAAGTCAGGTGTTGCACTGGTTTCGTCGCTTTGATGATTACCAGGCGTTAAAAAATCAGGCGAAATGGCAACCATTGCCAGAGTATACCCGCGATGAGTTCACCATCGGAATCATGGGGGCCGGGGTCCTGGGTGCGAAAGTTGCCGAGAGTTTGCAGTCATGGGGGTTCCCGCTGCGCTGCTGGAGTCGTACGCGTAAATCCTGGCCTGGCGTGGAAAGCTTTGCCGGTACCGAAGAGCTGGGTGCGTTTTTGAGTCAAACTCGCGTGCTTATCAATCTTCTACCCAATACGGCAGAAACCGTGGGCATCATTAACGCTGGTTTACTTAGCCAGTTACAAGATGGCGCTTATGTGCTGAACCTGGCGCGTGGCGTTCATCTCAATGAAGACGATCTTCTGGCATCGCTGGACAGCGGCAAGGTGAAAGGCGCCATGCTGGATGTCTATAGCCGTGAACCGCTGCCGGAAACCAGCCCGCTATGGAAACATCCGCGAGTGGCGATGACACCGCACATCGCCGCTGTTACCCGTCCGGCGGAAGCGGTGGATTATATCTCCCGTACGATTTTGAGTCTGGAAAGTGGCAAAGCCGTTACGGGTCAGGTCGATCGCGTACGGGGATACTAATGCCAACCCGGCAAGTGCCGGGTTTCCGCTAATAAATGGCGGCGATACCTGCTATCCTTGACGGAAAATGACTACAGGAGAGAGTTATGTATCCCGTTGACCTGCATATGCATACCGTCGCCAGCACCCATGCCTACAGCACCTTAAGTGATTACATCGCTGAAGCTCGTCGCAAAGGCATCAAGCTGTTTGCCATTACCGATCATGGACCGGACATGGCGGATGCGCCTCACCACTGGCACTTTATTAATATGCGCATTTGGCCTCGTGTCGTGGACGGCATAGGGATCCTGCGCGGAATTGAAGCGAATATTAAAAATATTGAAGGCGAAATTGACTGTTCAGGTCCGATGTTCACTTCCCTGGATCTGATTATCGCAGGCTTTCATGAGCCGGTTTTTGCGCCACACGATAAAGAGACGAATACGCAGGCGATGATAGCCACTATGGCCAGTGGCAACGTCCATATCATCAGCCACCCGGGTAACCCCAAATATCCCGTCGATATCACTGCGATTGCTCAGGCAGCGGCAAAATACCAGGTTGCGTTGGAAATCAACAACTCTTCGTTTTTGCATTCGCGTAAGGGCAGTGAGGACAATTGCCGCGCTGTTGCTGCGGCTGTGCGTGATGCCGGCGGCTGGGTCGCGTTAGGGTCAGATTCACATACCGCTTTCACCTTAGGAGATTTCGGTGAATGTCGTAAAATACTCGATGATGTGAATTTCCCGGAAGACCGAATTTTAAACGTTACGCCAAAGCGCCTGCTGACGTTTCTGGAATCGCGAGGCATGGAGCCGATCGCGGAATTTGCTGAACTGTAATTGTTACTAACTGGAATATATTAATGAACGAGTTTTCTATCCTGTGTCGTGTACTGGGCTCGCTGTTTTACCGCCAACCGCAGGACCCTTTACTGGTTCCTCTGTTTACCCTGATTAGCGAAGGTAAACTCTCCGCCAACTGGCCGCTGGAACAGGACGAACTGCTGGCTCGTCTACAGAAGAGCTGCGATATGCCTCAGTTGGCTGCGGATTATAACGCGTTATTTGTGGGAGACGATTGCGCGGTGCCGCCTTATCGCAGCGCCTGGGTAGAAGGGGCTAAAGAATCGGATGTGCGTGCATTCCTTTCTGCCCGGGGAATGCCGCTGGCAGATACGCCGGCAGATCATATTGGCACGCTGTTGCTGGCGGCTTCATGGCTTGAAGACCAGTCTGCGGAAGATGAAAGCGAAGCGCTTGAAACCTTGTTTGTGGACTACCTGTTACCCTGGTGCGGCACGTTTCTGGGCAAAGTTGAAGCGCATGCGAATACGCCATTCTGGCGTACTATTGCGCCCCTGACACGTGATGCGATTGGTGCGATGTGGGACGAATTACAGGAAGAGACAGACGAATAAATGTGATTTAAATCACGCTAAACTGCAACGCAATTTATCAACTTGCATAATTTGTGTGCGCGATCTCATTCCAATGCCGTTTTTCTGCTAAGATGCGCGGCATGAACATACTTCTCTCAATTGCAATCACAACGGGCATTCTCTCCGGGATCTGGGGATGGGTGGCCGTTTCTCTCGGTTTACTCAGCTGGGCTGGGTTTCTGGGCTGCACTGCCTACTTTGCCTGTCCGCAAGGTGGGCTGAAAGGGCTGTGGATCTCGGCGTGTACGCTGCTAAGCGGTGTGGTGTGGGCGTTGGTGATTATTAACGGCAGTGCGCTTGCCCCGCATATGGATATTGTCGGCTATGTCATGACGGGAATTGTCGCGTTTTTGATGTGTATTCAGGCAAAGCAATGGTTGCTTTCATTCGTGCCGGGCACGTTTATTGGGGCTTGTGCAACGTTTGCAGGGCAGGGGGACTGGCGACTGGTCGTGCCATCTTTGGCGCTGGGTCTGGTATTTGGCTATGCGATGAAAAATAGCGGCTTGTGGCTGGCGTCACGCCGTGAAAACAGGATATCGCCAACCCCGACCAGTAAATAAAACAAGCGTGAGGCTTCCCTCACGCTTTTTATGCTGTAACGACCCATCAGGATTCTGGCGGTACCGACATATGGCGGTATTTAACCAGGATGTCATTATCAACTTGTTTCTTATCCTGCAAATCCCACAACCCGCGATCTATTCCGTCATTAATCAGGAAGATAACGCCGGTTTCAATTGCTGACATCAGACAAAGCATAACCGGTTCGTTAGAGGTATAACCAATTTCACCCTCCAACAGACGCTGGTAGTCAATGAAGCGGAACACCCCTGCCTGCACTTCATAAGACAGAATGGTTTTGCTGGTATTCACCGATGAGAGGATCTCACCGGTACTGACGTTAACCACACGCAGGTTTACCGCTATCTGGTCAAGCTGGTATTGCGTATCGGCGCCTATACCGAAATAGCGCGCGCCGACACCACCTGATTTTACGTTGCTTTCATAACCAATAATGGACCCTTCCACCATGACGTTTGCAGCGGTCAGAGACTGGAGTGGGATCCGGTTATTAATGGCAACTGTACCGTTTTCCTGAGCCGCACGAATGATTTTTCGTTCGTTAAGCAAGTTCTGTAACCCCTGACGTTCCAGCGGGACGAACCAACGAGAATCCTTCAATGCGGTGACGAGCATAGCCGTGGCGCTTTGCGGGACGGCGGTAGAGAAGTTACTTGCCGGGTAAGGTTTAAACTGGCCAGTCTCATCCTGAATGTTGTATACCGACACAAATATCTTACCTGTAGGCATGGGCAGATGCGTCAAATCTTTATAGCTTTGGGCTCGGGGCATTAATGTCGGCTTAGCGGCCTCTTGAGGCGGGGCGGTTAAGCATCCGCTGAGTAAAATTACTGCCACCATGATAAGTAAGCGCTGCATGATATTTTCCTTTCGTGGCTCTTATTTAGAAATCGGTTGACTGGTTTTGTAAACCTGACACTTCAATAGTCGAAGTTCTTCCCGTTTTCCTGTCAGTGACATTCAATTGCAGTTGCCCATCCCGGTTGGCGATATCAACGATAAAGTCACTGGTTACCATCCTCCCCGGCTTACCTGTATTGATATTGGTGAGTAAGCCACCGAGTATTTGCGACTGAATTGCCTGGGTAAAGTTATCCAGTGCTGTTGGGGTTTCGATCCCGTAGTCGCCAGCGCTCGGATCTTTATATGAGTTTTGCGCCTGAGCGCTATTTAATAAAAAAGAGCCGTTGTTTGGATTACCACCAAAGTTAGGGTTGCGGAACTGGAACGTCATGTTTCCGGCCCAACTTAATGGCGAAATTAGCATGAGCAAAACCACTGCATGTTTGACACGCATGAAAGCCTCCGGACAAAATCATGTTTTAGAATTCATCACGCGCTAAATCGCTTGTGCTTAATAGTGTTTGATCTATTTGCCGGCGATTTAATGCTTCCTCAGTTTCTGCCAATGCGAAGACCACTATTTTGTCGAAGTCTCTTTTCGTCGGGAATAAAAAGGTCTGGAAGATAACGTCCTGATTAACCGTTATCGTAATCCAACTTCCCCAACGTGCACTGGGCCTTTCATTAATGGTTAAGTTTCCTGTGTACTTGCTTTCCCACTTGTCACTAAAGGCGCGATAAAAATCATGGCCAATGGAAGAGACAGTGTGGTCAGTTAACAGTCCGGGAACCTCCACCTCTACAGCCGCGTGTAGATTCCCGGCAGCAAAGAACAAATTTGCTGCCACAATCCAGTTCAAATAGCGTTTCATGGCTTTATCGCCTGAGGTTATCATTGGCCCACGAGACCGCCTGCGTACGATTTTTGACAGCTATCTTTTTGAAAAGATTATAAAGGTGCGTTTTCACGGTATTTTCACTGATAAACAGCGAACGCGCGATTTCAATATTTGAGGCACCGATACGCAGTTTATTAAGGATCTCTTTTTCACGGTGAGTGAGTAGTGCCGACTCCGTGCTGTTATAACGGTAATTTCCGGAATGCGTGATCAGGTAGCTGGCGAGCTTTTGCGAAAAGTAGCATTCACCGCGCAACACACCTTGCAAGCCGCTGACTACACGTTGTTCATCTTCGGTTGCGTAAAATACACCGTTGATATGCGGCCAGTTTTCAATATCCCGATAGGGATAATCATCAGGGGTATTCAACAATAAAGTCTTTATATTGTTGTTTTTTCTGCTTAAATTATCTTGCCAGTAATGGATCAGTTTTTTATCTGCCTCCATCATATCCATTAAAACAATGCAGCCGGAGGAAATATCATCCAGAGAACGTTGAATATTATGTAGTTTTCCGGTTAACGCCAGTGATTGCTTTAAATGTTGTAATAACGCAGTTGCCTGCAGAGAAGGTTTAGTGATCAACAATAATGTATGACCATGAATACTATGGACTTCATTAAACATGATGAAACTCCACTTTTTAGTCGCACACCTGACAGCTGCCGCTACTAAAATAGAGGCACCAGAAGTACTGACAGATGTTGCACTGCTGTGTAGAAATAAAATATCGACCCAACGGGGTGAAAATATTAAAACAAATGGACTTCAACTGTTTTCAATCTAGCTATTACAAATCTTAAAGCAAGTGTTAAACATGTTACATAATGTAAATTTATATATTAAAATGTGATTTTTGGGTTTTTTAGAAGTTTAGATTTGATAGTAAAGTTGTACATTTTGGCGATACTGCATAGATTTAAAAAATCATACAAATTATAATATGATATTGATTATTAAGAGTTAAATTTATGCTTAGATGGTTTTTGATTTCTAATGAATTCCGATCTTTTTGTCTTGCTTTAAGTTGAACAATTTTAGATAGAAAAAAATGACGCTTGTCACGACTTGTACTGCTAACTATCGAAGTACCTCGCTACGAGGCCCAGAAAACGCGGAAAACGCGTTTTTTTTGTTACTGCATAGAAATTCATTTACCGGGTTAAAAAAGAAATGAAATCCAGAGCTGTAACGGTATTGTTCGCTGTTAATTAGTACTTTGGGGTGAATCTGAATATAAAAATACAACTGGCGGGTGAGTTATTTAAAATGTTTCCGCAGACATACTCTTCATCGTAACGTGACGTTAACAAATGTAAGTCATGTTAACAACAATTTGAGTGGTAATTAATTTAACTTCATGTACGACCAGGTCCAGGGTGACAACATGAAAAACAAGTTGTTATTTATGATGTTTACAATACTGGGTGTGCCTGGGATTGCAGCCGCGACTACAAGTTATGATTTAGCTAATTCAGAATATAACTTTGCGGTAAATGAATTAAGTAAGTCTTCATTTAATCAGGCAGCCATTATTGGTCAGGTTGGCACTGCGAACAGTGCAAATACCCGCCAGGGGGGCTCGAAGTTATTGTCAGTCATTTCGCAAGAAGGTTCTGGTAATCGAGCGAAAACAGACCAGACGGGATCATATAACTTTGCATATATTGATCAAACGGGTAGTTCCAATGATGCGAGTATTAAACAAGGTTCATACGGTAATACGGCGGTAATTATCCAGAAAGGCTCTGGTAATAAAGCCAATATTACCCAGTACGGTACACAAAAAACAGCAGTTGTGGTGCAGAGACAGTCGCAAATGGCAATTCGCGTGACTCAACGCTAATCCATTAACGACGTTTAAATCAATCCGATGGGGGTTTACTATGAAACTTTTAAAAGTGGCAGCATTCGCAGCAATCGTAGTTTCTGGCAGTGCTCTGGCTGGTGTTGTTCCGCAATGGGGCGGCAATCATCATGGTGGTGGCAGTAATTATGGCCCAGACTCTTCACTGAGTATCTACCAATATGGGTCAAACAACTCTGCAAGTGCTCTGCAAAGTGATGCGCGTAAATCAGATGTCACCATCACACAACACGGGCGTGGCAACGGAGCTGTTGTTGGTCAGGGTGCTGATGACAGTACCATTAGCCTGAAACAGACCGGCTTCCAGAACAGTGCCACTATCGATCAGTGGAATGCAAAAAATGCTGATATTAGCGTGACCCAGTTCGGTGGCCGCAACGGTGCGTTGGTTAATCAGACAGCCTCTGACTCCAATGTGCTGATTCAGCAGGTTGGCTTTGGTAACAACGCTACAGCTAACCAACACTAATTCAGTTTTCTGACTGATAATAAACAGGGCGTGAGCCCTGTTTTTTTTTCGGGAGAATATGATGCATACGCTATTACTCATTGCCGCGCTGGCAAATCAAATAACATTCAATACAACTCAGCAAGGTGATATGTACACCATTATTCCTCAGGTGACGTTAACTCAACCGTGCGTATGTGAGGTACAAGTCCTCGCCATACGTAAAGGGTCCGGGGGACAAAGCCAATCGCAGCAGAAAACAAGCCTTTCGGTCCCCGCTAATCGGCCGATTGAATTAACTAAACTGAGCTTTAATATTTCACCTGAGGATTCGGTCAAAATTATCGTTACCGTTTCGGATGGGCAGTCTCTGCATCTGTCTCAGCAATGGCCAGACTCAAACAGTCACCCATGATTTTTTTGATGTATTTGCATTAAGGGTGTGGCTGGGAATGCACTGCTGTTCTATGAATATAGAGACGTGTGAACGTTTTAATTTGATCGTTAATCACAGCGGCGAAGGATCATTTCGATCCCTCAAGGATGGCTAATCATTGAGGAACCCTTATGTGTACATTATTAAAGCGTTTTTTAAGTATCAGCTTGTGCAGCATTTCTCTTTTTACCCTCCCCGCAATGGCGCAACAAATCTCAACCGGCGGGGTTATTCATTTTCGCGGTGCAATAGTTGAATCACCTTGCGATGTTAACGCTCGGCAGCAGCAAATTGAATTGTCATGTATGCGCGACGGCACCACCCGTAATAGTCTCTACAATCAGCAACAGGTCGCGAATGCCCCTCAAAATGTGCAGCAAATTGCCACAGTCAAAATGCACTATCTCAATGAACAGAAAAACATGGCAATTCTTAACATTGAATATAAATGAATCATTCCGGCGTACATATGCACACGTTTGGTTAAAAAGTGAGATTTCCGGGAAAACCCTGCTGTACACTTAACAAATAGTGTTTGGTCAGGGGGAACTTATGCAATCACGTGTTCATGTGTTACATGGCGATATTACGACGATCGCTGTTGATGTGATTGTCAATGCGGCGAATCCATCGCTATTGGGCGGAGGTGGCGTCGATGGAGCGATTCATCGCGCTGCAGGGGCTGCGTTGCTGGCGGCCTGCAAACAGGTTATCCAGCAACAGGGCGAATGCCCAACCGGTCATGCGGTTATCACCCTGGCGGGAAACTTGCCCGCCAGGGCGGTGATCCACACCGTGGGGCCCGTATGGCAGGGTGGCGATCATCATGAAGCTGAACGCCTCGAAGAGGCTTACTTTAATAGCTTGCAACTGGCCTTAGCCAATGGTTATCAATCCATTGCTTTTCCAGCAATAAGCACCGGTGCTTATGGTTACCCCCGCGCTGCAGCGGCAGAGATCGCGGTGAAAACGGTGTTGAAATTTATCACCCGACGTACGCTTCCCGATCAAATATACTTCGTGTGCTTTGATGAAGAAAACGCTCGGCTATACAAGAGATTACTTACCCAGCAAGGCGATGAACGCACGGACTGATATGACGCGACTTGAGCGTGCCATCACGCCACTTTGTGAAAACCACCCGGGAGAATGCGGCATTCTGACGTTGGATGACAGCCTGGATGCATTTGCTGCTCGCTATCGGTTGACGGAAATGGCGGAACGTACCCTGGATGTTCAGTATTACATCTGGGAAAGCGACATGTCCGGGCTATTGCTATTTTCCGTTTTGCTGGCCGCGGCGAAGCGGGGCGTCCGGGTGCGTTTGTTGCTGGATGATAACAACACGCCAGGTCTGGATGATACGCTGCGTTTGCTGGACAATCACCCTAATATAGAAATCCGTCTGTTTAATCCCTTTTCCTTTCGTATCCTGCGTGCACTAGGCTATTTAACCGATTTTGCCCGGTTGAATCGACGTATGCACAATAAAAGTTATACCGCTGACGGCGTCGTAACTCTCGTGGGCGGGCGAAATATCGGCGATGCCTATTTTGGTACAGGCGAACAACCGCTGTTTTCCGATCTGGATGTTATGGCTATCGGGCCGGTGGTCCAGGATGTTGCAGATGACTTTGAGCGTTACTGGCACTGCCGCTCGGTTTCAACATTGCAAAACGTACTTGAGGTGGCTGAGCCAGCTTCAACGCAAAAAATCGAACTTCCAGAATCCTGGTATAACGATGACATCACGCGTCGCTATCTACATAAGCTGGAAACCAGCCAGTTTATGACCCACCTCGATCAGAGATCGCTACCGCTGATTTGGGCGAGAACGCGCTTGCTGAGTGATGATCCCGCAAAAGGAGAGGGGAAAGCGCCGCGCCACTCACTATTACCGCAGCGTTTGTTTGACGTGATGGGATCTCCCACCGAGCGTATTGATATTATTTCCGCCTACTTTGTACCAACTCGCGCCGGTGTGGCGCAGCTCCTGAGACTGGTGAGAAAAGGCGTTAAGATCGCGATTTTAACTAATTCTCTGGCGGCGAATGATGTCGCAGTAGTTCACGCAGGCTATGCACGCTGGCGAAAAAAGCTCTTGCGCTACGGTGTGGAGTTATACGAGCTCAAACCAACCCGCGATCGCGTTTCAGCAGTACATGACCGGGGATTAACCGGTAATTCAGGTTCCAGCCTGCATGCTAAAACCTTCAGTATTGACGGTCGAAAAGTATTTATCGGCTCGCTTAATTTTGATCCCCGTTCAACGCTGCTTAATACGGAAATGGGGTTTG
>OIER01001274.1_pt1 | contig 13000 bp, 4 predicted proteins | sample 1581801 | NCBI WGS metagenome assembly OIER01 (sample SAMN03281006, study PRJEB24777) | human gut metagenome | isolation source: fecal sample PR165 from 1 month old male Malay infant, vaginally delivered... | reverse complement strand
CGCATACGGCGTACAAGTGATGAGCGTGACCAAATCCTTGCCGGGCTCAATTGCCAGTTGTTTGGTATCGGTCGGCAGAACGGTAGTGATCTTATCGACCTGATACGCATACGTGTCTTTAAGTATTGTGATGTAGAACTTGTCGCCTTTTTTCATAAGGTTCAAGTCCGTGAACAGTTTTGCCGTGGGCAAGCCTCGGTGGCCAGACAGCGCCGCATGAGTGGACGCGCCACCAACTGGCAGTGAGGTCTGTTCGAGATGTCCGATGCCGGATTGCAACACTTTCTCGGAAGTGCCGTGATAAATCGGCAAGGTCTCCTCGAGCTTAGGCACAGTGATGTATCCCATCATGCCGTCACCGTCAATATTGAGCAGACTGTTGTATTCCTCGTCCGTGGATGCGGAATTGACGGCACTGGCAAGAGCGTCGGTTTCTCCTGCATCGTTCTGGGCGAGCTTTTCGTTATAGGCGTGCGCAGCATCCAGCACCTTCTGGTACTGTTCCTGGCTCAATGCTTCAACGCTGGCGTCGTAGTTATTTACGGCGCGGCTGGCGTTGCGCATGATGAGGAAGTTGCTGATCGTCGGATAGAACAGAATGAGCATTCCACCGAGAATGACCAGTACGGGCAGGATGTTGCGCAGTCGTTTCATCGAGCGTTCTTTTCGCGAGGAAACCGTGTTGTGGGCGTAGCGGGTGTGTGCCCTTCACGCCCAAAACACGGCCATGCTCGTCAGGCGTTCTTGCGCTTGAGAGTCCAGGCAACGCCGAGCGCGATGACCAGCACACCAATCACCGTGAAGGCGATGGTACCCATGCCACCAGTGCCAGGCAGGATAACACCGGACTTGTTCTGGACCGGGATGACACCGTTCGATGCGGTCTGGTTGTAGTTGCTGCCATTGTTGTCGTTGTTGTAGGTGATGGTGACGGTGGCATGCGTGGTGTCAGTGCCGTTGTTCTGGCCATGAACCTTCACGCCGATGGCGCTGGCGAGCTTGTTGTAGCCGGCCGGCGCTTTGGTCTCGGTGAGCGTGTACTCGCCGTTCTCCAGTCCCCGGAAGTCAACCTTACCGTTTGCAGGAGTGGTGATAGTCGTCGTAGCACCTGCCTCATCAGCCTTAGCTACACGGTATACAGCGTTCTGGGTCGCACTATCAGCGACTTTCACGAAGCTAATAGCAGTGCCGCCCTTATGTGCGAGTGTGAACTCAGCACCAGCAAGTCGAGTAGCGGTATCATCATAATTTTTACCAGTGTACTTATCGACGGTGAAGCCATAAGTGAAGACGCGAACCTTGCTGGGTTCGGACTCACCGGTGCCATTGGTGCTCGGGTTGTTGGAGTACTGAATCGTTGCGGAGTTGACGTTACCAGCACCGCCCACAACAGCATCCTTGTTCAGCGTGGCCGTGTAGGTGACGGTGATCTTCTTGCCGGCATTGGCCTGCTGCTTCTTCTTGAAGTCCTTCATGGCGACAGTAAGCGTATTGTTGTTGGAGGCCGTAGGAGTGGTGACGGTGTAGTCAGTGTCCACGGTCAGTGGATTAGTCACACCTGCGACCGTAACGGAAGTGACTTGTCCAAAGGTGAGGCCCTTAGACAACGTATCCTTGAAGTTGAAGGTGTAGGTGTCATAGGCGGACATGTCCGGAATGGTGGAAGTCAGGGTGAAGTTCAGGGTATCACCGATCTTCGCGTCGGTGGCGTCCTTACCAATGCCGTCTACCTGTACCTTCTTGTCGACGGTAGGCAGGTTGCCCTTAATCTCGGCAGTCACACTGGTGCTATGAACGGAAACTAGCGTGGCGTATTGACTACTGGCGTTGGCCAAGGTCGCACCCGGCACAGCGACCACGTAGTAGCCGTAGTCGAGACCAGTGAACGTCGCAGTGTACTTACTGTTCGAGGCATCGGCAGATACCGTAGCGGTCGCGCCAACCGTGATGTTGTTGGCCTTGGTCTGCGCCCAGTTCGATGCCTTGGTAGCGAAAGCAACCAAGGCATTACCAGTCAGCTTGGATACGTAGTCGTTTGCTTTATCGTTGATGTTCGCGTCGGTAACATCAGTTAGTCCGGAAGCAGTGGAGTTCTTGAAGAACGGCTTCCACTCGTCAGTCAACGTGTAGGAGACAGCCTGGCCGTCACCGCTCACGGTGGCGGAGAACATCTTGTAGGCGTTCACGGTCTTACCGGCGAACTTCGCGTCAGTAGTGCTGACCGTCAGCGTGGCATTACCACCCGCTGCGTTGGCCGTGGCGACTGTCGTCGCAGCCAATCCAAATACGGTGGCAATCGCCGCGGCGGCAGCGAAAACCTTTTTCATCAGTGACTTCATTACTGTTCCTTTCTCTAGATGGAAATCTTTTCTGTTTGGCAGGTACGGTTTGTCTATGTGGTCGTCACGAGGCATGGGCACCTCGCTTTCGTATACGGCTGGAGCCCGAGCGGACTGTGCCGGATTGAACGCGTTGATTACGCACGTACCAGACCACGCCAGCTCCCATAAGCAGCAAGCCGAACATCAGGAACCACATCGTGCCCGCGCCTCCCGTATCCGGAAGCAACGCCACATTGGTAACAATGGCCACGCGTTCCTTGGTGTTGTAGGAGACCGATACTTGGTATCCGGCCTCCGCGGGCTTGATGGTCTTGGTGGTATCGCCGTCCTTATAGGTCACGGCGGTCTCTTCCACGGTGTACGTGTAGTAACGCACGATGTCCTTGCCGTTGGCATCCTGTCCATCCACGAATGCGACCGGCAGTCCTTGAATCACCTTGCGCCAGGTGTTGCTCCAGGAAGAGGCATCGGAGGAGTCCAACGTCACCGTCCATGGATTCTTCTGCGTCACGGTTGTGCAATCCGCGCCGAAGCATTGAATCGTCTGCGGCGTCACCGTATTGCCACTGCCATCGGTATAGTGCGCGGCGATCTTCAGTTCGACCGACTGCGGCCGTTCGAGGTTGCCGTCCTTCCATACCTTCTGGACGGTCAGGTCAATGGTTCGGCAACCGTCCTTGCCGCACGGGTCCTGGCCGTCGTCCGGTTCGGGGGTGAGTCCGCCGTTGTTGTCGGTCACGGTCGCGTCGAGCATGAGCACGGCCTTGGCCGGGGACTGGTAGGCATCGAGCTTCGTCTTGGTGCTGCCGTCCGTGGAGTTGACCACGGCGTCCTTAATGCCGACCCAAGTGGTGCCGGCGTCGCCGGATGCGGAGCTGTGCACAGCGCTGCTGTCGTATGTGTTGACCACGTCGAACAGCTTCACTTCCCAACGATCGAGTCCGGTGTTCAGCGCATCGTCCGCCGTGTTCTTCTGCGAGAAGATCTTGTTGCCGTCCTGTGCGGAGGTACGGGCCTCACTAGCGTTCGCGGCCGCCTTGCGGTAAATGCGATAGGTGTTGTATGCCTTGCCGCCCTTGCCGTCATCGACCGGTCCGAGGATGTCGCTCATGGTGTTGAAGTCCCATACGGACTTGAGTTTGGTGTTCGAGAACGGGTCGACCAGTCCGCTGGCACCGCGGATCGTGTCGGCGTAGACCATGTGGTCGTCTGCCAGCACGCCCTCGTCGTTCAGTCCGGCGAAGCCGCCCGTGTAGCCTGTGGAAAGATCCTTCACACCGTCGGTATCCTGAGTTGCCCCTCCGCCGAACACGTCATAGCCACTGGCGATGCCCGTTACGGTGGACTGTTCCACGCGAGTACGGTTGCCCTTGATGAGCTGGACGGTCAGGTTGCTGCCCGATCCATCCATATCAATGCCGTCTTTGCTGCAAGGCAGTTTGATGACACTATCGCCGATGGTGACAATCGCCACGTCGGTCTGCTGCTGGTTTTCATCATCAGCCTTGGACAGAGCAACGCTCACCTTCAGTCCGAACAGGTTCACGTACAGCACGTTGCCTTCCGAAAGCACCTTGAGATCGAATACCTTGCCGAAGATGGCCGGGAACCACTTGCCTAAATCGATGACGCCGACCTGTTCCGCCTTGTCGAGGTACAGGAGCTTGACCAGCGCGTTCACCACATGCAGCAGCAGTTCCACAAGTACAGAGTTGACCTTCGCGTCAACCAAATAGGCACGGCTGGTTTCACCGACGAATCCGCCGGCAATCTCACCGCTAGTGACCTTCTTGAGATTGTCAGACGCGCAGCCCTTCACCCTGGCCAGATCCGCGTATCCAACAAAACCGCCTGCGACCTCGCGTCCGGTAGCCTTGTCGGTGGCTTTGCCGTAATTGTCGCCATGGTGTGTGGCGGTGACGGTATAACCGTCCGGGATGCCGATGACGCGCGAATCGCCAACGTGCGAGCCCCAGATGTCAAGTACGCCGGCCGTGGCACCAAGCAGATTGAGCGCATCTGTGCCGAGTTGTGCATTGTCGGCGGCGACCGTGCCGGATTTGCCAAGATGCCCGATGAAGCCGCCCACGTAGTTCACGCCGGTCACACTGTTGAGGTTGGTGACCGCAGACTGCTTCACAGAGCCATTGATCAGTCCACCGCCGAAGCCACCGGCCGCACCGGTGTAACGCTTCGAGTCAAGCATGCCCTTCGTGGTGGAATCATGGGCGACGACTTGGATGCCGTCGTTCACGCCGTTGACCTGACCGTCATAGATGAAGGTGCGGAATGCTTCGAGCACGCCCACGTTGCCGACCTTGAGCAGTTTGAGCAGCAGGTTGGTATTCTGCTTATCGCCGGCCTCGCCGCCGCCGACGGAAGCGACGCTGGACACATCGGCAAGGCCGAAGAAGCCGCCCGCGTATTGCCCGCCTTCAACGGCGCGCAGCCCGGTGACTGTAAGTGCGGCTGGGTCATTGTTCGGATCCGCTTCACTGCCGGTGCCTTTGGCGGAATCCTTGTCACCGAGGATCGAGGCCTGCAGCGAGCCGGCGAAACCGCCGGCGTTCAGGGCATACTTGGTTGTGGTGTTACCCTTATCGTCCTTGGTCTCATATGCGCCGTCGACCGTGTATCCCCATGCCGGGTCATCCGAGCTCACATGCGCACCGCGAATCGTCGTAACCGTGGCCTGCAATACGCTGACCAGACTTGCCGGGGTCGAGACCAGCGAGTCGAGGATTCCTTGCAGGAATCCCTCGGATGCGTTGGTGTCCACATCCGCGACCGCGCCGGCAGTGGCCACGCCGATGAATCCGCCGACATTGTTGCGCCCTTCCACCTTGCGCAGGTTGGAAACATTGGCACCGGCAGCGGTGACACCCTTGACAAGCTTCTGGCCGTTCTGGTCGAGATCGCCCCAGATCTGGCCGCCGACCGCGAGACCCACGTAGCCACCGGCGTTGCCGGTGCCGTGCGTGATGTCTTCGCCGGTGGCCACGACCTTCATACCCTTGCGGTAGCCGGCCACGCTCGAGGATTTGATGACTGGCACGAATACCTGTGCCACGTCGAGCATCTGACCCAGATCAAGTTTGATGCCTTTGTCGCCGAATAGTTGGATGGAGCCGAACGAGGATGCCGAGCCGGATTCCATCGTGCCCGCGTAGCCACCTGCCGCACGCATGGCGGAGACGGTCTTGACGTCCATCGACTGGCCATCGGTGATCGTGCCGGTGCGCATCAGGCCGACGTGTCCGCCGGCGACGCCGGAATCATGCAGGTTCGCGCCGGTCCGATACTCCGCACGTCCTGCGACGACGTTGAATCCGAAGATGTAGGATTCGAGGAACTTGTCCAGGGAATCCTGATCAGTAACAGAGCCCGCACCATCGCCCGTAGCTACATCGGTGAATTCCTTGCCATACGCACCGTACTTGCCGATGTTGTCGACCCACGTCTTCCACTGGTCGTAGCTCATATTGCGCAGCGGACCGGTGACCTTCGTGTGCTCCTCGGTCGGGTAGACCACGGACAGCACGCCGGCGAGGTTGCCGGCCTTGATGAGACCGCCAAGCAAGGAGAGCGAACCGCCTTCAGCGGTATCGGCCGCTTCCATGAAGCCGGTGTAACCGCCGGCGATTTCGGCACCGTATACGCTGCGGATGCGCGCGGCGTAGGCTACGCGCCGCGGCCCGTTGTATTTGCCGTCGGTGTTCTCCTGCTTCCATGCTGCTGTGTTGTTGCCCCAGATATGACCGCCACGATTACGTCCCGCATAGCCGCCGGCCATGCCGCGGCGTGTGGTCGTATCCGATGCCGCCTGGGCACGCACCGCGCCGCCGCACACTGCGGCATCGGTCGAGCTGTTGCGAATCGTCGGTGTGAAGTCCTGCACGAGCGAGAGCAGGTTGTCGAGGTTGACAAGCTTCTTGAGCACGCTGCCGTCACCAAGCACGTTCGCCACGGCTCCCGGCTGCATGGTACCCACGTAACCGCCGGCCGAAACCTGGCCGATGATGTATACGAACTCATGAGAGCTCGAGTCCTGAATGTGGCCGCCTTCGATGTCTCCGGCGAAACCACCAGCCATACCCAGTGGATCGGGCTCATTGTTGGCATTCCTATGATCTGCGGCGCTGGCCAGAACGGAGTATCCGCCGATGCCGCCAGTCACATCGGAGTGTTCAATCGTCGAGACGACGACATCCAGCACACTGAGTACATCGTTGAGATTGACTTTCTTGCCGAGCAGGCTCAGGCCACCGCCCACGGCCGCCGCCGAGCCGATGTCCATTTTGCCGATGTAGCCGCCGGCATACCGAGCGGCGGTGACTGCATACGAGCTGTCTTTGCTCAGATAGGTGTCGTCGATGGATCCGGTGGTTTCCAGATTCTTCGGTGCCTTGACGTCGGTGTGGCGCAGTTGGGTCACGCTGGAATGGGATACCTGCACGCCGGAACCGTAGCCGATGTAGCCGCCGGCGGAACCGGATTGCGTATCGGATTGGTCAAGTCGGGTGGCGGAGACGGTGAAGCCGGGATCGTCCGGGTCGGAAATCTTGTTGCCGCTGGTGGTCTCCACGGTGGTGGCATCGGAATGCACGCCCGCGTAGGAGATGAACGGCACATAGCCCTGCACCACCTGCAGCAGGTTGGCGAGATCCACCGTACCGAATTTGCCGAGCAGGCTCAGGCCGCCGTTGCCAGCCGAAGCGAGTGCGCCGGAAACGACCTTGCCGCCGAAACCGCCTGCGTATGCGCCGCCGGTCACATGGTCGAGGTTGACAACGGCCACGGGGTTGGCTTGAACGCGGGACTGCACGTCTGCCAGCGTTGAGTCGTTCTCGAGATCGGTTTCGGAGAACTGATTGACTTTGCCGCTTTGGAAGTTTCCCGCATAGCCTCCCGCGATATCACCTTCGACGTAACCGCCGTTGACGTACGTCACGGTGGTATACGTATAGCTTGGAATCAGATACGGCATGGCACCGAGCAGGTCGTTCACGGACAGCAGTCCGCCCTTGATGAGGTTGTCCAACACGCTGGAATCATCGGCGTTGCTAAGTGCGTCAGCGAGGCCACCGGTGGTGGAGAAGCCCACGAAGCCACCAGCGATGCCATCGGATGTGCTGGTATCGGCCGCGACCGACTTGAGGTTCGTCACATGGCTTTCGCGGGTCTTGGTGCTGTTGGCCTGACCGTAGAAACCGCCCGCAGCGTAATCGGTGGTCTCGTTGTTCTCGTTCTTGCCGGTCGCCTTGACCGTGAATCCGTTGGCGATGCCGTTCACATTCGATGAAGTGACTGCAACCGAAGAATATTGGGCAACCGATAGCAGACCGGAAAGCTTGATAAGCCCAAGCACATTGAGCCCGCCGGCACCAACGGCGTCGCCTGGTCCGGAGAAGCCGATGAAACCGCCGGCTTCTCCCTTGGCCGTGACCGTGGCCAGATTGGTAAGGTTCATGTTGGTCACGTCACCACCGGTGGCGCATCCGATGGCACCGCCCGCATAGTATGAACCGGCCTTCACCGTCAAACCGGATGCCGGAGCGGTGACAGACATGTTCTCCACGGTGAACGCGGCAAACTGGTCGAACTTCTTGAGCGTGGCGATATCGCCAATTTTCACCACACTGTTGAGCAACCCAGCTACCGTTGTCGGTTGCAGATTGCCGGCGATGCCACCCGCGTAGGAGCCCGTGGCCGTGACCGATTCAAGGCCTTCTATGGTGGTGGAACGCTGCTGTGGGAAGTCACGAGGATTGTTGTACTTCCAGAATGTGAGTTTTTGAAGGCGGTTCTGCGAGGAATCACCGATCACCGTACCCGAACCTTCGCCCACAAGGCCGCCCGCGTAATCGCCACCAGCCTTAACGGTGAGGGAGCCCTTCATCTGCGTGCCGAGAATCGCAGAAGGATTCACACCGACGATGGATAGCAGTTCTCCTGCACCGTTATTGCTGCCGCTCAGCAATTTAGTCACAGCCTTGGTGAGCTGTTTCAACAGCGATGCCTTCGTGGTATCGTCCGTACCGAGTTCCAGGCCCCATCCCACGGAGGCGAATCCGGTGAATCCTCCGGCGTGGGATCTGTCGGCAGTCACGGCGACCGAAGCCGTAATCGAATCATTGACAGCATAGGCATTGGCCATGGCACCGTTGAAGCCGCCGGCGTAGTCTTCGGCCTGCACGGTGATCTTATCGTCACCGTTTACCGTCAGGCCACTGTTTTCGATGAGGCTCTGCGGACGCAGCGCAGACAGCAAGTCGACGCCAAGCGAGTTAATCAGACCGCCCACGTTGCCGTTGCGACTTACTCCGGCAAAACCACCGGCATATTGCGTTGCCCGCACGGTGAAACCATTCGTGCTCGTCACCGAAGAGTTCTCAATGATTGCACCAATCTGCGCACCGACAAAGCCGCCGGCCTGCGGGTTGTCCTTGTTGCCGATCACCACGTTCTTTTTGAACCCGTTCACCGAACTATTCGAGATAACCGGGTTGTAGTAGCCAACCGGAATCAAGGCATTCAGCCCGAGCGTGCCGGACAGCAACCAGTCCACCAAATCGCCCAGCCCGAGGAACGGGATGACGTTCAGAATCTTCGAGAGTAACTTGGTGAGCGCTCCTACGATGCCGGAGACTGCATCGTATCGGGTTGCGCCCTCAACATATCCCACGAAACCACCGGTCATACGGCTTACGCTAGATACCGAAACATCTGCTACCTCGCAGTCCGTAACCTTGGTGTCCCCGTAGATACGGCCGGCAAATGCACCCGTGGCGAGGTTGGAAGGATTTTTTTCGTGCAGGGTGAGCAGACCTTGAAGATTGAGGTCAAGATCTACTTGTCCGAATGTCAATAGTTTTAACGCCTTCAACAGTGTGTCGAGCAGTAATCCCACTGCCGAAGTGAGCATACCGAGCAAGGTCGGCGGAATATACGATTCACTCGTATGATTCGTCACCGACACATCCTGCAGCTTGAGGTTCGACACTACGGCCGTACCGGCGCTGCCCAGACTGTTGCTGTTCATCACGGTCTTGTTCGTGATCGAGGCGAAGAAGCCGATGCCCTGCTGCTTGCTGACATCCAGCTGGTCGCCTTTGACATTAGAGACCATATCTTTCTGATTGACGACCACATGGCTGATGACCGGCCGAGCTGCGGTAGCGTGAACCACGCTTGCGCCATCGGCACCAACAGCCTTCCACAGGCTGGCTGCGGTGTCGCCGTCATTGGAGACCGCACCGAGCATAGTGCCGGAGAACATGAGCGGAGTCCACTCGGTGTTGTTGGTATCTGCCGCGTTCTTGGACAGGTCGATGTCACGGAAGATCAGGTAGTTGGCGTCTGCGGAATAGGTCAGGCCGGTGTTGGCAGCGGAGTAGTCCGTTTGCGTGCCATCAGCACCCACGCCGTAATACTTGGTGCGGGTCTTTCCGACGTCTAACCGCGTGCTGCACAGCAGTGGACTGTCGTGGTCGGAGGCATCAGCATCGCGCAAAGTATCTGAATTGGAGAGATCGGCGTCACCGGCGTATTCGGAAGACGGCGTGCCGTCGTCCACCCACTGATACTTGCCGAGTCCTTGTCGCGTGCAAGTCTGCTTGACCTTGTTGATGCGGCCAATAACCTTCTTGCCAGAACCAATCGCACGCAGCTGCTGCTCGTTACCAATCAGGATGTAGGGCTTGCCGTTGATCTCCTTGGTGACCTGACCCTCAAAGTCACGGCCGCCAAGCGCCGTCGCGGCGACCTGCACATTGGCCTTCGCCGGCGATTGATCCGTCGCATTTGAGGAATCGTTCTTGGCATCTTGAGAAGATGCATCGTTTGGAGACCGCGTTTGGGCTCCATCATTAGCGGAATTGCCAGCGGTAGCTTCTGCTGAGTCGTCCGCCTTATTGTCTGTCGCACCATTTGAGGATTCGGAAGGTGTTGGCGCACCGTTTGATGTATTGGCCTCTTCTGACGTCTTATCGTCAACGTTGACATTGCGAGCAGAAGGAGCAGCTACGACAGTATTATCCCCCCCCCCCAGAAATTACGGCGTTAGGAGAGCTACTCACATCGTCTATATTCTGAGCATATGCTGCAGGCACCATGCACACGATGGACAAGGAAACAGCAATAACCGAAGCAAGGCAACGTTTCAAGGCATGGCGCTGCCGTCCAGATTCCTGTTCTGTTCCTCCGTTAAACCCGCAACGGACGAACTTCAATTTCGAGCCCATTGTTTCCCCTCATAGATTCGCAATCCCTTTTTCGGGAGGTCACTGCATACAATTATACAAGAAGTTGGCCCGTTGTCTAATTGAAAGTGCAACACCCGTTATTGGAGATTGTCCAGATAACCAGTCCGAAGGGATGTTGCACCTATGGGGAAAGTATATTCGCACCTGTCGGAAGAGGAACGCCAGGTCATCCAGATCGAGGTCGGCAACGGCACGAGCGTCAGGAAGATAGCCCGTTTGCTGGGACGCGGCCCGTCCGGCATCAGCAGGGAGATCAGGCGCAACACGTGGTTCCCGTCCAACGAGAGCGAGTCCTACCGGCCGTACCGGCCGAAGCGTCTGAAGACGGGCCCGTGGACGGGCCGCTACTACATCGCCGGCCCCGCGCAGCGCAAGGCCGACCGGCGCAGGGCGAAGCCGCGCAAGCCATACCGCCTGTCATTCGGCCGCCTGTGGGCGCGGGTGGACGAATGGCCGGGTAGAGGCTGGTCGCCGCCGCCGGTCAGCGGCATCATCCGCCGTTGCCTGCCCAAACGCACGATCATCGAACCCGGTATGGCAAGAGGGCTCCAGGAGATCGTCGACGAGACCGACAACCGGCCCATGCGCATGCTCGGCCACCTCACGCCCGCCGAGGCATTCGCCGACGAGCTGCTAAACTTGCAAGACAAACAAGGATGTCGCACTTCTAAATAGACAACGGGGACAAAAGAACAAAAAACGCTCATTTGCGGGGGCCGGTTAGCGTATGTCTTTCTGGGCAAAAAGAAAAGCCCCGCAACTACGCGGGGCTTTTCCAACGAGGCCATAAGAGAGGAAGAGAATCGCCTCGTTTAATGGTTGGCATGACCGGAGTCATACCAAGTATCTGCTAGTTCCTCTACTAGTTCAGACGCAGCTCGGTGGACGGAGCGAACAGGTGCATCTTGGACGGGTCGATCTTGATCTTGACGGTCTGGCCGATCTTCGGCAGCGCACGCGGGTTCACACGAATCGTGGTGAGCTTGTTCTGGTCGGACATCATCGTGGACGCCTCGGCAGCGGAGCCATCGGTGATGATGGTGCCGTAGATGTAGCCGTCGGAGCCCAGATCCTCGATGTTCTGAACCTTCAGCGAGAAGGCGTTCGGATCGTCCGGGGTGGCCAGGGTGGCATCCTCGGGACGGAAGCCGACGACAATCTTGCCGCCATCCTCAGCGGTCAGCTTGTTGACGGCCTCGGTGGGCAGGTCGACGGTGTCCTCACCGATCTTCGCCTTGCCGTTGACGACCGGGTGAGTGTTGATGTTCATCGACGGGGAGCCGATGAAGCCGGCGACGAAGACGTTGGCCGGACGATCGTACAGCTCGGTCGGAGCGCCGACCTGCTGCAGGACGCCGAGCTTGATGACGGCGATGCGGTCGCCCATCGTCAGAGCCTCGGTCTGATCGTGGGTCACGTACAGGGTGGTGACGCCGAGCTGACGCTGCAGGGCAGCGATCTGCGTACGGGTCTGCACACGGAGCTTGGCATCGAGGTTCGACAGCGGCTCATCCATGAGGAAGACCTTCGGCTCACGAACGATTGCACGGCCCATGGCCACGCGCTGACGCTGACCACCGGACAGAGCCTTCGGCTTGCGGTCGAGGTACTCGGTCAGATCCAGGATCTCAGCGGCCTTCTCGACGCGCTTGCGAATCTCTTCCTTCGGGGTGCCAGCGATCTTCAGGGCGAAGCCCATGTTGTCGGCGACGGTCATGTGCGGGTACAGAGCGTAGTTCTGGAAGACCATTGCGATGTCGCGGTCCTTCGGCTGCATCGTGGTGACATCATTGCCACCGATGAGGATGCGGCCCTTGTTGACCTCTTCCAGGCCGGCCAGCATGCGCAGAGTCGTGGACTTACCGCAGCCAGACGGGCCGACCAGCACCAAGAACTCGCCGTCCTTAATGTCAAGATTCAAATCATCCACAGAGGGCTTATCGTTGCCCGGGTAGATACGAGTGACGTGGTCGAATACGACTTCTGCCATGATATTCATCCTTTCAGAGGCAGGTACGTGCCTCACGATCCGTTGTAAAGGGATTACTATGCCTTGATCATCAGTCCCTGCACTGGCAACATCAAACCGCAGCGTTCTTTTTCCTTCGGTTCATTGAAGACTCTCTTCGTTGAGCCACGTACTACTATACACGTCCGCTGGAACACGTCAACACGCGCGTCTGAAACGCGGACGTAACATCGACGGGCCTTCAACCGGCATCCCGCAGCCGGCATTATCCTTACTCCGGCCTCATCTCAGTCCCCCTCCTCCCATCCATCTCACGCCTCTCCCCTCCCCAAGTCCTCTCCTCTTTTTGCGTTACTAAGTGCGCGCCGAAACGACGACCGTGCGCACATAAGTACGCAAAAAGGGCAATTTGCGACCGTATGTTC
>OIER01001270.1_pt1 | contig 13045 bp, 7 predicted proteins | sample 1581801 | NCBI WGS metagenome assembly OIER01 (sample SAMN03281006, study PRJEB24777) | human gut metagenome | isolation source: fecal sample PR165 from 1 month old male Malay infant, vaginally delivered... | reverse complement strand
GCCTGCGACCCTCGCTGATGTATATCGAGCTGGTGCTCGCTGAGATTCAAATCGTCAAGCCTCGCCACGGCAGGCGGGCGGCGCGGCACCCCAAGCCGTAGCATTACCTGCTGCAGCCCGCAGTCGGCTGGACAGTCGCCGAGCCGAAAGGCGTGGCGCTCATCATCTCGCCGTGGAACTATCCGGTGCTGCTCAGTTTCGAGCCTATGGCGGACGCGATCGCCGCAGGCAATTGCGTGTGCATGAAACCATCGGAGCTGTCTCCGCACACCAGCGGCGTGATGGCGGACCTCATCGCACGGTACATGGACCCGCAGGCGTTCCGCGTGGTTCAGGGAGGACCGCAGGAGACGACAAAGCTGCTGGAGCAGCCGTTCAATCACATCTTCTACACCGGCGGAGGAAAAGTCGGTTCGATAGTCATGGCCGCCGCCGCGAAGCATCTCACACCGGTCACTTTGGAGCTCGGAGGCAAGTCGCCGGTGTTCGTCGACCGTACCGCGAACCTCGACGTCGCCGCGCGGCGCATCGCCTGGGGGCGGTTCATCAACGCCGGGCAGACCTGCGTGGCACCCGACTATGTGCTCGCAACGTCCGACGTCATCGAGCCGCTGGCAGGAAAGATCGCCGAGGCCGTCACGCGGTTCTTCGGCTCAGACCCGCAACATTCCGACAGTTTCGGACGCATCATCAACACCCGGCATTTCGACCGGCTGACTGCGCTGCTGCCCGATCCGAAGAACCCCGCCACCAGACGCACGGTATGCGGGGGCAATACCAGACGCGATGACCTCTACATCGCACCGACCGTGCTATTGGGCGTCAAACCCGATGCGCTGGTGATGCAGGAGGAGATATTCGGCCCGATTCTGCCCATTCTGGAAGTCGCCGACGCGAAGGCCGCAGTGGAATTCATCAACGCCCGGCCACGCCCGCTGTCGGCCTACGCGTTCACGGGCAGCAAGAGGGTACGGCGGATGTTCGAGCGCGAAGTCAGTTGCGGAGCACTGGGATTCAACCTGCCGCTTGGCCATCTGATCTCCAGTCGGCTGCCGTTCGGCGGCGTGGGAGCTTCGGGCATGGGCTCATATCACGGCAAGGCCGGGTTCCTGGAGTTCAGTCATGTCAAGACCGTGGTCGGCAAGCCCGCGGTGCCGGATACGCTTTCGTTGGTGTATCCGCCGTATGACGGCTTGAAGAAGATACTGATTTCGGCAGTCAGCCATACGCCGAGAGTGCGGTAGCGGGACACGGCGCACCTCCCGCTGGCGGGAGGTGACGCGCAGCGCCGGTGGGTGGTGACCACCCCCAGTCGGCTCAGCCGACAGCCCCGCCAGCGGGGGCGTTACAGTGCTCCAGTCGTCTCCGCCGACAGCCCTTCGGGCCCTGCAATTATGGACGGGCTAGGCATGACTGTTCCGCTGGCTCGCTGTCGTTCGCTCTTCGCCTACAAACCGCACCGCTGTTTGCTTGACGGCTCAGCCCGTCAACGGGGGCATAATGGAAAAGCCCCTCGCGATGAGGGGCTTTATCGATGAGTAGGACTTGTTACTTGGCTTCGTTTGTGGTGAGCATGGCCTTGGTGACCTGTTGGTAGAGATCCTCGTAGCCGCCGGGCGTGGAGGCGGGCAGCACGACGGTCTTGGCGTTGTTCGACTCGGACAGCGAGCGCATCACGTCGAGGTACTGGTTGAACAGCACGACGTTGTTGACGTCGTTGATGTCCATGCCCACGGCCTGCAGGCTCTTGATCTGGTCGACGATGCCGTTTGCGATCTCACGACGGTAGTTGGCCTGGCCCTCACCCTGGAGTCGGGTCTTCTCGGCGTCCGCAGCGGCCTGCGTCTCGATCTGGATGCGCTGCGCCTCGGCACGCTGGCGGGTGGCCTCCTTCTCACGCTGCGCGGCGTTGATGGAGTCCATCGCGCTCTTGACCTGCGGGCTCGGGTCAATGGCGGTGATCAGCGTCTTGACGACGGTGAAGCCGAAGCGCGCCATCTCGGCGCCGACCGTCTTCTGCACGTCGAAGGCCACGTCGTCCTTGCGGGCGAAGGCGTCATCGAGGCTGAGCGCCGGGATCGCGGAACGCAGCGCGTCCTCCATGTAGCTCCTGAGCTGTCCGGCTGGATCGCGCAGCTCATAGTATGCGGTGGCGACGTTCTCAGGATTGACACGGAACTGCGTCGAAGCGACGACCGTGACGAACACGTTGTCGAGTGTCTTGGTTTCCAGCTGCACGTTCAGCTGGGAGACTCGCATGTTCGTCTTCGTCGAGATGCGGTCGACGAACGGGATCTTGGCGTGGATGCCGGCGAACTGGACCTTATTGTATTTGCCGAACCGTTCGATGATGTATGCCTGCTGTTGCGGCACGATGAAAATCGAGGCGCACAGCACGGCGAGGACGATGACGACGATGACGCCCAATATGATCAGAACATCCATCATTCCCACCAGAACACCCATCATTCCTCCTTGCCTGGTGTTGCCGCACCCTACCTCGGGCGCGATGTCTATTCCATCCTATCCGAAAACGACGGGCTTTCAGTGAAAGCTCACATAGAATTCAAGAGTTGTTCGCCGTGTGGCCCTTCTTCGTCTCACCATACGGGACGGCGGCATGCCCGCGTCTACTCCCCGTATGCGCCGGCTATGGCCCGGTCAAGGTCGGCCATCAGGTCTCCCGCGTCCTCAAGACCGATGGACAGACGAATCAGATCGTCGCTCACACCGGCGGCCTTGCGATACGATTCCGGCACCTCGCGGTGAGTGATGTTCGCGGGGTCGACGATCAGCGACCTTGCGTCGCCGATATTTGGCACGTATGAGAACAGCTTCACGCCGTCGAGGATGCGGCGCACACGGTCCGCGCCGCCTTCCACCTTGAACGAGAGGATCTGGCCGACGCCTCGGGGGAAGTATTTCCCGGCGAGCGCATGATACGGCGAGTCCGGCAACCCTGAATAATTCACCAACACGACATGCGGCGTGTGTTCGAGGTGCCCGGCGATGGCCGTCGCCGTTTCGACCTGGCGGGCGACCCGCTGCGGCAGCGTCTCCAGTCCGATCAGCTGCAGGTATGCGTTGAACGGGCTTTGCACGGCACCGAACGTGCGCAGGTATTTGACGCGGATGCGCCTGATGAACGCTTCGGAGCCAAACGCCCCGGAGAAGCTGCGCCGGTTGCCGTCGATGTCGGCGATGACCTGCTCAGGCCGCGTGAATTGCAGGAAACGGCCGTTCGCCCAGTCGAACTGTCCGGCGTCGACGATCACGCCGCCGATGGCGTTGCCATGCCCGGTGATGCCCTTGGTGGTCGAATGCACAACGATGTCGGCGCCGAATTCGATCGGGCGCAGCAGGTACGGCGTCGGCACGGTGTTGTCGAGAATCAGCGCCAGCCCGTGCCGGTGCGCCAGATCGGCCAGCGGACGAATATCGGTGATGGCGGTGTTCGGGTTGGCGACCGTCTCGGCGAAGATGGCACGGGTTGCGGGACCGATCAGAGACTCGATCTCATGCAGGTCGTTGATGTCCTTGACGAAATCAGCGTGGATGCCGAACTGCGGCAGGAAGTCGCCGAGCGCATCGACTGACGCCCCATACAGGTTCGTCGGCGCGATGATGCGGCCACCGCCCTCCCCCGCGCACATCAGCGCGTATGACACCGCGGCCATGCCCGACGACACCGCCACCGCGCCGACGCCACCCTCCAGGGCGGCAAGCCGGCGTTCGAGCGCATCGACGGTCGGATTGGCGACTCTGGAATACTCGAACCCGGATATCTCACCGGCGGCCAGATCACGGCCACGAGCGGCGTTCTCCAAATCGAAGGCGGCGGAGGCGTAGATGGGCACGCTGACCGCATCGTCGTTGCGGTTCGCATTATACCCGCCATGAACCGCAAGCGTGCTGAAATCAGTCATTTCCAAATCCCTTTCATCCGCATGACCGCCAAAACAACGAACACCGACCGCCATATTTCTTCAAGACACGACAGTGCGGGCGTCATCGCCATGAACGTCGACGCCCGCACGGCCCGCACCGCATGATAGGCACGGTACGCGACCCTATGCGGCCACTTCCGTCGTCAGCCGGTCGAGCACCTGACCGCTTACGCCGTCGATGTCCAGCGCCTCGAACGCCTTGTCGAAGCCCTGCCCCAGATCCTCGATCAGGTCGGACACGTCCTCGATGCCCACCGACAAACGCACCAGCTCGTCGGTGATGCCCACCTTGAGACGCTCCTCGCGAGGCAGTTCGAAATGCGTCATGCGGCATGGCAGCTCGGCGAGGCTTTCCACCGCGCCCAGACTGACGGCGAGATGGAACACGTGCAGGTTGTCGAGCACGATGGACGGGTCGACCCCCGGCACCACTTCGAAGGACAGCACGCCGCCGAACCCCTTGAGTCCATTCTCGGCGAGCAGACGGTTGCGGTCGCCATACACGCCCGGGTAATGCACGGCCCGAACGAGCGGATGCGCCAGCAGGTATTCCGTCACAGCCTGCGCGTTGCGCTGCTGACACTCCATGCGCAGCGCCAACGTCTGGATGCCACGGCGCACGTCGTTGCATTCGGTCGGGGCGAGCACGCCGCCGAACCGGTTCTGCGCGAAGTAGATGCCATTGCCGACCTCATCGTCCAACACCACCACAAGGCCGGCGTTCACCTCGGAATGGCCTGCCAGGTATTTGGTGGCCGAATGGATGACGATATCCGCGCCCAAATCGAGCGGCTGCTGCAGGTACGGGGTGACGAACGTGTTGTCGACGATGGACAGCGCGCCGTATCGGTGCGCGATGGCCGAGATGCGGTTGACGTTGTTGATCTGCAGCAGCGGGTTGGTCAGCGTCTCAAAATATACGGCGCTGGCCGCGCGGCCGCCTCTGTCGCGCCCGCTGATCGCGGCGTCGAGCGCCTCGTAGTCGGCGGTGTCGACGCTGTCGAACTCCAGCCCGCGCTCGGCGAAGTACTCGTTGAACAGCGAATACGTGCCGCCGTAGATGTTCTTGCCGACCACGATGCGGTCCCCGGGTTTGAAGATGGACAGCACCGCGTGAATCGCGGCGAGTCCGGACGCGAACGCGAAGCCACGAGTCCCGTGCTCCAGCTGGGCGATCTGCTTTTCCAGAAAGTCGCGGGTCGGGTTGCCGCTGCGCGCATAATCCCAGCGGGGCATGGCGTTGACCGATTCGACAGCGTATGTGGATGAGTTGTAGATGGGCGGGTTGACGGCTCCGGTGTTGTTGTCGTTGACCGGCAATCCGTGGACCAGCTGAGTGTTGAACCTCGTCATGAGCACCCCCTGCGGTTTTTTCTTGGCGGGTTTCCCGATGAACCCCGCGTGACCCTTATGAAGGTAGTCAGCGGCCGGCGGCCTCGCAACCCGGACGGCATACACATTATTTATAGGATGCTCAAAACCTTTGCAAACACTGGATTTTCACGACTTGCACGGCATCTTTGACGACCGGCAAGAGCCACTTGCGACACGCACGGAATGTTCTGGCGGCAACCAAGGCGCGACTAAGTGCGACATGGCTTCGCGCAGAAACCGACGCTACGACCCATCGGCCATCGTGATGTTCGTCACATCCGGGCCCTGTAGGGCATTTGGCCTCACCCTGGCAGCGGAACCGGGCGATATGCTGGAGTGACGCCGGCGGGATTCACGCGCCGGAGGGACCCAAGCAAAGGAGCTCGCCCATGACCACCGTAGCCATCGTCGGATGCACTCACGCGGGAACGTTCGCCGCCACATCCATTCTCAAGCAGCATCCCGACTGGACGGTCCACGTATTCGAACGCAACGACTCGCTGTCGTTCCTTTCCTGCGGCATCGCGCTGTGGGTCGGCGACCACGTGTCCGATCCGAAGCGCATGTTCTATTCGTCGCCGAAGGCCCTCGCCGAAGCCGGCGCCACGATGCATATGCGCCACGACGTGCTCGATGTGGATGTCGCCGGCAAGGTGTTGCGCGCCCGTGACATGAACACCGGGGAAGTCGGCGAATACCGATACGACAAGCTGGTGATCACCACCGGTTCCGCGCCCGTGGTGCCGCCGATCGACGGGCTGGACGAGGCGCTCGAATCGGGACGCGTGCTGCTGTGCAAGAATTGGGACCATGCGATGGCGATCAAGGAGCGCGCGGGCAGCGCGAAATCGGCCGTCGTGATCGGCGCGGGGTACATCGGCGCGGAGATCGCCGAGCAGTTCAGCGAAATCGGCGCGAAGACCACGCTGGTGGATGCGCTGGACCGCGTGCTGGCGAACAATTTCGACGCGACCATCACCGATGACGTGGAGCAGGCGTTCGACGAGCATGGCGTGACCCTGGCGCTCGGTCAGAAGGTGACGGCGTTCCGGCCGGCGGCCGGCAGCGACGGGATCGAGGGCTCCGGCGTGACCGTGGTCACCGAGAAGGGCGAGTACACGGCCGATGTGGCGATCCTGGGCGCCGGATTCCGCCCGAACACCGCGTTGTTCGCGGATCAGCTACGTATGCTGAAGAACGGGGCGATCGTCATCGACGACTACATGCGCGCCTCATTGCCGGACAACACGGTGCTCGACGACGTGTTCGCGGCGGGCGACAGCGCCACGGTCCGATACAACCCGACCGGCGCGGACGATTACATCCCGCTCGCCACCAATGCGGTGCGGCAGGGGCTGCTCATCGGCGAGAACATCGTCGCCGCGACGAAGCGGTATCCCGGCACGCAGGCCACCAGCGCAGTGCAGTTGTACGATCTGGCGATGTCCGCCACGGGACTCACCGCCGGCGGCGCGAAACGCCGAGGCATCGCCGCGAAATCGACGACGATCACGCAGGATTACCGCCCCGATTTCATGCTCACCACCACGCCGGTGACGACCACGCTGGTGTGGAGCCCGGTCACCCGGCGCATCCTGGGTGCGCAGTTCCTGTCGAAGCATGACATCTCGCAGGCGGCGAACGTCGTGTCCGTGGCCATTCAGGCGGGGTTCACGATCGATCAGCTCGCCGGCGCCGACCTGTTCTTCCAGCCGAACTTCAGCCAGCCGATCAATTTCGTCGGAGCCGTGGCCATTCAGGCAGTGGCCGAAAGCTGACCCCAATCGTTGACTCGCGCTCAACGCGGATGCGAAAGCCCCGATCATTGGGAAACGGCCATTCCGGTTCTCGTATCCGCGGCTAATGCGAGCGCACGATTCGCATCAGCCGCGTGACCTGTTCGGCGGTGCGGGCCACGTTCGCACGGGCGTCGCGCAGCAGCTCATCGAGACTCGCGGCCCCCGGCGCGGCACCGAAGACCGCATCGATGCCGCGCCCGTGCAGACACTCGATGCCGTCGCCGACGTGGCCGGCGATAGCAATCACCGGTTTGCCGTGCCGCTTCGCCACGGAGGCGACCCCGACCGGCGTCTTGCCGAACATGGTCTGCGCGTCAATCGAACCTTCGCCGGTGAACACGATGTCCGCCCATTGCGCGGCGGCATCCAGCCCGGACTGCTCGATCACCAAGTCGATACCCGGGCGAAAATCGGCGTGCAGCACGGCGAGCAGCGCCATGCCGATGCCGCCCGCCGCCCCGGCTCCGGGATGATCGGCGATGGGCGTGCGGGTACGGTGGTCAGGACGGGAACGGTGGCCAGGAGACGATGATTCAGCCACGGCCGCTTCGACTTTTCCGCCATCGCCATTCCGTTCGGCGGGCACCTGTTCAGCGAGCGCACGTTCGATGACCGACGAGACGTGCCGCAGGGCGCCGTCCAACAGCGTCACGTCTTCGCGACTCGCGCCCTTCTGCGGGCCGAACACCGCGCTGGCGCCCTCGGGGCCGGTCAGCGGATTGGTCACATCGCAGGCGGCGATGACATGCACGTCGCCAAGCCGTCTGTCCAGACCGCTCAGGTCAACGCGCTCCACTTCGGCGAGCGCCGCCCCGCCCGGCCGCACGTCACGCCCGTCATGGTCAAGCAGCCGCACCCCCAACGCCTGCAGGAGACCGCAGCCCGCGTCGTTGGTGGCGCTGCCGCCGAGCCCGACGATGATCGTCTCGGCGCCGGCGTCGAGCGCGGCCCGGATCAGTTCGCCCGTGCCGTATGACGTCGTGGCCTTCGGGTCGCGTTCGGATGGGCGCAGCAGCGCCAGTCCGCTGGCGGCGGCGGTCTCCACGACCGCGGTGCGGCCGTCGCCGAGCAGCGCGAGCCCGGCCTGCACCGGGCGTCCGAGGGGATCGTGCGCGCCGGCCGTCAGCATCGTGCCGCCGGTGGCGTCGGCCAGCGCCCGCGCGGTTCCCTCTCCCCCGTCAGCCATGGGCAGGCATCGTATTTCGGCGTCGGAGTCGCCGCGGCGGATGCCTTCGGCCAGGGCCCGTGCCGCCTCGGCGGCGGTCAGGCTCTCCTTGAAGGAATCAGGCGCACATAGGTATCGCATCGCCGGATCACACCTGCTATTCGGTGCGCAGCGCGGTGGCCGGGTCCTGCTTGGCGGCCTTGCGCGACGGAATCAGGCCGCCGATAAGGGTGAGCACCATGCTGAGCACCACCAGGATCACCGCTCCGGCCACCGGCAGCGCGGCGTTCACGTCGTTGGTGCCGATGAAATGGTGCAGCACCTGGTTGCCCGGTATGAGCAGCAGCAGCGTCACGCCTATGCCGATCAGGCCGGCGCACAGGCCGATGAGTCCGGTCTCCGCGTTGAACACCTGCGACACATTGCGCTTCGAGGCGCCCATCGCGCGCAGGATGCCGATCTCCTTGGTGCGTTCCAGCACCGAGATGTACGTGATGATGCCGATCATGATCGACGACACCACCAGCGACACGGACACGAACGCGATCAGCACATAGGAGATCACGTTGATGATCGTCATCACCGAGCTCATCATCAGGCCGACGTAATCGGTGTAGACGATCTTGTCGGCCTTGGGCACGGTCTTGTTGTAGTCGGTGATGGCCTTGGACACGTGGTCCTTGTCCTCGAAGCTGTCGGTGTAGATGTTGATCGTCGAGGGCGCGTCCCGGCTCACCACGCCGAACGCGGCGAGGTTGTCGTCATACGTGCCGGTCGAGACGTACTGGTCGTAGATCTTGACCAGCACGTCCTGCGAGGCGGTGGCGATGTACTGGTCGAAGCTGTCGGCGAGCTGCTGCTCGCTCATCGCCGCCATCCGCTGCCCGCCCGCGGCTGACTGCCCGGCCTGCCCGGGCTGAGCCGACTGCGCTGACTGCGACTGCATCACGGCCTTGGCCATGTTCGCCTTGTCGCTCACGCCGAGCGAGGCCACATAGGTCTTGGCATCAGCGGCCTTCGCCGCGTCGTCCGACGGCGAGAACGCCAGGCCGTTGAGCACGTCGCGGGTCTTGTCCTTCTCCTGGTCGGTGACGATGGCGCTGGAGTTCGCATGGTCGATCAGCTCGTCGGTCAGTGCGCGGGTGTAGCCGATTCCGGTGGCCAGCGGCGTGGCGGAGGCGTCCTTGATCGGCTTGACCACGCCCACGATCTTCAGCTGCTCCGCCGAGTCGAAGCGCTCTGCGATGGCGTCCGCGTCGTCGCCGATGTACGTGTAGTCGCCGTTCGCGTCCTTCACGTACTGGTCTGCGGCGGGTATCATGGCCAGCTTCTGCCCCATCGCCGTCGCGTAGTCGATCTTGCCGGTGGGTGTCTTGACCGTCTCGCCGTCGTTGAGCTTGTTCATCATGTCGGTGTAGTCGCTGGCCTTGAGCAGGCCCAGCTCATACAGCGTGGTGAGCGGTACCTTGTTGTCGTCGTCAAGCACGAGCACGACCTGGTCCTTGCCGGTCGGCCATGCGCCCTTGACCACGCGGTAGTTGTCGGTGATGACCTTGCTGATGAGCTGATCGTCCTTCGCCCCCGGCATGATTTCATGGAACGAGTTGGGCGACGCGCTCGTGTCGGTCTTGCCGGTCAGCACCGTCATCTGCATGCTCGTCATGTCGGACATGCTCGACGACTGGCCCATCGAGCTCATCCGCGCAGCGTTCGATGTCGAATCGGACTTGGCACCGATGGTGACGCCGTTCGCGGTGACCAGCGTGCCGTCGGGATCGTGGCTGAACACGGAGAACTTCACGTCGTACGTGTATTGGATGCCGGTTTCGCCGACATATTGGCGAACCTCGCTGTTGGGGTCGTCCAGATACTTCTTGAAATCGGCGAGGTTGTTCTTCGTGATGCTGCTCGTCAGGCTGGAGGTCTGCTTGATGCTGCGGTCGTCCGGGTAGATGCCATCGTTCTTCGCCGATTTGCCTCCGGTCTCCTTGCCGCCCGCCTGGGCGCCCATGATGCTGGTCATGTCGAAGGTCTGCGAGTCGATGGTGATCGGATAGGCGGTCATCGTGTCGCGCTGGATGCTGTCGATGTACGCGTTAACGCCGGTGGAAACCGACAGGATCAGGGCGATGCCGATGATGCCGATAGACCCGGCAAACGAGGTGAGCAGCGTACGGCCCTTCTTGGTCCTCAGATTGTTGAAGCTCAGCGCGATGGACGTGGCGAGCGACATCGAGGCCTTGCCCAGCCTCTTGTGTACGGGTGCCTCGGACGCGCCCTCCTCGACCTCGTACGGGTCGGAATCGCTGCGGATCACGCCGTCGCGCAGCTGGACGGTTCTGGTGGCGTACTGCTCGGCGAGCTCGGGATTATGTGTGACCATGACCACCAGACGGTCCTTCGCCACCTCCTTGAGCAGGTTCATGATCTGCACGGACGTGTCGGAGTCGAGCGCTCCGGTCGGCTCGTCGGCCAGCACGATGTCCGGGTCGTTGACCAGGGCGCGGGCGATGGCGACGCGCTGCATCTGCCCGCCGGACAGCTGGTTCGGCTTCTTGTTGATGTGGTCGCCCAGCCCGACCTGTTCGAGGGCCTTGCGGGCACGCTCCCGCCGTTCGGTACGGGATACGCCGGAGATCGTCAGCGCGAGCTCCACGTTCGACAGAATCGTCTGGTGCAGAATCAGGTTGTAGCTTTGGAACACGAAGCCGATCGTGTGGTTGCGGTACGAATTCCAGTCACGGTCCTTGTACCGTTTGGTGGAGACCCCGTTGATGATCAGGTCGCCGCTGTCGTACCGGTCCAGGCCGCCGATGATGTTGAGCAGCGTGGTCTTGCCGGAACCCGACGGGCCCAATATCGCCACGAATTCGCTGTCGCGCAGGTTCAGGCTGACGTCATCCAACGCCTTCTGCACAAAATCGCCGGTCTTGTATTGCTTGGAAATCGACTTGATCTGCAGCACGATGCTCCCCTTATTACCCATGGGTGGTTCGTCGTATGTCTCCATGATTTGCGGTATGACACCACTGTATCCGACCCGTTCCCCCAGCGCCTCGTGATTCACCGCAAGCATGGGGAATAAAACCGACGACAAACGACTTTGTGTCGCTTTGGCATGACGGAACCGTGACGGCCCTCGCGCGTCAAGTGTGTGTATCAAGCATGCTTTGCGTTTTTTTAGCGCCCCCCTCAGCAGTTTTCCCATACAGTCGAAACCATGACAGGACTCACTACATCTGAAGTCGAAGAACGCCGCGCGCGAGGCGAGGGCGAAACCGGGGCGCGAAGCGTCACCAAATCGACAGGCGCGATACTGCGCGAGAACATCTGCACGCTGTTCAACGCACTGAACTTCGCTATAGCGATACTGCTGTTCGCGGTCGGCGCGTACTCCAACATGCTGTTCATCGCGATCATCATCCTCAACATCGTCATCGGCATCGTGCAGGAATTCAAGGCGAAGAAACTCGTCGACGAGCTGACGATCCTCAACCAGCCGCACGCGGTGGTGCTGCGCGACGGCAAGGAGACGACCATCGAGGCCGGCGACATCGTCAAGGACGATGTCATGGTGCTGGATTCCGGCAAGCAGATCTGCAACGACGCCGTGGTCATCGACGGCCGTCTGGAAGTCAACGAATCGCTGCTGACCGGCGAAAGCGACTCCATCGACAAGACCGCCGGCAGCGAGCTGTATTCCGGCAGCTCGGTGATTTCCGGCCGCGCGTACGCCCGTGTGACGCACGTCGGCGACGAGAACTACACGAATTCGCTGATCAACGAGGTGCGCCAGGAGAAGCGCGTGCACTCCGAGCTGCTGGATTCGATGCGCAAGGTCACCCGGTTCACCAGCTTCCTGATCATCCCGCTGGGCGTGCTGCTGTTCGTCGAGGCGATGTTCCTGCGGCACTCCGGCACGTACGACGCCGTGGTGTCGTCCGCTGCGGCGCTGCTCGGCATGCTGCCGAAGGGACTGGTGCTGCTGATCTCCGTGTCGCTGGCCACCGGCGTGATCCGCCTCGCGAAGGCCAAGATCCTCGTGCAGAACATCTATTCGCTGGAGACGCTGGCGCATGTGGACGTGCTGTGCCTCGACAAGACCGGCACGCTGACCGAGGGGCAGCCTACGGTCACCGCCTGGCTGTGGGCGCAGTATCAGGAAGAGGATTTCAAGCGGATATTGCTGGCTACGGAAATGAACTCGCCCGACCCGCTGGCAGCAGCCATTACCGCCGCCCTGCGCGAAGAACGCATAACTCCCGCACCGTTGGACGGCTGCGGGGTGCTGAAAGGCAAGGGGGTGAAGTCCCTCTGCAACGGTACGGAATATTGGGTGGGCAGCCATAAGCTGCTGAAAGACTATCGGGCTTATCTTTCCGATGTGCTGGGAGATATGCTGGTGGAGTATGAATCGGAGGGAAACAGCATCGTTTACTTCGGGCGTGAGGATGAGCTGCTTGCCATAATAGCCGTCAAGGACAGACTGAAAGCGACCGCTTCCGGGGTAGTCAAAGAGCTTAGGGGGCAGGGGCTGGACATCTGTATGCTGACGGGCGACGGTGAGCGTACCGCTTCGGCCATAGCGGGGAAGCTGGGCATCATCCGTTACATGTCCGATGCCCAGCCGGAGGATAAGGAGGCTTTTATCTGCGAACTCCGCTTGCAGGGGAAGAAGGTGGTTATGGTGGGCGACGGCGTCAACGACGCACAGGCGCTGGCTGCCGCCGGTGTAAGGATTGCCGCGGGGGCAAGTGCCG
>OIER01001256.1_pt1 | contig 13184 bp, 7 predicted proteins | sample 1581801 | NCBI WGS metagenome assembly OIER01 (sample SAMN03281006, study PRJEB24777) | human gut metagenome | isolation source: fecal sample PR165 from 1 month old male Malay infant, vaginally delivered... | reverse complement strand
GTAATGTGCTGGCAAGTTAAAAAATGGGAATCAATACAAACCATGATTAGTAATATATATGTGATACTTTAAGTGGCACAATATGCAATCAATCCCAATGCAGCCGTATAAACGAACAAAAATATCACCAAAATTTTCATCCAGAAATCTGAGAACCAAATACCTTCATTTCGTTTGAAAATTATGATGAAATACTGAATTTCTACAACCATCGTTCTTCAAATGCAATGGCAGAATCTTTCAATGCTAAAATTAAACTGTTCAGAGCAAACCTAAGAGGCGTAGCTGACAAGAGGTTCTTCCTTTTCCGCATTGCTAAACTATATGCGTATCCCCACTAAAAAGCTACTGACCCGTAAAAAGAGTAAATTTACAGCAATTCAAACTATAACAACTTTTGGAAACAATTGATTAGTAACCTGAGTAAGGTTTACTTTATTATATTTCGATTATCTTTGCCCCAAAATACCAATTATCCCAAAACGGCAAACAAAAACGATGAACCCTTTCACGTTTAGAAAAGAGATGTAAAAAAGGTATATTTGCCAATACAGTTCCTTATTTTAAAACATTTACCGAAAATGGAAAAGACCCGAATGACTGAAATATATAGCCAAGACACTCTCCACTTCATCCATACACACTGCCGGGAAGATGTAAGAACCCTTGCTTTACAGGCACACCGTTACCCCTCGGTAGATATGCCTGCCGCTATTACACAGATTTCCGGTTGGCAAATTGCCAAAGAGAAAATACCTACATGGGCTAAGAATGAAAATATACTCTACCCTGTTCACCTTTCTCTGGAGCAATGTTCCTCCGAAGTGACGGCACGATACAAAACAGAGGTCATAGACCACTTGTTGAAAACAAAACAACGCAACTCCGAAGAAAATAATACCTCCGTAGTAATAAATACTTTCACCGACCTCACTGGCGGCTTTGGCATTGACTGCGCCTTTTTATCTTCCCGCTTCCGGAAAGCCACTTACGTAGAGCGCCAACAAGTACTTTGTGAGATTGCCAGACATAATTTTCCTGCCTTAGGCCTGAACCATATTTCCGTCTGCCACGAAGACAGTGTCCACCATCTGCAAGTGATGGACCCCGTGGATTGGATATTCATAGACCCCGCCCGACGTGACGGACATGGCGGCAAAACAATAGCCATCAACGAGTGCGAACCTAACGTCATTGCTTTAGAAGAACTACTGCTTGAAAAAGCATCATACATCCTAGTCAAGCTGTCTCCCATGCTGGACCTTACTCTTGCATTACACGAATTGAAGCATGTACAGGCTGCTCACATCGTTTCTGTCAACAATGAATGCAAGGAATTTCTCCTTATATTAGGACACGAAACAAATTTATCTTCCGAAGAAATTCCTATTCACTGCGTCAACCTCACAGCACTGCAAAAGGCTCAAGACCTTCTGTTCACCCGCCAACAGGAGAAAAAGCATCTATGCCCGTATACTTCCACATTGAAAGCATATTTGTACGAACCCAATGCCTCCATCCTAAAAGCCGGAGCGTTTCGCAGCGTTTCATCCATATATAATGTAGAAAAACTGCACCCCAACAGCCATCTTTATACTTCCAACGAGTATATACCAGACTTTCCCGGACGTAAGTTCCGCATCATTGGTAGCAGCAGCCTCAACAAGAAAGAACTTAAAAAGCTAATAGGAACGGAAAAGAAGGCCAACCTCACAGTGCGTAATTTTCCTGCCAGCGTAGCCGAGTTGCGAAAACGCCTGAAACTAGCGGAAGGTGGGGACATGTACCTGTTTGCAACGACGCTTGCTGATGAGAAAAAGTTATTGATTGCCTGTAAACAGTCTTGACGTACGGTCAAAAGCAAGTCAAACTTAAAAACACATCCACCTAACGCATCATTTGCAATTGATTTGTAATATTATCGTTACCGTTTCTTCAAAATTCCGTAAGACAGACGTAATCCCATACCTATACTTTTGCCGCAGATTATTAACAGATAATAACAGGTATGAAACAAATTGTAAGAGCATTCTTATTCCTTCTACTATTCGCAGCGGCCAGCAACACGACAATGGCCGACGAAAAAGCAAATATCGTTAAACAAGGTACGGTACGCGGCCGTATCATCGACGTAACCAAGCAAACTCTCCCGGGTGCTTCAATCTACATCGAGAAACTACACACAGGCGTGACGAGCGACGTCAACGGCTTCTACACTTTCCCCAACCTCGACCCGGGAACCTATACAGTGAAGGTGAGCTATGTAGGCTACTCACCCGTAGAACTGAAAATTACAATTCCCGCTGGACGCACTTTAGAGAAAGATGTGGTACTGAACGAAGGAGTCGAACTTCAGGAAATAGTTGTAGGCGGCGCATTTCAGGGACAGCGCCGCGCCATCAACGCCCAAAAGAGCAACTTGGGAATTACCAATGTAGTATCTGCCGACCAGGTAGGCAAATTCCCCGACTCCAACATCGGCGATGCCTTAAAGCGTATCTCCGGTATCAACGTGCAGTACGACCAGGGAGAAGCCCGCTTCGGACAAGTACGCGGAACAAGCGCCGACCTGAGCTCCGTAACTGTCAACGGCAACCGTGTACCCTCTGCCGAAGGTGATACCCGTAACGTACAGCTCGACCTGATTCCGGCCGACATGATTCAGACTATCGAAGTAAACAAAGTAGTAACCCCGGATATGGACGCCGATGCCATTGGCGGCTCTATCAATCTGGTAACGAAGAACTCACCCTATAAGCGCAGCATTGCTGCCACCGCAGGAACAGGCTATAACTGGATTAGCGAAAAAGCCCAACTGAACCTGGGATTTACCTACGGCGACCGTTTCTTCAATAATAAATTAGGGTTGATGGTATCTGCCTCCTATCAAAATGCCCCCTCCGGTTCTTACGACACCGAGTTTACCTGGGAGCAGGATAAAGACGGCAAAGCATACGTCAACGACTACCAAATGCGCCAGTATTACGTAACCCGCGAACGTCAAAGCTACTCCGCCGCTTTGGACTGGGACATCAGTACCAACCACAAACTCACTTTCAAAGGTATCTTCAATAACCGCAACGACTGGGAAAACCGTTACCGCACTAACCTGAAAGACCTTGAGCCGGACGGCAGCGCCACCGTACGCATACAAACCAAAGCCGGAACGCCCGATAACCGCAATGCTCGCCTGGAACGCCAGCGCACGATGGATTTTTCACTTGGCGGTGAACATCTCTTCGGACTTCTTTCCATGGACTGGCATGCAAGTTATGCCAAAGCCAGCGAAGAGCGTCCCAACGAGCGCTACATCGACTTCCAACTCAAGAAACAGAAATTCGATATAGACCTGAGCAACGAACGCCAGCCTTTCGCATCTCCCAAAGACGGTTCTACAATGACCTTGAATGACGAATTCAGCCTGAAAGAACTGACCGAGCAACAGGAAGACATCAAAGAAGAGGATATGAAATTTTCGGCCCCCTTCTCCCTCCCCCCAAAGAATGGCACAAAACTGAAAGTCGGCGCAAAGGTAGTTCGTAAAGCCTAAGATAAAGCTGTGAACTTCTACGAATATTCTCCACTGGACGAAGATGCTTTTATGGAGAACAGCCTTAAAAATACTGTTGACCAATCCAACAAGCACTTTATGCCCAACAGCAAATACCAGACAGGAATCTATGCCAGCAAGGAATACACCGGAGCATTAGACCTTAACAACCCTGCATTGTTCGAGAAAGAACAAGTACAGGAAGAACTGGCAGGTAACTTTGAGGCACGCGAAACGGTCAGCTCCGGCTATGTCCGCTTTGACTCAAAAATCACAGACCGCATAGAGCTGATGTCCGGCTTGCGTATCGAGAACACCAATCTGGCTTATACCGGGCGTACATACGATGCAGACGAAGACATCACCGGCAAGACCGAACGTCAGCGCAACAGCTACATTAATTTCCTGCCTTCGCTGCTGGTAAAGTGGAATGTAAACGATGACTTCAAGGTACGCGGTTCATTTACCCAAACACTGTCACGCCCCAAGTACTCGGCTCTTGTACCGAGCGTAAACATCAAGCGTTCCGACAACGAAATCACTATCGGTAATCCGGAATTGAAACCGACCACATCCTACAACTTCGACTTGAGCGCCGACTATTATTTCCGCAGCATCGGTCTGGTCAGTGCCGGTATCTTCTACAAGAAAATCGATGATTTCATCGTAGACCAAGTCAGCACCAACTACGAATATCAGGGCAATGTATATACTCGATTCACACAGCCCAAGAATGCGGGCAACGCCAACCTGCTCGGAGTAGAACTCTCTTACCAACGCGACTTCGGATTCATCGCCCCTGCCTTGAAGTGCATCGGCTTTTACGGAACTTACACCTATACGCACTCCCGCGTAGAAGACTTCAACTTCGAAGGGCGCGAAAACGAAGAAGGCCTCAGTATGCCGGGTTCACCGGCACACACCGCCAATGCTTCGCTCTATTTCGAGAAAGCCGGACTGAACATCCGCGTAAGCTATAATTTCGCTTCCGACTTTATCGATGAAATGGGTGAAAGCACTTTCTACGACCGTTACTACGACAAAGTGAACTACATGGACGCCAACGCAAGCTATACGTTCGGAAAGAAAATAAAGACTACATTCTATGCCGAAGCCAATAACCTGCTGAACCAGCCTCTCCGCTACTACCAGGGAACGAAAGACCGTACCATGCAAGCCGAATACTACGGTGTAAAGGTGAATGCCGGAGTAAAGATTAATTTTTAAACACATCACCACAGAGAGACAGAGCATTTTCTTTTGTAACACACCAAATGAAAAAACAATGCAACCGTATACCCTCTGCAGTGAATAAATAACATCCAAACAATGAAGAAAATATTCTTTTTACTATTCGTCGCCCTGCTGGGCAACTGGGCAAGTGCCCAAATTACCGATTATTCCGTATTCGACAAAAAGTTCAACTTCTATGTAGCCAATGACCTGGGACGCAACGGCTATTATGACCAGAAGCCCATTGCCGAACTGATGGGAGTAATGGCGGAAAACGGCACAGACCCGGAGTTTGTACTCGCTGCGGGTGATGTGCACCACTTTGAAGGCGTACGTTCCGTCAACGACCCGTTGTGGATGACTAATTACGAACTGATTTACAGCCACCCCGAACTGATGATAGACTGGTTCCCTTTGCTGGGTAATCATGAATACCGCGGCAACACGCAAGCCGTACTGGATTATTCGAATATCAGCCGCCGCTGGACAATGCCCGCACGTTACTATACCAAAGTTTTTGAAGACAAAGGCATGACTATCCGGGTAGTTTGGGTAGATACTGCTCCGATGATAGACAAATACCGTAATGAGAAAGAGACTTATCCCGATGCTTGCCAACAAGATTACAAACAACAACTCGCATGGATTGATTCTGTCCTGACCGCCGCTAAAGAAGACTGGGTAATCGTGGCCGGACACCACCCCATTTATGCCGAAACACCGAAAGACGGAAGCGAACGCCGGGATATGCAGTTGCGGCTCGACCCTATACTCCGCAGGCACAACGTAGACATGTATATCTGCGGACATATCCATAACTTCCAGCATGTGCGCGTACCGGGCAGTAATATAGATTATATCACCAACACCTCAGGCTCGCTCAGCCGCAAAGTCAACCCTATTGAAGGTACCGTTTTTTGCAGTCCCGAACCGGGCTTTTCCATAGTATCTGCCGATAAAAAAACACTGGAACTGCGCATGATTGACAAACAAGGTAATGTACTGCACACTGTTACACGCAGCAAATAACCCGTTTTTTAAGTCAATAGGAAAATCCTGATTATACGAAGTTGTATCGGAAAGAACCAAACCATCATTCCGATACGACTTCTTTCAATTATTTCTTTTTCCGTAGCACCATCCTTCGGAGCCATACTTACATTTCCGTCACGCGTAACCATATAATGTGGAGATATAATTTCCGCCCCGGTTTCAGAACAATTCTCCGCATTTACAAGCGCAAACGGACTTCCTCTTGGCTCGTTTAATCAGAATTTTGCATTATCTTTGCGCGCAAAATAATATACTTCATGAACATTCTATTACTTATAGGAGGACTTCTCCTCATCCTGTTAGGTGCAAACGGACTGACAGACGGAGCAGCATCCGTTGCCAAACGCTTCCGCATACCCAATATCGTTATCGGACTGACAATCGTTGCTTTCGGAACATCAGCTCCGGAGTTGACGGTCAGCGTATCTTCCGCCCTGAAAGGAAGCGCCGATATTGCCATCGGCAACGTGGTGGGCAGCAATATCTTCAACACACTGATGATTGTGGGCTGCACCGCACTGTTCGCCCCAATTGCCGTAACCCGGAACACATTGCAAAAGGAAATACCTCTGTGCATCCTGTCTTCCATTGCTTTACTGGTTTGTGCCAACGACATATTCCTGAACGGAGACAAGGCTAATGCTCTCAGTATCACAGACGGCTTGCTTTTGCTCTGCTTCTTCGCTATCTTCCTGAGTTATACTTTTGCCATCGCCTCACACAGTCCCGAAGAAACAGCCGGCAGTGAGGAAACTATCAGGCAACTGCCACTTTGGAAGTCTGTCCTCTACATTCTGGGCGGGCTTGGAGCACTTATTGCCGGCGGCAGTTTCTTTGTTGACGGTGCAAGCGGCATTGCACGCAGCCTGGGAGTAAGCGAATCTGTTATCGGACTGACGCTGGTGGCAGGCGGAACATCCCTGCCCGAACTTGCCACATCCATTGTAGCCGCCTTGAAGAAAAATCCGGAGATAGCCATTGGCAACGTAGTAGGCAGCAATCTGTTCAACGTGTTCTTTGTACTGGGATGCAGTGCATCCATCACTCCGTTACACCTGACCGGAATCACTAACCTGGACTTGTGGGTACTGGCAGGTTCCGGAATCCTGCTTTGGTTCTTCGGGCTGTTCTTTGCCAAGCGTACCATCACCCGCATTGAGGGAAGCATCATGGTGCTTTGCTACGTTGCATATACGACATTCCTCATTTATAACCTGTAAGACACCCGTTTTTAAAGATTTTCATGTATCTTTGCCGGCTCATAACAACATACAACTATGGCAATTACAATTAAAAAGGTCTCTACGAAAAAGGAATTGAAGCAGTTTATCCGCTTCAACTACAAACTATACAAAAACAATCCGTATTCGGTGCCCGATCTCTACGATGATATGCTCAATACCTTCAACAAGAAGAAAAATGCCGCTTTCGAATTTTGCGAAGCCGATTATTTTCTTGCTTACAAGGATGATAAAATCGTAGGACGCGTAGCCGCCATCATCAACCATAAAGCCAACCAAACCTGGAACAAGAAAGAGGTGCGCTTCGGCTGGATTGACTTTATCGACGACCCCGAAGTATCGGAGGCCCTTATACATACCGTTGAAGAATGGGGCAAGGAACGGGGCATGACCCATATACAAGGCCCGTTAGGCTTCACCGATTTCGATGCGGAAGGTATGCTTATCGAAGGCTACGACCAGCTTAGCACAATGGCAACCACCTATAACTACCCTTACTACCCGCAACACATGGAACGCATGGGCTTTGAGAAAGATGCCGACTGGGTAGAATACAAGATTTATATCCCGGATGCCATACCCGACAAGCATAAGCGTATTTCGGACCTAATCCAACGTAAATACAATCTCAAAATCAAGAAATATTCATCTGCCAAGAAGATTGCCCGCGACTACGGAAAAGCCATTTTCGAGCTGATGAACGAAGCATACAGCCCGTTGTACGGTTACTCTGCCCTGTCACAGCGCCAGATTAACCAATACGTAAAGATGTATCTGCCCATTCTGGACCTGCGCATGGTGACGCTGGTTACAGATGCCGAAGACAAACTGGTAGCCGTAGGCATCTCCATGCCTTCCTTGTCAGAGGCTTTGCAAAAATCTCATGGCCGTTTGCTGCCTTTCGGTTGGTATCACCTGGTGAAAGCCTTGTTTATGAAACGCCGTGCCAAGATGCTGGATCTGTTGCTGGTAGCCGTGAAACCCGAATATCAGAACAAGGGCGTAAACGCCTTGCTATTCTCCGACCTAATCCCCGTTTATCAGAAACTGGGATTTGTCTTTGCAGAAAGCAACCCCGAATTGGAACAAAACGGCAAGGTACAGGCACAATGGGAATATTTCAAGACCGAACAGCATAAGCGTAGAAGAGCGTTTGTCAAAGCTATAAAGTAAGGCGCAGCATAGTAAGATAGAGGACAAAATAAGGGAAAGGGTAGATTTTTTATGTAAAATCCACCCTTCTGTTTTTCTTCTGAACGCATTTCATTATTTTTGCTTAAACTTTAAAATAATGACTATGAAGCGGCTTAGCTTTTTCTTCTTCTTTCTGTCAGTCGTGTTATCCGTTGTTTCCCAACCGGTATGCCAAATTAAATACTTCTCAGTCAGTAATGGCCTTGCACAAGGCAACGTGATGAGTATTCTGCAAGACCAAAAAGGGCTTATGTGGTTCAGTACCTGGAATGGGATAAACAAGTTTGACGGTTACACGTTCAAAAACTACAAAATATTCCAAGAAACGACCTACTCTTTCGAGAGTAACCGTATAGGCAACATTGTAGAAAGTAAATACGGCGATATCTGGTGTACTACGTATGACGGACAAGCATGCCTGTTCGATGTCAAAACTGAGAAATTCATAGACGTCCTCCAACCGCTTACCCGGTCTCTCAATCATTCGAACCATGTCATACGTATTCTCTCGCTGAAAAAAGGAATTGCCTGGATACTTTGTAAAGACGGATATACTTACCGTGCCGACGAGCAATAGTGCAAGGGCGGAAAAGGCATCTCGCCTTATTCCATCTTCAATGGCAACCTGAAAGGCAATCAAGTCTATACGGTCTTTCAGGACTCCGAAGAAGACGAATGGGTACTGACCGACAAAGGCATCACTATCGTCGGGAAAAAGACATTGGACACAGACTTCCCGTTCCGTCACATCATCCAATGGAAAGAAAACATCTATCTTGCCGCCGAACACGGCAAACTGGCCAGCTATGATTTCAAAACCCGCCAACTGAAATTCATAGATGTCCCCTATCCGTACCGGAACATCGCCAATCTGACAATCATCGGAAAACATACGCTGGCATTGGCAACAGATAACGGACTCATACTCTATACCCCCGGCAACAACAAGTTCCGTCAGATAAACATCCAAACTCCCACTCAACACTCCAACTACGTAGAATCCGTCTATCAAGACCGGCATGGAGATATCTGGGTATTCTCGAATACGCCGGGCATTATCCGCCTCAACATGGCCGCCAATGAAAAAGAGCATCTGGTTACTCCCCGGGACGAGTTGGTTAAACATGAACGCAAAAGCCGTAAAATAATCTTTGAAGACAACACAAACACCTTATGGATGTTACCCACCGAAGGAAATTTCTCCTATTATGACAGAAAAGAAAAGAAACTCAAGCCATTGGTAATAGATGTAAATCATCCCAAATCCATCTTCAGCCCGTTAGTCCGAGTTCACACCATCGACAATCAGGGCAATGCCTGGATGGCCAGTGCGCGCGGCGTCTACAAATTAAGTTTCTCACCGCAAAGTTTCCATTTCAATCAAACCGATCATGAAGCCGAAACACGCGCTTTCCTGCGCGACAGCGGCGGGCGGCTCTGGAGTGCATCAAAATCAAACCATGTCCGCATATATGCTCCCGACGGGAACTTGGAAGGCTATCTTTCCAAACAAGGTGATATCATCAAGGAACAGGCGCATTTTTTTGAAGATATCTATGATTTCATGGAAGACCAGGAACACAACATATGGATGGGAAGCAAAGGTTCCGGTCTCTATTTGCTAAAAAAACAAGATACCGGCAAATACTCCGTTCATCACTATCAGTACAACCCCGAAGAGCCTTACAGCATTAGCGGCAACGACATCTACACCATTTTCCAGGACACCCGTAAACGTATCTGGGTAGGATGTTTCGGCGGCGGACTGAACCTGATAAAGCAAACCGGAAATGGAGAGATACAATTTATCAACTGCAATAACGAACTGAAAAATTACCCCACAACCTACGGAACAAAAATACGTAATATTGCAGGCGGCCCCGAAGGAGTTATTTTTATAGGAACCACCAGCGGATTAATTACGTTTGCGAGCGACTTCAAGCGTCCCGAAGAAATCAAATTTTACAGGAACAATCACCGGACGGGTGATACTCACAGTCTGAACGCAAACGATATTATGCAGATTTACACAGACAGGCATAATACGACATACATAATGAGCTTTACTGGAGGAGTCAATAAAATCATATCCGGACCACTGCTTGGAGAGAATATCCAATTCAAAGGATATGACAAGAAGGACGGATTGGCTTCGGATTTAATGCTTTCCATGATAGAAGATAACTCCGGTCAGCTATGGTTCGTGTCCGAGATAGCATTGTCCAAGTTCAACCCTGATAAAGAAACGTTCGAGAACTATCAGTTAAATTCAACTTATCAAGACTTCAATTTCTCGGAAGCCTTACCCGTAATAAATTCCCGTCACCAAATTGTTTTAGGAACCGATAAAGGTTTCTTGGAGGTAATGCCCGACAAGATGAAAAAAAGCAGTTATGTGCCGCCAATCATCTTTACCAACCTCAGGATACAGGGGCATCCGGTTGAGCAGTCGATTGACAATTTGGCCGCGCTGGAGTTAAAAGCATCGCAAAGAAACGTCACTTTTCAGTTTGCCGCCCTTGATTATGTCGCTCCCGAGCACATTCAATATGCTTATCGTCTAGAAGGATTGGAGAAAGAGTGGAATGAAGCCGGCAACAACCGCTCGGCAAGCTACATCAACCTGCCGGCCGGAGAATACCGTCTCCAGGTCAAATCCACCAATAGCGACGGGGTATGGACGGACAACATATATTCCCTTCCCGTACGAGTACTCCCCACTTTCTGGGAAACTTACTGGGCATGGGTGTTCTATTCCATGCTATTTATCCTTTTCACGGCAACGATTGTTTATGTGTTATTCTACATATACCGCCTGCGTCACCGGGTAGATATGGAAAAACAGCTCACCGACATCAAACTGCGTTTCTTCACCGACATCTCTCATGAACTGCGCACACCTTTAACCCTAATCAGCAGTCCCGTCGCAGAAGTACTGGAGAATGAACCGCTCTCGCCCACCGCGCGCGAATATCTTACCGTAGTGCATCAAAACACCGAGCACATGCTTCACCTGATGAACCAAATACTGGATTTCCGTAAGATACAAAACCAGAAAATGAAGCTGTTAGTAGAAAAGAAAGACTTGATTTCATTGTTACGGAAATCAATGGACAACTTCAAACTAATCGCCAAAGAGAAAAATATGGATTACCGGCTGGTGACACCTGTACAGTCCGTATACGGATGGGTAGATAAGGACAAATTTGAAAAAATATTCTTTAATCTGCTATCCAATGCATTCAAATATACGTCTCCCGGCAAAGCGATTACCATAAAGGTTATCCCGAAAGAAGAATCGGTCGATATAGAAGTGAAAGACGAGGGAATAGGCATCGTGCCCGACAAGCAGCGTGTGTTATTCCAACGTTTCGAGTCTTTGGTGAAACAGAACATTCTACAGCCCTCTTCCGGTATCGGCCTGTCATTGGCGAAGGAAATGGTGGAAATGCATCACGGAAGCATTCAGGTAAGCAGCCAGCCCGGCGTCGGCAGTACTTTCACTGTAACCTTACCCCTGCAACAGAAAGTGTTCGAAGAAGACATGCAAGCCGAGTTCATATTGGATGACGACAAACAGGAAACCGTTTCCGCAGCCAACGGTTTAGACGGAGAAAACGCATACATGGAAGAAACGGAGATGACTGATTCCGACTGTAATTCCATATTAGTAGTGGAGGATAACAATGAATTAAGGCATTTCCTCAAGAGCAGTCTGTCCGGCAGCTATAATGTGATAACCGCTTCCAATGGAAAGGAAGGATTGCAACGTGCCATCGACAATGTGCCGGACCTCATTATCAGCGACGTTATGATGCCGATAATGGATGGTCTGGAGATGATAGGGCAGATTAAGGCAAACCATAATATCTGCCACATTCCTATCATCGTATTGTCCGCCAAGGCTTCTTTGGACGACCGTATCGCCGGATTGGAACACGGAATCGACGATTACATCACCAAACCTTTCAGTTCCACTTACCTGAAAATCCGTATCACCTCTCTTTTACGCCAGCGCAAAGAACTGCAAGAGATGTACATGGCCAAGCTAACCGCAGGCAAAGACGTAGCTTTAACGGATGACATTCCGGAACCGTCACAACCGCAAATAACCCCGCACGACAAACTGTTTATGGAAAAAGTTATGGAGTTCATGGAAGAACAGATGGACAATCCGGATCTGACCATCGAACAATTCGCAGAAAAACTCTTGTTGAGCCGAACTATCTTCTATCAGAAGCTAAAATCAATAGTGGGACTGTCGCCTGTGAATTTCATATGCCAGATACGCATCAAACGAGCGGTACAGTTATTCGACAGCGGTGAATATAATATTTCGCAGATTGCTTATATGACGGGATTCAATGACCCGAAATACTTCAGCCGTTGTTTCAAGAAGATTGTAGGGGTAACCCCTTCGGAATACAAAGAAAAGAAGCAGCCATAACCGTGATATCGGACAGACATTACGAGTGAGATATTATTATAAGAAGGTGTGTCAAAATGCACCCCTTCTTTCTTTTACGCACAAAGCCCCGACTTTCACAAGCTGGGGCTTTGTTATTACCTAAAGATTTTGTATCTTTAGGCATAAGAATTTCACTATGACAAAGATACATTTTCGTCCTTACAATCCCAATCAAACAGTGCTTTTTCCTCAAAGAATTGATGAGGATATTGCAGAAAACGATCCGGTGCGCATGGTTGACGCCCTGGTTGAGGGCTTGAATCTTGAAAGTTTCAGAAAACTGTATAAGGAATGCGGTCGCAGCCCTTACCACCCCAAGATGATGCTCAAGGTCATTCTGTATGCCTATATGAACAACATCTACTCCTGCCGGAAAATTGAAAAACTCCTTCACCGTGACATCCATTATATCTGGCTGGCCGGATATGAGAAACCGGATTTCATT
>OIER01001240.1_pt1 | contig 13306 bp, 8 predicted proteins | sample 1581801 | NCBI WGS metagenome assembly OIER01 (sample SAMN03281006, study PRJEB24777) | human gut metagenome | isolation source: fecal sample PR165 from 1 month old male Malay infant, vaginally delivered... | reverse complement strand
TACCCATCGCATCGAAGTTTTCGATGGAGCAGACGATGATGCAGTTGTCGTTTTTATCACGCACCACTTCCATCTCGTACTCTTTCCAGCCAATCAGCGATTCATCAATCAGCAGCTCTTTGGTTGGGGAAAGATCCAGACCGCGTTCGCAAATTTCTTCGAACTCTTCGCGGTTGTAGGCAATACCGCCGCCGGTGCCGCCCATGGTGAACGATGGACGGATGATGCACGGATAGCCCACGTCAGCCGCAACGGCCAGCGCTTCTTCCATGTTGTGTGCGATACCGGAGCGCGCGGTGTCGAGGCCGATTTTCTTCATCGCCACGTCGAAGCGGCGACGGTCTTCGGCTTTATCAATCGCGTCGGCGGTCGCGCCAATCATGGTCACGCCGAACTCGGCCAGCACGCCCTGACGCTCCAGCTCCAGCGCGCAGTTCAGCGCCGTCTGGCCGCCCATGGTCGGCAGCACCGCGTCCGGGCGCTCTTTTTCGATGATTTTACGCACCACTTCCCAGTGAATCGGCTCAATGTAGGTTGCATCAGCCATTTCCGGGTCGGTCATGATGGTCGCCGGGTTAGAGTTCACCAGGATAACGCGGTAACCCTCTTCACGCAGGGCTTTACACGCCTGCGCGCCGGAGTAGTCGAATTCGCAGGCCTGGCCGATAACGATCGGGCCAGCGCCAAGGATCAGGATGCTTTTTATGTCTGTACGTTTTGGCATTGTCTTCTCGGCTCCTGATTATTTAGCGGTCTTACGGTATTGCTCGATGAGTTCGATGAAGTGATCGAACAGCGGCGCGGCGTCGTGTGGGCCCGGGCTCGCTTCCGGGTGGCCCTGGAAGCTGAACGCTGGCTTATCGGTGCGATGAATCCCCTGCAGGGTGCCATCGAACAGCGACTTATGGGTCACGCGCAGGTTAGCCGGCATTGAGGCCTCATCGACGGCAAAGCCGTGGTTCTGCGCGGTGATCATCACCGTGTTGTTATCGATATCTTTCACCGGGTGGTTACCACCGTGGTGGCCGAACTTCATCTTGACGGTGTTCGCACCGCTCGCCAGCGCCAGCAGCTGATGGCCGAGGCAGATGCCGAATACCGGGATGTCGGTTTCCAGGAAGGACTTGATGGCGGCGATGGCGTAATCGCACGGCGCCGGGTCGCCAGGGCCGTTGGACAGGAAAATACCGTCCGGATTCATCTTCAGTACGTCTTCAGCAGACGTTTGTGCTGGCACTACCGTCAGGCGGCAGCCGCGGTCAACCAGCATGCGCAGGATGTTGCGCTTGGCGCCAAAATCGTAGGCCACCACGTGGAACGGCAGCTCGCTCTCTTTTTTCGCTTCCGGCAGGTCGCCTTCCAGCGTCCAGCTACCCTGAGTCCAGCTGTAGGCTTCTGCGGTAGTTACTTCTTTCGCCAGGTCCATGCCGTTCAGGCCCGGGAAGGCTTTCGCTTTTTCCAGCGCCAGCGTCGCATCGAGGTTATCACCCGCGATGATGCAGCCGTTCTGTGCACCCTTCTCGCGCAGCAGACGCGTTAACTTACGGGTATCGATATCGGCAATCGCCACGATGTTATGGCGCTTCAGGTAAGAAGAGAGGTCTTCGGTATTGCGGAAGTTGCTGGCAATCAGCGGCAGGTCACGAATGACAAGGCCTTGCGCATGTACCTGAGAGGATTCTTCGTCAGCCGCATTGGTGCCGACATTGCCGATATGAGGATAAGTAAGAGTAACGATTTGGCGAGAATAGGAAGGATCAGTGAGGATTTCTTGATAACCGGTCATTGAAGTATTGAAAACGACTTCCCCAACCGCCGAACCCGTTGCCCCTATGGCCCGACCGATAAACTGGGTTCCGTCTTCCAGAACCAATAGCGCTGACTTAATCAAAACACCCTCCAGAGAATATTCACTCACTTTATTTGCATATTAATTCATAACCATGTCATGGATCAATGCAAATGTGTTGCCAGCGGATTTTTGGCAAACGGCGGCATTCTGGAGATTTGGTAGGTAAAAGTCAACTTAAAACCGATATTTTGTTTAGTCTTTTGAGTATCTGACGAGGTGAGTGAAGCTTAAGCGACAAAAAGATCAGGTAAATCACTGCAGAAAACGCTTGCGCACCGGGTTTAATGAAAAATGAGTCGACGCAGCATCAAAAAGTGGACCAAATGGTCAAAATTTACATTCCGGTAACGAGAATCAAGGGGAATAGCTATACTTTCAAGGTCAAAGGAACAAAATGAGCGCGAAACAGATAAAATAAAAGGGCAATAAATTATTGCCCTATGCAATCAAAGAATTACGACTGCAATAACCACATCACGATGGGTAATAATGCTTAAAGATTGTTGAGATCAAGCACATCTCTCATATCAAAAAGACCGCTTTGCTTCTCTTTCAGCCACAAGGCGGACCGAACGGCACCATTGGCAAACGTCATTCGGCTGGACGCTTTATGCGTAATTTCGACGCGTTCGCCAATATCGGCGAACATCGCGGTATGTTCGCCGACGATGTCACCCGCCCGGACGGTTGCGAAACCAATGGTGCCCGGCACGCGCTCCCCGGTGTGGCCTTCGCGGGCATAGACAGCGCAGTCTTTTAAATCTTTATCAAGTGCATGAGCAATCGCTTCGCCCATTGCCAGCGCCGTGCCTGATGGTGCATCAACCTTATAGCGGTGGTGAGCTTCGACAATCTCAATATCGGTGTAGTTGCCCATCACCTTCGCCGCCTTCTCCAGCAGCTTCAGCATGACGTTAACCCCCACGCTAAAGTTTGCGGCGAAGACAATCGCAATCTCTTTGGATGCATCCTGGATAGCCTGCTTGCCCGCATCGTCAAAACCGGTGGTGCCGATCACCATCCCCTTGCCGTGCTGACGGCAAAACGCCAGATGCGTGAGCGTCCCTTCAGGACGGGTAAAATCGATGAACACATCGAAGTCATCTTTAACCGCGTCCAGGCTGCTTTGTACGGTGACGCCGGTCTTTCCCGCGCCCGCCAGCTCGCCAGCATCGGTCCCCAGAAGCGATGAACCGTCACGCTCCAGCGCCGCGCCAAGTGCTACGCCATCCATCTGAAGTGCCGCCTGAATAAGCTGACGGCCCATACGTCCACCCGCGCCCGCAATGGCGACACGGATCTGTGCATCATGCATAGTTATTCTCTTACGTTAAAATGATGTAAACCGTTTTCAGATTAACCAGCCTTTCTGAGCACTGCCAACTGAAAACACCGATAATTAGAATTTAACGTGAAACCGACTTAAATATCAGTAAAAGACATGATTTTGTCGTCACGATAAAGTAACGGGTAAAAAAAAGGCCAGCACAGGAGGTGCTGGCCTTTCATCAGAAAAGGGACTATTCGACTTCGCGGGCATCGATTCTCAGCTCTTTCGGCACTTCGAACACAATGTTCTCTTCGCGTCCTTCCAGTGGCACCGCTTCGCCGCCGCCAAGCTCCTGCAGACGGGAAATGACGTTCTGTACCAGAATATCGGGCGCGGATGCCCCGGCCGTTACGCCTACGCAGGCCGCGTCTTTAACCCACGCTTCCTGAATATCCGTGGCATCGTCGATCAGGAACGCCGCCTTCCCCATTCGCTGTGCAAGTTCAGCCAGACGGTTAGAGTTGGAGGAGTTCTTAGAGCCGACCACCAGCACCACGTCCGCCTGTTCAGCCAGCGCGCGCACTGCTTCCTGACGATTGGTGGTGGCGTAGCAGATGTCGTCCTTGCGCGGCCCGACGATTTTCGGGAAGCGCTGACGCAGGGCGTCAATCACGTCTGAGGTATCGTCGACGGAGAGCGTCGTCTGGGTCATAAACGACAGACGCGCTTCGTTTTTCACGTTCAGCGTAAAGACATCTTCCGGCGACTCCACCAGGTACATTCCCCCTTCAGGGTTGCTGTACTGGCCCATGGTGCCCTCGACTTCCGGGTGGCCGGCATGGCCAATCAGGATCGACTCTTCACCACGGCGGCTGGCGCGCGCCACTTCCATATGCACCTTGGTCACCAATGGGCAGGTGGCATCGAAGACGGTCAGATCGCGGCTTTTGGCTTCGTTACGGACCGCCTGAGAGACGCCGTGCGCGGAGAAAATCAGGATCGCACCGTCCGGCACTTCGCTGATCTGCTCGATAAAGATGGCACCGCGTTCGCGCAGGCTGTCGACCACGTAGCGGTTATGCACCACTTCGTGACGTACATAAATCGGCGCGCCGTAAATCTCCAGCGCGTTTTCAACAATGCTGATAGCGCGGTCTACACCGGCGCAGAAGCCGCGCGGGTTAGCCAACAGGATCTGCATTTCAGGCCTCCAGTGCCGGATCGATTTCCAGCACTTCAACATCAAAATGAACGGTACGCCCGGCAAGCGGATGGTTGAAGTCAACAGTAATCGAGTCGCCGTTGATTTCGCGGATCACGCCAGGCATTTCGCTGCCGTCCATAGCGGTAAAGAGCATAATTGCCCCGATCTCCGGTTCACCCGCGTCCATAAACTCACGACGGGAGAAGTACTGGATCAGATCCGGGCTTGGCACGCCAAACGCGGCATCCGGCTCCAGCGAAAAGGCTTTTTTCTCACCCTCTTTCAGACCGAGAAGCTGCTGCTCAAGACCTTCAGACAGGGAGGTATCGCCAAGACGAAACAGGGCCGGTTTGCCGTTGTTGCGGGTGGATTCGGCCGTGGAGCCGTCATCCAGCTTCAGCGTAAAGTGAACGAGAACCGCGCTGTTGCTCTGTACGGATTTAGACATACACAATGCTCTTTAATGTTGTCTCGCCTGTGTGCCGGGTGGCGCTGCGCTTACCCGGCCTACAAGTGTCGGCATATTCGGTAGGCCGGGTAAGCGTAGCGCCACCCGGCATTGATGCTTACGCCTGCTCTTTCGCGGCCGGTTTAGGCAAGAAGCCTTCCAGCACGATTAACGCCGCACCGATGCAAATGGCGCTATCAGCGAGGTTAAAGGTCGCGAAGTGCCAGTCGCCGACGTAGAAGTCGATCATATCGACCACAAAGCCGTGCCACAGGCGATCAAACAGGTTGCCCAGCGCACCGCCAATGATCAGCGCGTAGGCGATGTTATTCAGCTTTTGCGTTGCCTTCGAGCGGTACATCAGCACCGCCAGGATCACGCAGATACCAAGAGCGATACCCGCGAAGAACCAGCGCTGCCAGCCACCGCTGTCGGCAAGGAAACTGAACGCCGCACCGTAGTTGCGCGCGTAGTGCAGGTTAAGCGACGGGAACAGCGGCACCGTCTCCCCCAGAGTAAAATTCTGGAGGATCAGGAACTTGCTGCCCAGATCAATAATCAGCACCACCACAACCAGCCACAGCCAGCGCAGTCCTGTTGAACAGAGAGTTTTACTCATCAGGCAAACTTACGTTTTTCGCCGTCACCGGCGACGTTGCTTACACAGCGTCCGCAGATGTCTGCGTGTTCCGCCACCTGACCGACATCGGTGGTGTAATGCCAGCAACGCGGGCATTTCTCACCGTCGGCTTTGCTCAGCGCGACTTTCAGTCCTTTGAGCAGTTCGCTCTGCTGAGCATCAGCAGAAGCCTCGGCATAATCCGCAACTTTCGCACCGGAGGTCAACAGGACAAATCGTAATTCATCGCCCAGCGCCGTCAGCTTCGCCGCCAGCTCTGGCTCCGCGTACAGGGTTACTGCCGCTTCCAGAGAGCCGCCGACTTTCTTATCAGCACGCGCCTGCTCGATAACCTTGTTCACTTCGCCACGTACTTTCAGCAGCTCGTCCCAGAAGGCATCGTTCATCGCTTCGGTGCTGGAGAGATCGAACAGACCTTCGTACCACTCGCCGGTGAAGACATACTTCTCACGGTCGCCCGGCAGATAACCCCAGATTTCATCCGCGGTGAAGGACATGATCGGTGCCATCCAGCGTACCAGCGCTTCTGCGATATGGAACAGCGCGGTCTGGCAGCTACGACGCGCTACGCTGTCCGCTTTCGCGGTGTACTGGCGGTCTTTGATGATGTCGAGGTAGAACGAGCCCATCTCGATGGAGCAGAAGCGCATCAGGCGCTGCACCACTTCGTGGAAGTCATAAGACTCGTAGGCCTTCAGGATATCTTCCTGCGCCGCTTTCGCGCAGCCTACCGCCCAGCGGTCCAGAACGACCATCTCTTCCGGTTTCACCATGTCTTTTGCCGGATCGAACCCGTTCAGGTTCGCCAGCAGGAAGCGCGCGGTGTTACGGATACGACGATAGCTGTCGGCAGCGCGTTTCAGGATCTCGTCAGACACCGCCATTTCGCCGGTGTAGTCGGTAGAGGCCACCCACAGACGCAGAATGTCTGCGCCCAGTTTGTTCATCACATCCTGCGGAGAAACGGTGTTACCGATAGATTTGGACATCTTACGGCCCTGACCATCCACGGTGAAGCCGTGAGTCAGTACCTGACGGTAAGGCGCTTTACCCTTCATGGCGGTAGAGATCATCAGAGATGACATGAACCAGCCGCGGTGTTGGTCAGACCCTTCCAGATACATATCGGCAGCGTGACCGGCAAACTCCGGACGCACGTCAACCACGGAGGAGTGGGTAGACCCGGAATCGAACCACACGTCCAGGGTATCCGGCACTTTCTCGTAGTTATCCGCATCAGCGCCCAGGATGTCGCGGGCGTCGAGATCCCACCACGCCTGGATGCCGTCAACTTCGACGCGCTTCGCCACTTCTTCCATCAGTTCCAGGGTGTTCGGGTGCAGCTCATGCGTCTCTTTATGCACGAACAGCGACATCGGCACGCCCCAGGTACGCTGACGGGAGATACACCAGTCAGGACGGTTAGCCACCATGGATTCGATACGCGCCTGGCCCCAGTCCGGGATCCACTGCACGCCTTTGATCTCTTTCAGAGACTGCTCGCGCAGGCCCTTCTGATCCATGCTGACGAACCACTGCGGGGTCGCACGGAAGATGATCGGGGTCTTGTGACGCCAGCAGCACGGATAGCTGTGCTGCATTTTTTCAACGTGCAGCAGCGCGCCGCTGGTGCGCAGCATGTCGACGATAATGTCGTTCGCTTTGAAGACGTTGATACCGTCCAGCGCCGGGTAGGTGCCAGGCAGGTAAGAACCATCCGGGCCAACCGGGTTAGCGATTTCAAGACCGTACTTCAGGCTGATGTTGTAGTCGTCTGGACCGTGGCCACCGGCGGTATGTACCGCACCGGTACCCGCTTCCAGCGTCACGTGGTCGCCGAGGATCGCCGGAACGTCGAAGTCCAGGAACGGGTGTTTGAAGCGCATCAGCTCCAGGGCGTCACCTTTCACGGTGCCCAGCACGGTGTAGTCAGTGATATGCGCGCGCTTCAGCACGCTTTCAACCAGATCTTTCGCCAGGATAACCGCCTGACCGTCAATCTGCACCAGCGCGTATTCGAACTCACCGGACAGGGAGATCGCACGGTTGGCAGGCAGAGTCCACGGGGTAGTGGTCCAGATCACCAGAGAGATCGGGCCGTTTACCGAGGCGACGCCAAATTTGGCTTTCACCGCATCCTGATCCACCGCGTGGAAGGCCACGTCGATAGACGGAGAGGTTTTGTCGTAATACTCCACTTCCGCTTCTGCCAGTGCAGAACGGCAGTCCACGCACCAGTGCACCGGCTTAGCGCCTTTATGCAGGTGGCCGTTACCGATGATTTTGCCCAGCGCACGGATAATGTTGGCTTCCGTTTTGAAGTCCATGGTCAGGTACGGGTGCGACCAGTCGCCCAGTACGCCCAGACGGATGAAGTCAGCACGCTGACCGTCAACCTGCGTGGCTGCGTATTCGCGGCACTTCGCACGGAACTCGGCGGCGGTGAATTTCTCACCTGGTTTGCCGAACTCTTGCTCGACTTTCAGCTCGATTGGCAGACCGTGGCAGTCCCAGCCCGGAACGTAAGGCGAGTCATAGCCCGCGAGTCCTTTGGACTTCACGATAATGTCTTTCAGAATCTTGTTAACCGAGTGACCAATATGAATGCTGCCATTCGCATAGGGAGGGCCATCATGCAGAATGAAGGTTTTTTTGCCTTTTTTGGCTGCACGAATGATGCCGTACAGGTCATCATCGGTCCAACGCGCCAGCATTCCCGGTTCGCGCTTGGCGAGATCGCCGCGCATCGGGAACCCTGTTTCCGGCAAATTCAGGGTTGATTTATAGTCACTCATCAGATTCTCGGTTCCGTATTTATCACGTAGGCAGTTAAGCCGGGTTCAAAGCCCAAAAAACTCGCGGGCTGTTAATTCATCTCGCGCAATTTGCGCTTTGAGTTCATCCAGCGAACCAAATCGCTGCTCGTTGCGTATTTTTTTACGCAGTATTACATCTATATGGCGACCATACAGGTCCATTACAACGTCCAGCAGGTGCACTTCTAACTGTTGACGCACACCGGCGACGGTCGGACGCGTGCCAATGTTGGCGACGCCGTAAAACGGCTTATCGCCCAGTCCTGCCACTTCCACCGCATAGACCCCTTTAACCGGGGAAACCTGACGACGCAGCGGTATATTCGCCGTCGGGAAACCTATCGTGCGGCCCAGCGCATCGCCATGGACCACGCGGCCAGAGATGGTGAACGGATGCCCCAGCAGGGTTTCTGCCGTATCCAGTTCATCATCGGCCAGTGCCCGGCGTACCGCCGTGCTGCTGACGCGCACGCCGCCTTCACAGAAGGTCATCGCGCTGGTGACGTCAAAACCGTACTCCAGACCAGCCTTCTGTAATAGCAAGAAATCGCCCTGACGACCAGCGCCAAAGCGGAAATCATCGCCCACGGCAAGAAACTGCACGCCAAGACGCTTAACCAGCAGGTCGCTGACGAAATTTTGTGCTGTCAGCGCGGCAAAGCGGCGATCGAAACGTACGCACAATACGTAGTCCACGCCGGACTCAGCCAGATAGCGCAACTTCTCGCGCAGGCGTGTAAGACGGGCGGGAGATTTATCGCCCGCGAACAGCTCCAGCGGCTGCGGTTCGAAAATCATCACTACAACGGGCAGGCCGCGAGCCTCCCCTTCTTTACGCAATCCCTGCAACAGCGCCTGATGACCACGATGCACGCCGTCGAAATTACCAATGGTCAGCACGCACCCGTGCGGGGCTCTGCTGAGATTATGTATGCCGCGTATCAGCTTCATGTCTGGCTCAAAACAGTGAAAATCGCCAAAGTATACCTTGTACAGCGGTTAAGGTTAACCGGCGATTGTTCGTGCAAAACAGAAAGCCGTAATGATTTCATCAGGCTGACCTTTCGCAGCGAAAAAATCTGCTCGCGAACTGCGATTTTTATGCCGAAAAGCTGTATTCACGAACAACAAGCTGGTAGAATCCTGCGCCATCACTACGTAACGTAGCGTCGCCACATTAACGGCGCTTATTTGCACAAATCCATTGACAAAAGAAGGTATAGAGGGCATATTCCTCGGCCTTTGAATTGTCCACATAGATCATATTTGGGAGTTGGACCTTGGCTAATATCAAATCAGCTAAGAAACGTGCCGTACAGTCTGAGAAGGCTCGTAAGCACAACGCAAGCCGTCGCTCTATGATGCGTACCTTCATCAAGAAAGTATACGCAGCTATCGAAGCTGGCGACAAAGCTGCTGCGCAGAACGCATTTAACGAAATGCAACCAATCGTGGATCGTCAGGCTGCTAAAGGTCTGATCCACAAAAACAAAGCAGCGCGTCATAAAGCAAACCTGACCGCGCAGATCAACAAACTGGCTTAATCGCCGCTTGTTGTTGCTTGTTTTAAAAGAACCCGCTTAACGCGGGTTTTTTTATGTCTTCAGATTACCGGTGGCGTAAACAGCGCCGAGTAGTCACGGTTACAGATTCGCTGCACCGCAGGGTGCTGAATCATTCTTTCGGCAAATATGGCGTGATACTCCTCCATCACGTTATCCACTCTGCCTATCTCCGTAATCTTGTCATCCGAATAGAGATCGTGCGCGTAGAGCGTCGGCGCAACAAAGGATGGCGTTATGCGCTTCACCAAAGGCTTTCATCAGCGCCGCATCGTCAAACTCACCGAGGATTTCCACCTTCAGCCCCTGGGAATTAAACCAGTTCAGCAGCTTGCGTCCGAGCATGGAACGCCTTCCCGGCACCAGCAGGCGACGTTCTTCCAGGCAGGCCGGGAAGGGTTTCTCCGGCGGCGGATTAATGCACCAGAAGCTCACGCCGCATTCACCAATCTTCACCGAGAACAGGCCTTCCTGCTGCGTGGAGTCAATCGGGCAGTCCGAGATAATCATGTCCAGCTTGTGCTGGCTTAGCTGTTCCAGCAGCATTTCGTGAGTGGATTCAAAGCAGCGAAGATGAATTTGTTCATCTTCAACCACCGCCGCGTCCAGCACGCCGCTCACCAGCCGTTTGGACAGCGCATCCGCCACGCCAACATCAAAGAGCAGGTTCGACTCTTTGCGATAGTTAACGATATCCAGCATCTCCTGGCTCAGGGTGAACATCTTGTCCGCGTAGCGGAAAACCAGTTCACCCAGTTCGCTGGGTTCAATCCCGCGCCCCTTACGCTTGAACAGCTTGCCCTGCAAACGCTCTTCCAGCGCCTTAATTTGCCCGGTGATAGTTTGCGGCGTCAGGTAGAGCGCCTCTGCTGCCCCGACCACCGATCCCTGTTTATAGACGTGCCAGAAGTAGTAAAGATGGTTGTAATTCAAATGAGACATCGCGTCTTCTCTCCCTGAGTGTGTATCGGGAGAAGGCTCGCCTCCTCCCGGTGTTCCGTTATGCCTGGACGGCCTGTCCGGACAATTTTACCTTCAGCAAGGTATAACCGATTACCGCGGCCAGTAATGACCCGATAAGAATGCCGAGTTTCGCCCAGACGATCAGCTCAGGCGCATGCGCGCCAAACGCCAGCGTCGAGATAAAGATCGACATCGTAAACCCGATACCACACAGCACGCCGACGGCCATAATCTGCTTAAACGTGGTGCCGTGCGGCAATGACGCCAGCTTCAGTTTCGTCGCCAGCCAGCAGAAAAGACTAATACCCAGCGGCTTACCGATAAACAGCCCGGCAATAATGCCCAGCGGCAGCACGGACGTTAGCCCGTCCAGCGTCACCCCGCCGAGGGAAACGCCCGCGTTGGCAAACGCAAACAGCGGCAGGATCATAAAGGCGACCCACGGGTGCAGCACATGCTCCAGCTGTTTGGCAGGCGACTTGCCGTCCTGCGGCTTCAGCGGCACGAAGAAGCCGACGATCACCCCAGCCAGCGTGGCATGCACGCCTGATTTCAGCACCGCCGTCCACAGCACCATCCCCACGAGGATGTAGATACCGATGCGGCGCACATTAAAGATGTTCAGCAGCGCCAGCACCGCAATCGCCCCGGCAGCCACGCTCAGAGACAGGATCGACAGATCGCTGGTGTAGAACAGCGCGATAATCACAATGGCGCCAAGGTCATCAATAATCGCCAGCGCCATCAGGAAGATTTTCAGGGCTACCGGCACGCGGCTTCCCAGCAAGGCCAGCACCCCGAGCGCAAAAGCGATATCCGTCGCAGCCGGGATTGCCCAGCCGTGACGTGCGATCGGATCCTGCCAGGTGAACGCCAGAAAGAGCAGCGCCGGCACCACCATCCCGCCGAGCGCAGCAATGACCGGGAACGCCGCACGCTGGCGGCTGGCAAGCGAACCCAGCACCAGCTCGCGCTTAACCTCAAGCCCCACAAGCAGGAAGAACACCGCCATCAGCGCATCGTTGATCCACAGCAGCATGTTCTTGTTGATTTCCAGCGCCCCGACCTTCAGTTCAACGGGCGTTTCCAGAAAAGCATGATACAGATCGCGGGTCATTCCGACGTTGGCCAGTACCATCGCGGCCGCAGCAGCCATAATCAGGATCACGCCGCCGGATGCCTCACTGCTAAAGAAACGGTGTAGTAATTTCACTTTAGTTCTCTCTTTTACAACAATACCTCGATAAAACCATAATACCAAGCCAGATAGCTCGGCAAAAACAGATTAATATTGAGTATAGGTTCAGTTTAACCGAGCAATACCGATAAAAAGAAAAAGCCCGGAATCGCTTCCGGGCTTTTGCGGATGAAAACCAGCTAGTCGATTAGCGGGTCAAATCATCGAAGAATTTTTTGACACCATCGAAGAAGCTTTTGGAGCGCGGGCTGTTTTTCTCGCCCGTCGGGCCACCGAAGCTCTCCTGCAACTCTTTCAGCAGCTGTTTCTGCTTGTCGTTCAGGCCAACCGGCGTTTCCACGACGACGCGGCACAGCAGATCGCCCTGTGCACCACCACGAACGGATTTAACGCCTTTACCGCGCATGCGGAATAGCTTACCGGTCTGGGTCTCGCCCGGGATCTTCAGATTGACGCGACCATCCAGCGTCGGTACTTCGATTTCGCCACCGAGTGCCGCCATCGCGAAGTTGATCGGCACTTCACAGTACAGGTTGTTCCCTTCACGCTCGAAAATCGCGTGCTGTTTCACCTGCACCTGAACGTACAGATCGCCTGCCGGTGCGCCGTGTTCACCTGCTTCACCTTCGCCCGCCAGACGGATGCGGTCGCCCGTATCGACGCCAGCTGGGATCTTAACGGACAGGGTCTTGGTTTTCTCAACGCGACCGTGGCCGTGGCACTTGGTGCACGGATCTTTAATCAGCGTACCGCGACCATGACAGTGCGGACAGGCCTGCTGTACCGCGAAAAAGCCCTGACGCATCTGCACCTGGCCGGAACCGTGACAGGTTGGACAGGTCTGCGGCTGCGTACCCGCTTTCGCACCGCTGCCATGGCAGACGTCACACTCTTCCAGCGTCGGAATACGGATCTCTTTGGTGACGCCGCGAACGGCCTCTTCCAGCGTCAGATCCATGTTGTAGCGCAGATCCGCGCCGCGCGCCGCGCGCTGACGACCACGACCGCCGCCGAAGATGTCGCCAAACACATCGCCAAAGATATCGCTGAAGTCAGCGCCGCCGCCAAAGCCGCCGCCACCGAATCCACCGCCGCCCATGCCGCCCTGTTCAAAGGCTGCGTGACCGTACTGGTCATAGGCCGCACGTTTTTGTGCATCGGTCAGGACTTCATAGGCTTCTTTGATCTCTTTAAATTTGGCTTCAGCCTCTTTGTCACCCTGATTACGGTCCGGGTGGAATTTCATGGCCAGGCGCTTATACGCCTTTTTGATTTCACGCTCTTCCGCAGTTTTCGGAACGCCTAAAATCTCGTAATAGTCTTGCTTTGCCATTGGTTTTTTTAAGCCCCTTA
>OIER01001234.1_pt1 | contig 13347 bp, 10 predicted proteins | sample 1581801 | NCBI WGS metagenome assembly OIER01 (sample SAMN03281006, study PRJEB24777) | human gut metagenome | isolation source: fecal sample PR165 from 1 month old male Malay infant, vaginally delivered... | reverse complement strand
CCCGCCGCCCCGCGGGAGGCGGCCCGGGCGCCCACACGCTCCCCGCCCCCCGCCAATCCGCCGCCGCCCCGCCGCCGTCCGTCCTCGGCGTCCCGGCCGCCGCCCGCCGGGCCGCAGTCCCCCCCCGCCGTATCGATGCCGGCCAGATGCATCGCCATGACATCGGTGTAACCTTCGACGATGACGACCTGACGCTTCTTCACGATGGACGACTTCGCCAAGTCGATGCCGTACAGCACCTGCGTCTTACGGTACAGCTGGGTGTCCGGCGTGTTGATGTACTTCGCGGCGATCTGATCGTCGTCATACAGCTTGCGCGCGCCAAAGCCGAGCGTACGCCCGGTCGAATCACGAATCGGCCATGTGGCGCGGCCGCGGAAATAGTCGTACACGCCGCGCTGCCCCTGCCTCGCAAGCCCGGCGTCAAGCATCTCCTGCTGCGTGAACCCCTTGGACGCAAGATAGCGAACCAGATTGTCCCACCCCTGAGGCGCGTACCCGCAGCCGAAACGCTCGCAGTCCGCCCGGCTGAAATTGCGTCCGCCGAGCAGCTTGCGCGCGGCCAGAGCCTCCTTGCTCATGATCTGCGACATGAAAAAACGCTGAGCCTCCTCGTTGGCCTCGATCAGCCTGGCCCGCTTCGACCCGGAATGCTCGGTGCGCCCACCGGAATTCTCGTAATGCAGCTCGATATGGTATTTGTCGGCGAGAAGCTCCACCGCCTCGCGGAAATCGATGTTCTCCTGATGCTCGACGTAGCCGAACACGTCGCCGCCGAGACCGCAGCCGAAACAATGCCACACGCCCAGCGCAGGCCGCACGGAGAAACTCGGCGTCTTCTCGTCATGGAACGGGCACAGGCCGACGAACGTGCCGGTGCCGGAAGGCCGCAGCGTCACGCTCGCGGACACGATGTCGTACAGGTCCGCGGCGGCGCGCACCTTCTCCACGTCTTCCTTCAGAATCATTCCAGCCATAGCCCACCAGTCTAACGTCAGCCGTGCCTGAGGCCGCCGCGGCCGTCACAGGATCGAATGCAACGCAAGGGCGGAGCTGTCGGTGAGGGAGGCCACCTGGTCGACCGCGACGCGCAGGCGCTCGCCGTCGTTCGTCGCCTCGTCCCAATCCTGCAGGAGCACGGCCTCCAGCGCACTGGAAGGGCGCGGAGAATCGGCCATGAGCACGTCGATGAGATCGTTGATGATCTGGCGTTCCTCCTGGTGGAACGGCTCGTGCTCGCGAGGAGCCATCACGAAGTACACGGCGATGCCCTTGAGCGCCACGATTTCGTAGCTGGTCTCCTCGGGGATCACCACGTTCGCCGAATACCGGGTCAGAGGCCCGTCGCCGTACGTGTCGCGGGTCGCGTTCTCCACCGACCATGCGAAGCGTCCGATCAGGTCCGAGGTGATGTTCTTCAGTTGCGCCAGCGCCTGGCGCGACCCGTCGAAGTGGTCGGGGAACATGCGCAGCCGCCGCAGCCTTCCGAACGCCCGCTCCAGCTCGTCGGCATCCCATTTCGAGCCGTACCATGAGCGCGTCGCCTCGATGATGCGGCCGATCATTCGCGGGTCGGCGAGCGCCAGCGGGTTGAACGCGCCGGTCGCTATGGCGTCCTCGACGTCGTGGACGCTGTAGGCGATGTCGTCGGACAGGTCCATGACCTGGCATTCCATGGGTTTGCGGGCTTCGGGAGCGCCTGTCTTCAGCCAGCGGAACACGTCCTCGTCATCCGGGTACACGCAGAACTTCACGCCGCGGCCACCGTCGTACTTGGCCGCTTCGGCGAGGGTCCACGGGTATTTGACGGCCGCGTCCAGCGAAGCCCTGGTCAGGTTCACGCCGGCCGACCGGCCGTCGGAGTGGAAGACCTTCGGCTCCAGCCGGGTGAGCAGGCGCAGCGTCTGCGCGTTGCCTTCGAATCCGCCGATGTCGGCGGCGATGTCGGCGAGCGCCCGTTCGCCGTTATGGCCGAAAGGCGGGTGGCCAAGATCATGGCACAGGCACGCGCAATCGACCACATCCGGGTCGCATCCGAGCATGGCTCCGACCTGCCGTCCGATCTGGGCGACCTCAAGCGTGTGGGTGAGCCTGGTGCGGGCGAAATCGTCGGTGCCCGCGACGAGGATCTGCGTCTTCGCGCCGAGCCTGCGCAGCGCCGACGAGTGCACGACACGGGCGCGGTCGCGCTCGAAGGCAGTGCGCGATTTCGACTTCGGCGGCTCGCCCGCCCAGCGCTGCTCGTCGAATGCGGTGTACCCCTCCCCTGCTGGTATGCGTTCGCCGCTATCCTCGGATTTCATGGGACCTCCCTTGCCGTCGCCACGTTCCGGTATCCAGTTTAGCAAAGGGTTCCTTGGACGGAGCCGGTCACGCCGTCCTCGCAATGCGTGCAATGTACGCGACGCGCGGCGGGTCTACAGCAGGCTCGCCGGATCGAGCTTGGCGAGGTCCGCGGCAGGCAGCACGTCGGCGGCATGCAGGTAGAGCCTCGGGATGCGATTGCGCAGACAGGTGAACACCTCGTAGCTAATCGTGTCGGCGGCGCGCGCCCAGTCGTCGGCGGTCGGCTCGCCGTATTGCTCACCGCGACCGGGCCCGAACAACTCCACGGTGTCGCCCTCATGGACGCCAAGCTCGGCGGCCGACCCGTGCAGGTCGACGATGAACTGGTCCATGCACACGCGACCGCACACGTGCAGCAGGCGCGGGCCGGCGCTGGTCATCACACGCACGGGACCGCCGGCCTTCTCGACATGCTTGGCGCCCTGCATGTCGAAGCCGGACGCGGAACGGTGGATACCGTCGGCGTAGCCGAGGGGCACGATGGCGGTGCTGGTGTTGTCGGGCGTCAGGTACGTGCGACCGTACGAGACGCCGTGCCCGGCCTCCACGTCCTTGACCGTACCGAGCTGCGCCTGCAATGTCATGGCGGGCTTCAGATGCCAGTCACGCGGCGTGCCCATCGCCGGGTCGGGCTCGTAGCCGTACAGGCCGATGCCCGGACGGGTCAGTTCGAAATGAATCTCGGGACGGTTGAGCGTGGCCGCGGTGTTTGCCAGATGGCGTATTTCGGGCGCGATGCCCGCGGCTTCCATGCGACGGGTGAATTCCGTGAACGATTCGATCTGCCGGTCGGTGGAGGCGACGAATTCAGGCACATCCGGCGAGTCGGCGACCGCCAGATGGCTCCACTGGCCGACGATGTGCAGCACGCCCTCATGCGCAAGCGGCACCAGCTTGGCAAGGGCCGCGTCGAATCCGGCCGGCGTGAAGCCGTTGCGGCCGAAGCCGGAGTCGACCTTGACATGCACGCGTGCGGGTTTGCCGAGCCGGCGCGCGGCGTCGGCGAGCGCGTCGATGCCCGCCAGCGAGCCGACGGAGATGTCGATGTCGTTGTCGATCAGCTCGTCGAACGGCACATCCATGCCGTTGTACACCCATGTCAGAATGCGGCAGCGGTCCAGGCCGATGCCGAGTTTGCGCAGCAGCAGCGCCTCATGCGATTGCGCGGTGCCCAGCCAGGTCGCGCCGCCCGCGAGCGCCGCCAGCGCGGCCGGCAGCAGACCGTGCCCGTAGGCGTCCGCCTTGACCACGCCCATCACCGCCGTGCCGGAATGCGGGCCGCCCACCACATCGACCAAGTGGGCCATGTTGTCCCTCAACGTGGCCAGGTCGACGATCGCCTGCGCGGGGTACCGGCGTCGCGCCGCCCGGTAGTTGGCTTCGCCAGCCGGGGATGAAAACTGCAATTCGGATGCTGCGTTCAAAGTCATGGCTCTTATTGTGGCGCGGCATGATGACGAATGCCGGAGCGCGTCGCATGACGGCACGAATCCGACCTCAGCCGGCAGCGGCGTTGTCCGGCGCATTGCCGTATGCTGTACGACGCATATTCGCGGCGTCCGCGGTCGACCGCCGCCGCATCAGATTCCCGGCGTTGAGGCGTGCCGGGGTCCCGGAACGCCGTCCGGTACAGCCCAATCCATTCCATATATTGAGAGAAGACCATGGATCTATTTCGCAAGAAATCGGTGGATCAACTTGTCGCCGAATCCACCCCGCTCAAACGCACGATGCACACGTTCGACCTGACGATGCTGGGCATCGGGGCGATCATCGGCACCGGCATCTTCGTGCTCACCGGCAAGGGCGCGCTGACCGCCGGCCCGGCGTTGATGGTGTCGTTCCTGCTGGCCGCGGTCTGCTGCGGCTTCGCCGGCCTGTGCTATGCCGAATTCGCGTCGATGGCGCCGGTTTCCGGCTCGGCATACTCGTACGCCTATCTCGCGTTCGGGGAACTGATCGCGTTCGTGATCGGCTGGGACCTGATTCTGGAGTACGCGCTGCAGGCGGCCACGGTGTCCGCCGGATGGAGCGGCTATTTCAACAAGCTGCTCGAAGGGTTCGGACTGCATCTGCCGGTCGAGCTGACCGCCGCGTACGGCACCAACCCCAATACGACCACATACTTCAATCTTCCCGGTTTCGTGATCGTGCTGCTCATCACCTGGGTGCTGTCGATCGGCATCAACCAGACGAAGAAGGCCAACGACATCATGGTGCTCATCAAGCTCGCGATCATCGTGTTGTTCATCGTGTGCGTCATCTGGTATGTCAACCCGTCCAACTGGAAGCCGTTCGCGCCGTACGGCATCTACCAGTTCCAGCCCGGTTCGACGCAGCCGTATGGCATCGTGCCGGCCGCGTCGATCGTGTTCTTCAGCTTCATCGGCTTCGACGCGGTGTCGTCGTCGGCCGAGGAGACCGTCAACCCGAACAGGACGCTGCCGCGTGGCATCCTGTATTCGCTGGTCATCTCCACGATCCTGTACATCGTGATGACGCTCATCATGACCGGTGTGGTGCCGTATGAGCAGTTCGCGCAGTTCATCGACGCGCCGGTGGCCGGCGTGATCCTGAAGACCGGCATGAACTGGCTGGCGGTGATCGTCAACCTCGGCGCGCTGATCGGCATGACCACGGTGATGCTGGTGCAGCTGTACGGCCAGTCGCGCATCTGCTACGCGATGAGCCGTGACGGCCTGTTCCCGAAGTTCTTCGGCGACGTGCATGACAAGTACCGCACCCCGTTCAAGGGGACGTGGTTCTTCGGACTGTTGACCGCGTTCGCGGGCGGCTTCATCAACATCAACGTGCTGTTCGAGCTGGTGAACATCGGTACGCTGTCCGCGTTCATCATTGTGTCGGCCGGCGTGATGTGGATGCGCAGGACCCAGCCGGACGCGCATCGCGGGTTCCGCGCTCCGGGCGTGCCGTTCACACCGATTCTGGCAATCGCATTCTGCATGGTGCTGATCGCCGGTCTCAATTGGGAGACCTGGGTGCGGTTCGCGGTCTGGTTCGGCCTGGGACTGATCGTCTACTTCGCCTACAGCCGCAAGCGCTCCAAGCTGAACGCATCCGACGCGGAATAACGTGCTCCCGCTGGCAGGGGCTGTCGCGAAGCAACTGGGGGTGGTCTTCACGGCCAGTAGTGCATCAGACCACCCTCGGTCTCGCTGCGCGCGACAGCTCCCGCCAGCGGGAGCACGTTCGGCGACTGAGGAGCAACGCAGGCGACGCGCCGTTGTTTCGTGCCGGGCGTTACCACTCGTGACGCTGGTATGCGATCCTTGTCGTATCGGTGGGCCGGTCAAGCAGCTGTATCAGGCCGCAGCGGGCGAATCCGCTGGTTTCGAGGACGTGCTGCATGGCCTTGTTGTTGGGGTGGGTGTCGGCGCGGACGTTGCCGTAATGCTTGAGGGCCCAGGCGATGCAGTCGCGGGCGGCATGCTTGACGAGGCCGGAGGACGCGATGCGGTGGATGGTGACGTAGGAATCGTCGTCGAGCCAGGCGCCGTCGATGTGATGGTAGGTGGGGTCTTCGCCGGGGCATAGCGCGAATTGCGCGAGGATGCGCTCGTGTCCGCCCACTTCGTCGACGAGCAGCATGGCGCGTCGCTGCGCGATGTCGTCGCGTACGACGTCGTCTTTGGGGAAGGTGTCGCCCCATTGGGTGGGGTTGCCGTTGCGTGCCATCAGCTCGCGGGCGCGCGCGTAGTTCTTCTGCATGTGCGGGTAGTCGCGCATGGTCGCGTGTCGGAATCGCCGCTGGGAAGCACTGTCAGTCACCGGTCACCTCATGTTCGTGTGTTGGACAACTGGCCGTAAGGCTATCATGGGCACTCGTCCGATTGGAGTGCATGTGCCGTTTACCGGGAGTCGTTATGATGAGGGCGGCACCGGTCCGATACCGATGCCGCCCTCATCCCATAACCCGGGCCAATGCCGGGAATACGGCTGTGTCGGCCAGTCCCAGTCTCAGACGACCTTGCGCTCGAACGGGTCGGAGCTGATGCCCTTGGCGAGGATGTCCTTGCACCATTCCTTGGCGGTGAACAGGCTGTGGTCACGGTAGTTGCCGCAGCTTTCGATGGTCGTGGCGGGAACGTCGTCCCACGTGGCCTTATATGCGATGAATTCCAGCGATTCCTTGAGGGCGCGGGCCACATCCTCGGTGGAGTGCGTGCCCCAGGTCAGCAGGTGGAAGCCGGTGCGGCAGCCGAACGGCGAGCAGTCGATGTAGCCGGGGATGCGCTCACGCAGCAACACGGCGATAGTGTGCTCGATGGTGTGCAGGCCTGCGGTCGGAATCGCGTTCTCGTTGGGCTGTACCAGACGCAGGTCATAGTTGGAGATCACGTCGCCGTTGGGGCCGGTCTCTGTGTCGATGTAACGCACGTACGGCGCCTTGACCTTCGTGTGATCCAGCTGGAAACTTTCGACAATCGGCTTTTCTTCTGCCATCGCAGACTCCTTTTGCTCGATATGACGCCGGCGCGTACGACCGTTAGCCGGCATTCCATCGACCATTGTCTCACTATCGCGCGCGTCTCGCCGCATTCTTGGCTATAGGCGTTCCTCATATACGGCATATACGGCACGAGGCGAGTCCGGTGCGCTGTAACGGCGCTGTCAATCGTCGAAGCCGGCGATGGCCTCCATGAATCGCTTGCCGTATTTGGCCAGCTTGCTGTCACCCACGCCGTTGACGGCGAGGAACTGCGCGTCGGTGATGGGGCGGAGACGGGCCATGTCGCGCAGCGTGCGATCGTTGAACACCATGTATGGGGGTAGGCTGTTCTCGCGGGCGATGGACAGACGCAGTTCGCGCAGTTTCTGGAACAACGTCTCGTTCTCGTCGTCGGGGGCGTACGAGCCCAATGCCGGGCCGTCCGACGCCGCGGATTTCGAACTGGAATCGGTCCGTGACGTCACGCCCGTTCCGGCGCCGGCGGCCTTGCGCTCGACCCGTTTGATCTCATATCGGAATTCGGGCGCGACCGTTTCCGCCGCGCGCTGCCCGAAGCCGACGATCGGCAGCCGCCCTTCGGCGATGGAGAGGAATCCGTCGGTGGCCATCTGGCTGAGCACGTCGCGGATTCGGGCTTCGGGCGCATCGTGCAGACGACCGTAGCTCGGGCACCTGTCAAGATGCCGCGCGATGAGGTCCTTTGCCTTGGAGCCGCGCAGTATCGCCACGATTTTCCCCGAGCCGAGGCCTTGGCGCACGGGGCCGCACGTCGGTCGCCCCTGATCGTCGTAATCGTACATGGCATCGTGCACGCATCGGCTGATTGACCGCGCGATGTCGGTCACGTCAAGGGTTTCGAACGTGCTGTCGCAATTCGTGCAACCGCCCGTGCATGTGCCGGTTCTTGACGTGTTCTCGCCGAAGTAGCGGGTCATGTAGACGTGCAGGCAGTCGGTGGTACGGCAGTAGCCGATCATGCCGTCCAGCAGACGGCGCTTGCTCATGCGCACGGTCTCGCGCTCTTCCGGGGTCAGCCGTTCGTTGTCGTTATCCATGTCGAGCAGGCGCCGACGGGTGACGATGTCGGATTCGTTCCACAGCAGTGTGCATCGGCTCGGCTCCCCGTCTCGGCCGGCGCGACCGGCTTCCTGATAGTATGCCTCGATGCTTTCCGGCATGTTGTGGTGGATGACGTAGCGGACGTTCGACTTGTCGATGCCCATGCCGAACGCATTGGTGGCGACGACTACCGGCACGGCGTCGGTGACGAAGTCGCGTTGCGCCTGATTGCGTACGTCGGCCGGCATTCCGCCGTGGTAGGCGACCGCGACGGGGCCATCGCGCATGACGGAGTCTGCCGCACTGCCGCCCGCCGCTCCGCGCAACGCCGGCACGGTGTGGTTGAGGGCCGCGGCGAGCGCCTCCGTCTCCTTGCGCGTGGCGCAGTAGACGATGCCGGATTCGTCCGGATGCTCGGCTACGTATCGTGCGACCCATGCCGCCTTGTATTTGGTCTCGATCTTGAGCACATCGAAGTACAGGTTCTCCCGGTCGAATCCGGTGACGGTGACTTGCGGGGCGTTGAGCCCCAGGATACCGATGATGTCGCGGCGGACGCGCTCGGTGGCGGTGGCGGTGAACGCTGCTACGGTCGGCCGGGCCGGCAGGCCGGCGATGAACTCGCCGATGCCGAGGTACGACGAACGGAAATCCTGTCCCCATTGCGACACGCAGTGGGCTTCGTCGACGGCCACCAGCGAGATCGGCACGCGTGTGGCGAAGTTGCGGAACCGTTCGGTTTCCAGTCGTTCGGGGGCCACATACAGCAGTTTGATGTCGCCTTGCGCGGCCTGCGCCAGCACCATGGCCTGCTCGTCGCCGCCCTGGGTGGTGTTGACGTATGCGGCCGGGATGCCGGCGTCGTTGAGCGCGTCTACCTGGTCGCGCATCAGGGAGATCAGCGGGGAGATGACGATGGTGACGCCGGGCAGCAACGTGGCCGGAATCTGGTAGCACACGGATTTTCCAGCGCCGGTCGGCATCACGCCGAGCACGTCGCGCCCGGCGAGGATCGCGTCGACGAGCCCTGACTGCCCCGGTCGGAACGAGTCATAGCCGAAATACCGTTTGAGCGCCCCCAGCGCCGCCACCTGATCTGTCATGCCTCCCAACATTACCGCATTCCGGCCACCGCTCCTTCGAGTACAGCGTCGGGGCTGCCTCTCTCCCCTTCTCTTTCCTTCTCCGTCGTCCCAAAAGCGTCGTTAAGTGCGCGCCGAAACGACAAGTGCGCGCACTTATGGACGCAAACCGGGCCTTGCATGCATGCCCGTCGGCGTGCCGCCGAATCAGATGGCGGCGAAGGCCTGCTCCAGGTCGGCGATCAGGTCGTCGGCGCCTTCGAGGCCGACGGACAGGCGCACCAGGTTCGCGGGCACCTCCAGCGTGGTGCCGGCCACTGAGGCGTGGGTCATCGCGCCCGGGTGCTCGATCAGGCTCTCCACACCGCCCAGCGATTCGGCGAGCGTGAAGATCTGCGTGGCGCCGACGAACCGCTTGGCCGCCTCGAAGCCGGCCGCGATCTGCACGGAGATCATGCCGCCGAAACCACCATGCATCTGGCGGGCGGCAATCTCGTGACCCGGGTGGGATTCCAGTCCCGGATACCACACGCGCTCCACTTCCGGGCGGGTTTCCAGCCATTGTGCGATCTTCAACGCGTTCTCGCTATGACGCTGCACGCGCACGGCCAGGGTCTTCAGTCCGCGGATGTCCAGCCACGAGTCGAACGGGGAGGGAACCGCGCCGGCGGCGTTCTGCAGGAACGCGACCGCGTCGCGGGTTTCTTCGTCGTTGAGCACGATCGCGCCGCCGACCACATCGGAATGCCCGCCGATGTACTTGGTGGTCGAATACACGACCGCGTCGGCACCATCGTCGAGCGGATGCTGCAGCACCGGGGAAGCGAACGTGTTGTCCACCACGACCTTGGTGCCGTGCCGATGCGCGACGTCGGCGGTCGCGGCGATGTCGGTGATGTTGAGCAGCGGGTTGGAGGGCGTCTCCACCCAGATGTACCGGTATTGCTTGGCTTCAAGCGCGGCGGCGACGGCGGCCGTGTCGGTGATGTCGACCACGTCGAGCCCGATGCCCCACGGCACGAACACCTTGGAGAGCAGACGGTAGGTGCCGCCGTACACGTCGTTGCCGAGCAGGATGTTGTCGCCCGGCTTCAGCGTGGCCCGCAGCAGCACGTCAATCGCGGCAAGTCCGGAAGAGAAGCTCAGCGCGTATTTCGCGCCTTCGACGGCGGCGAGCTGCGCGTCGAAGCTGTTTCGCGTGGGGTTGACGGACCGGCTGTAATCGTAGCCGTTGCGCAGTCCGCCCACACCGTCCTGCTTGAACGTGGAAGTCATGTAGATCGGCGTGACGACGGCGCCGGTGGTCGGGTCGGGCTCCTGCCCGGCGTGGATGGCACGGGTGGCGAGCGTGGTGTTGGCGAGGGCTGCGGCGTTGGTGGAGATGGTGATGGTCATGATGGTTGTTTCCTTATATTGCAGTTTGCTGTATTGATTCGATATTGAAATATTGAAGTTCGGGTTCGCGGACGCGGTTCAGAAGGGGCTTTGGCCGGGCCTTACAGGTACTGTTCGGCAAGTGATGGCCTGGAGGTCCGCTCGACGATGTCGCCATAGCCGTTCTCGCGCATCCAGTCGTCGTTGAAGATCTTTTCCAGATAGCTGCGGCCGGAGTCCGGCAGCAGCACGACGACTACCTGATTGCTGTCCAGATCGTGCTCACGCGCGTATTTCAGGGCGCTGACGACGGCCATGCCGGACGAGCCGCCGACGAGCAGTCCTTCCTCCGCGGCCAGGCGACGTGTCATCTCGAACGCCTCGCGATCGGTGACCTGCACGATATCGTCGGTGATGTTCCGGTCGAACGCCTTCGGGTAGAAGTCCTCCCCCACGCCTTCGATGTCGTATTGGTGCACGTCGCTCGGGTCGGAGTAGATGGAGCCTTCCGGATCGGAGCCCACGACCGTGACCGCGCCGTCAGAAACCTCCTTGAGGTATTTGCCGGTGCCTGAGATCGTGCCGCCGGTGCCGATGCCGGCCACGAAGTGCGTGACCTTGTGGTCCGTGGCCTCCCAGATCTCAGGTCCGGTGGTGTAGTAGTGGCTCAACGGTCCGTTGGGGTTGTCGTACTGGTTCGGGCGGAATCCTCCGGGAATCGTGTTGGCAAGGCGCTCGGCGACCTGATAGTAGGAGCGCGGGTCGTCGGGGCCCGCATCGGTGGGGGTGACGACGACTTCGGCGCCGTATGCGCGCAGCACCGCACGCTTGGATTCGGAGACTTTGTCTGGCAGCGTGAAGATCGTACGGTAGCCGCGCTGCTGTGCGACGAGCGCGAGCCCGACGCCGGTGTTGCCGGAGGTCGGTTCGACTATCACACCGCCGGGCTTGAGTTGTCCGGAGCGTTCGGCGGCGTCGATGATGCGCTCCGCGATGCGGTCCTTGGAGGATCCACCGGGATTGAAATACTCCACTTTGACGGCAATGGTCACCTTGATGCCGTCAGTGACATGATGAAGCTTTACAAGTGGCGTGTTGCCGATGAGTTCGGAAAGACTGTTGTGAATGGTCATCGTGGATCCTGTTTCCTTCTGCGTTTCGATTGGTGCGTTATTCGGTTTCGTATACCGGGCAGATGGGCTGAACGCAGTTGAAACAGGTGGATGGTGATCGTCGATGATGGTGTTGGTCTTTGCCGTCCCGTTGTATGACCTGCTACAGATATTGTTGTGCCAATCATGCGACATCGGGGAATCATCAAGAATGAACCGTATTTCAAGTATGCGTCGTCAACCGTTCGCCCGCAGGCGTCGGTCAGCGACAACAACATGAAAGATACGTCATGCCTGACATAGTATCAGCATCTCAGAAAGACACGCGACAGCGCATCCACAATGTGATATCAGATGACTGCCGTCATTGCGCTAGCCCATAAATTGCATAGCGGCGTGAGTGGACCCATCGAATGTCATTTCGACGAATCCACTCACGTACCGGCTAGTCTTTCACCTGTTCGTACACTTGCGCAGGTGTCAGCTCTGATGGAAGCTCATCCCCCGAATCTACGTTGACTCGCTCAAATACCGGCTGCCATGCATCAGAAGCGTTACCATGTTGAGACCGCAAAACGTTCCACGATTGTTGCGTATCGTCGGTCACTCGGTATACGCCGGCAGTCGCACCGGTCACATAGTACTGAGATGACTGTTCTCCAGGCAAATCGGTCGGCGTAAGAAACAACATGACCACGTCACCGGTCTGCAGCAGAGTCTCCGCGCTCCCCTGCTCCGCGGAACCAGTCTGACGTACAATAATGCTGCCACTGTTGACGGTTCCCTTAAGCGTCTGCGAGACCTTCACGTCAAGTAACGTGAAATCAGTAATATCATCAATATCCCGAATCACGGAAGTTCTCGATATTTCTCCGGTAATAATCAGGGGACTATCGTCCTCAAGTTCTACCATGGATTCATAAATGCGTACCCGCGACTGAGAAGCATCCGGCTTGGGAACATTAGATTGTGCCGCTGTCTGACCGCAACCCGCGCACGTAAACATCAACACTACCAACCCCATAAGGGTCGTTAGCCATCTAATCCTTGAAATCTTCTTCATCGTGTCACCTCAATATCTACTGTTAATACCTTTGATATCATCTGCCGTGAGATATCTGACACCATTGTTGTAAGCGTCAGATGCACTCTTGTACATCACTGTATTGATCGTAGAATGCCCCAATCCCCAACAATGAGAAAACTCATGAAGCCAAAGCACTCTCATGCGGGCAACCGGGTAAGATGACTTCATATAATAGGTATTTACACGCGAAACCGCGTCTTTAGTATACCCGGACGCTAAAAATGTATAGGCCGATTGTCCTTCCCACCCATTCTTGCCGAAATTCTGAGAAGTTGCCTGCCAAACCATCCGCGTTCCGGTCGAGAATCCAACTTTCGTTGCTGAATTAATATTGGAGACAGCCTGCTTGGCCGAAGTCAAGTAATTGCCTTTCACCGTGGCCATAAGCATTACAACCTGGTTCTTATTGAGCCAATGACTCTTGCTATAAGAATAGGCACTCGCGACTGGCACCATGCTCATCAAAAATAAGAATGACAATAGCGTTGATACTAAACTTATTGGCCACTTCCTGCAGCGTTGCAGCTTAGACATCTTCGCACCTTTCTGATAAGAACGGAAAGTTACAGAGACAGGATTTATATCCGTGAAGTAGCAACACAGCAACCTATGCTGTTATTAATTTATAATACTCGATTTATAAGAAGAAAGCAAAAACATACACAAGAAGGGCCCCCGGGGGTTGTTGTCCTCGTCCGGGGGTCCTTGTCGTGTGGTGCGGCGGCGTGCTACTCTCCCACACCCTGTCGGGTGCAGTACCATCGCCGTGCCAGGTCTTAGCTTCCGGGTTCGGAATGGGACCGGGCGTCTCTCCTG
>OIER01001209.1_pt1 | contig 13595 bp, 17 predicted proteins | sample 1581801 | NCBI WGS metagenome assembly OIER01 (sample SAMN03281006, study PRJEB24777) | human gut metagenome | isolation source: fecal sample PR165 from 1 month old male Malay infant, vaginally delivered... | reverse complement strand
CTGACGGCGCTTAGTGCTGAATTCACTATCGGCGAAGGTGAGTTGATGGCTCATGATGTCCCTCTGGGATGCGCTCCGGATGAATATGATGATCTCATATCAGGAACTTGTTCGCACCTTCCTTAGCGTTTACGCCATCTTGAGCGGTATTAGCTGTATCTAGTGCTTTATTAATTGCTGTATTTGCTCTTTCAATATCGCCCTGAAGGTTATAGATTTGCCCGTCTTGCTTAATGTTACTCCCCTCGATGTTATCAAGGTTATAGGCGGTTTTATCGGTACCCTGAATTTGAATGTGAGCACCTGGATTATTGACGTTATCGTCAAGGTTTACGTTTACTTCCGCAGCATATGCAGTATTCATTGAACCAGCGAACACAAAACCAAAAACAGCGATAGCTGTTGTATTTAAATAGTTCATTTTAAAGCTCTCATCATCACTACAAGAAAAAATAAAGTAAGGGCGCTATCCTGGCGGGAAGATACAACGTCTTGTTATATCTGAATTAATTCACGATTAACGGTGGAAATTTTGGTTTGATAACTTATTTCGTAACGTGCAGTAACTATCTATGAATGTGTAATTTTGATTATTGATCTAAATCATAAATAGCAGGAATAGCTAAACGAGTCGATCCAGAAAGGCCCGGCTTAATAATCTTATAATACAATAAGATAGCCGTTCATAATGGATGGGGGTGAAATTAGATATAAAACACCAATACATTAATTGTATTTAACTGTTTTGATTAAAATGGGTTAATAATACACATAACAGTTTATGTAAATTTATGGGTTTTTGCCGATTATTTATTATCGAACCTTTCGTCAGCTTCGAATGAAAATGAACTCAGCTCATTTTTGTTCCGGGATATACCAGAAAAAAATATTTATGTTGAAGACGCTAGCGAAAACGTGTTTAGGGAGATTCATAACGCGAACGCTGCCGTGATAAATCAAAACTCCTTGCGCCTGGCCTGTGGCCACGGTTACACTGATTGAGAACATTGATTTTAATAAATCATTGTTTTAAAAGTATTTTGACTCGGGGTGCCCTTCTTTGTGAAGGCTGAGAAATACCCGTATTACCTGATCTGGATAATGCCAGCGTAGTCCTGGCGATTATCCAAGATATAAATCAAAGACTTGCACGGTTTTTTCTCTTCATTTTGTTATGTTGTCACTCACAGAGACAAACAAAATGGCACACACACCGATCAATCACACCATCATCCGTAACGGGATCTACTACGCCAGCTTTCGCCTGTCGGGTCATAAATATTTCCGTCGGTCGTTAGAGACAGATAGCCACAGCCACGCGCAACTCTTGATGTCATTTGCATCTCCAGCTATTCCATTAGTCAAACGTGGAACCATTCACCCGGATCAGTTTGGTCAACGTCTTTCTGATTTCAGCAACCGCTTAAAGCAACAGAATGAACACTGGCTGGTTCAACAATTTCTCAGTGATGAACGGCGCAATCTTCAGCCGATAGTTGTTCAGGAATACCGCGCGGTTGTTGCGCCTTCAGAAGATGAGGAAGAACAAACAGAAGCACAGTCAAAGGATGTGTTAACACTGGCTGGCGCTTGGAATATGTACAAAAAGGAGAAAGCCCAAAACTGGACGAAGGCTATCTCACAAGCCAATGAGCGCTTTATGGAAGTGCTGTTAATTGTCCTTGGTACAACAACCGATGTCACGACGATCACCAAACAGGACATTAAGCAGGTGATGGAAGTTGTTGAAAACTTGCCTAAGCGTATAGTGCAGCCTTATCGGTCAATGACGGTTCAGCAATTGATCGAGTGTGATGATGTGCCACCTGAAGATTTGGTTGGCGCTGAGTCTATCCACAAGCATTTAAAGATTTACAAATCGTTGTTTAAAACCTTCCTGACTGACAATAAAGATATTCTGGAGAAGTCTCCGACTGATGGAGTTGTCGCCGCACCGTCGAAAGCGAGGTTTGGAGCTTACAGTGCAGCAGAAATGAGAAAGTTTGTAGGGTGGGCGCTCAAGCAGCCTGATGGCTGGCAGAAATGGATCACCTTGTTGTTGGCGTACACGGGAGCCAGAAGAGGCGAAATCGCCAAGCTGGAGAAATCACAGATCAAATTTGATGAAGATAGCCAGCGGCACTATCTCCTGATCGCGGAAGGAGGGCAGGGGAAAACCGAGAACGCTACAAGGCAGGTGGCGATCCATCCCAAACTGATCGAGTGGGGGTTCCTCGATTTTGTAAACCGCCAATGGAAAGAGAAGATTTTCTCGCCTGTGTCGGGTAAGAATATGCCGAAGATCGGCAAAGTTTTAGCCGATGTCCGCGATCAGCTTGGTATTCCCTACCTTGATGATTATGGGCAGCGGCGGCTAGTTCACAGTTTCCGGCATACCATGATTTCAACCTGTTTAGCTGGCTGGGTTGGCAATCTGGCACACTTGCAGCAGGTCGTAGGCCATGAGAAAAGCGGGTCAGGGATTACCAGAAGGTATCTTCATACATTCCCGCTATCCACGGTATGCTATGTGATTGATGGGCTTAATTGGTCTTAACGTTAGAGATCGAGCCCTAGTAACCTTTATTACTAGGGCTCATATAATGTCATTCTTCTACGACTTCCTTTTTCTCTTTAACTCGTTTGACCTTGTTTTTCTCAACGTAAGCAAGGAGTTTAGCTCCTTTATCTGTTATAACATACCTACGATATTTAACACCTGTAACCTTCTCGTTTTCCATGAGACCATGAACTTTAAGCATCGGACTTATTGTAAAATATAAATAGTTGGCAGTGCTATCCATTCCGACATTATTGGTTATTCCGTTAATTAATGGTCGTCGGAATGCAACGAAGACACTTAAAAGATTTGTATCAATGCTCACATCGGAGCCAGCATGTTCTGGCGGAACAGTGATCTCTATTGCAGATAAGATATCGTATAGCTCTTTTAATTCAATGTCTTTATCATTCGTAAATGAACTTATTTTTTTGTCTTTAATCTCAATCTGTGATTTTAATTGTCTGTTTTCTTCATTTAATTTCTTGATTTCCTCAGCCAGATCATGAGTATCAATGATTTCATCTGCTGAAACCCACCCCTTAAGTTTTCTATTGGCGCTGAAATCAGAAAGGCTCTCATGCACACACAAACGAATATCTTTAACATCCTCAAAAAAAGATGACATGTTTGATAACACTTTATCTTTGAAGTCTGCTAAGGATTTCGGTTCCTTTAATTCAATAAAGTCAGTTCCCTTTTCCATGACTTTTTTTTCTAGCGCCTCCTTTGTAATCACAACTGCGAAGAGCGCTTTGCCTTTTTCTACAGCATAGTCATATTCTAATTCAGTATAACTTTTTCCGGTTGTCGGTTCGATTGAGCCATAGCGACCGCCGAGTATTAACATATATACGTCAGACTCATCGATCCAGTTTTTTATGATATCCATTTGTGATCGATCAGCAGCGGTAAACAGCTCCATGCCTGCGGGAATGTGCCCAGCTTTAAGGATCGCACTTACCGCTGCTTGTCTTTCCTCGATCAGATCAGTAAAAGTGCTGGATACGAAAACCTGTAATTTCCTTTTCATTATTAACCTTTGCTATTCACTAAGATGTTTAAAAGAATATTCTCTTTGAAATGCTGTTTCAATTACAGGTCACGAGGAGGTCTCCCTCCTCGTGATCCGGATCATCTTTTATCCAACCTGACGGTAGGAATCACGTACCCCGTCACGATAGCCATCAGCAAAAGCAGCTTGAGGGCTTTTATGGCGAACAGTTCCCGCCTGGCTATCAGGTAAGGCGGCTAAATCTACCCAAACCTGACCCGTGCGAGCCAAGCCAGCGCGGTAACCCTGATCGTAAGCGCAGCCGCAACATTTATGGCGACCTTCACCACCTTGATCGTGAGGTAAGCTAATGAAAAGAGTGTTGTAACGGTGTGATTGTTTACAAATAGTCATGCATTGCTCCTTATGAGCGTCATTTTATGGTTTACATGATCCTCTTTGCCTGGCACAATCAAGCCGTGAAAAATGAAGGCAAGGCTAAGATTCATACGAGTTTGGCGACTCGTATTGGTCATGCTTTGTAAGCCGGGTTCATGCAAATGAATCCGGTTTTTTTTACGCCTAAAATTCAGGCGAAGCACTACATGTGGGGGTGGTCAATCAATAGCGGCCCCACATAGTCGATATTCTAGTGATGATTCTTTTCTGCACAAGGGTTGATTTTGACGTTAAATTGAGGTTGTGAAAGGGTAAAAATGCAAAACCCTACACAGCATAAGGCCTGGAAGACATGTCAATGATTAAGAAAATAAAATCAAAATTTGATCGAGTGCTGATTTCTTCAACGGGAGGGCAGAATTGCGCAACATGATATCGCGCAATCTTTATAAGAATAATGAATGTTGCCAGTGGTTTTGATAGTTGCGTGCAACATATAGTTAACATCAACAGTCCTTAATAGTCGATGGTCTGGAATACTTCTTCAACATCCTTATCCATGATCCCACAATACGCCAGCGTGACCGCCTGCGATGAATGCCCGTACAGCTTCGTGAGCGTCGGCAGACTTACCCCACGTTTTATGGCGTGATAGCCAAGGTTCTTACGTGGACTGTGCGCCGCAATGTGCAAATTGAGCATATCCCCGGCTTCTTTGAATTTGGCTGAGACCGTCACCCGGCTGATCGGTTTTCCTTTGGCCCGGTTGCTGTCCACTTCGAACAGGTATTCATGACCAGGATTATCAGCACGGCGTTGTGCTACCAGTTCAAGTGCTTTGGCAGTCAGAATGATCGAGCGGATTTTCCCTGTCTTCTGTTCCTTCAGGTTCAACACGTTCCCTTCGATGTGATTAAAGTCGGTATAGCGCAATCTGAGAGCGTCACCAATACGCGCCGCTGTCTGATTAAGGAATACCCACAAATCACCGTAGATAGCGCTGCTGTTATGCTGGCGTAACAGTCTTTCAACCTCTGCGATCTTCTCTTTGTCTCTGACTGGTTCGACCTTCTTCATACAATTCCCCATTGCTATCTCATTAAGTAAGTTACAAAGAAAATATTGATCATAATATGATCATTGTAAAGGATTTTTTATATGTTATTGCACCCACTCCCGCGCGGTGGGAAACGAAAGTGAGGGCCACTCTTCAGATATTAGTGTCGGAAAAACCCTGGTTTACCTGGGGATCTGCTGGACAGTCTCTCCAGTGGTTCAATAAAAATGAACCATCATTTTAAAATATCGAAGGGTAGTCCTTTGCACACCACATATGCTGGCTCTAGTAATGAATAAACCTTGCCTGATTCTGCATAAATTCTGCATAAGACAGCCTCTTAGATGTTCATCCACAACACATCTCATAAGAATCAATGATTTGATAACTTACACATGTACATTGTGTAAGTTAGAGGTGAGTTCTTATACCTGCCAGCAGGCCACTACGTCAGCCTCCAACAGGCGAAATTCTCCCGCCGTAACAGGTCACGGATACGTACCTTTTTCCACACCAGCGTATGCATTCTCACCAATCCCTTCTACGCTCCACCAGAAGCCCGTAGCGGCGTTATCTCCACACAATCGTGAACTGACCCACCCATAGCACAGCACCACGCTGAGAGGCTCTCACAGGCCCAGGAATGGAGGGTTTTCAGTTGTTTTTGCTAAGAAAATTTATTTTTTCGGTATTGAAGGGCGGATCGGTGATTGTGTTTAGCCACACCACGAGTGACAGATCTGCCGAGGCCACGCCATTACTGGCTTCGTTGTGTACATCTCGATATAACGATCACCACATCCTACAGGCTAGCAGGTGACTACAACCCCACAATAGGTGGTAGAAATGGCGATTTAAGGGGCACTTAATTCGATTTAAGTACAATTTAATATCCCTAGATGCTGTGGGCCCTTGAGAAGCAGACCACTGAAGAAAGGTAAGTGGTGAGATGCTCTCACATGGGGGTAAAAATACCCCTATAGGAATTTGAATGTAGGTAAATACACCCCTATTGAATTTTGGTATGGGGGTAAATATACCCATATAGAGTGCCAGCAATGGGGGTAAAAATACCCCACTAAAAAGACTCTTTTATGAGACTAATAAAACCCACAAAAGACTTTTAGAACCATGTAAGACTTAAGGTCAAGATCTAAAGACAGGTCAAAGACTGGTTGAACATGCGTTCAATTGTTGGTGTTAAGGAGTGATGTCTTATCGCTCCGCTCCGAATGGCTCTGCCACTTCAGATATGTGTGGAAGACAAGCCGCGAGGCGCGTCAGTCAAATGTGAATCGAGCATGGCGCAGAGGAGCTTGCAACGCGACGTACACTCCCCCCTTGGAGGGGCGGCGCTCCCCCCTCAGACTTCACAAAGCCGCTATGCGGTGAATCCCCGATTCATCTTGATTGTTGTGACCGTTGATTGACAACGGACAATCAAGACTAGATAACAGGAGGTTCACAGAGCGCATCAGACACGCTACACGGCATTTAAACGGTAGAGGTAACCCATAGGTACTGCCTACGGCTTGGAATCGCTTAGAACGCGCCATGGGGGGTGTAACCCTTTATTATTTCCCACCTGAAATAAGAATGCAATGCATATAATTAAATTCAGCACGAATTGCTAATGACATTGTATGTTGCTTTATGGAATTATGCGGCCCACCCCAAAATGCTGATAGCACACTTTTGTCTGTTATGCAACAAAAAACTTGACAAAAAGTGTGATTTATGACATAATATATTCATACCTTGAGAAAAGGAAACATTTAAACAACATAGGAGATTAGATGACAAAACCAGTCCTGTTCGACTTTTCGAACGCTACCGCCTCAGAGATTGTTTCTGCAATCGACAACAAAATCACTTCGTTAGTAAATCTTCGCAGTTTCAGAACCCGCGTTGGCGGCTCCAGGAAAGCAGACAAACTATACCCAGCAACTCGTGAAGCCATGAATATCATCAAAGGTCTGCGTCAGCAGGCTAAGAATGCAAAAATCATCCGGGATATTCTGACGCCTTATAGCCATGAGTTGGCAAAAGGCCGTGATGTTATGGAAATCATTGAACCTGTGCTTTCTGCTTGGCGTGTCTATTACGCCTCTCATGGCATCGGTCTGATGAATGAGCAGATCCTTCTGCTTAAGATGATTGAGTCTGGCGGTGAACTCGAAGGCATTACCGGAAAAGCCATTCCCGAACTGACCACAACCGAATAACCATTCTCTGCTTTACTCCGCTGGCAGCAACGCCACCAAACGAAATCGCCGCAAACACGGCTCCTTACCCCTGATCGCCACAGTGATCGCAGGGGCGATAACCTTTATGCATTCGGGGGGAACTTGAGATGAAACTATCTTTAGACGATGAAACATATGCAATTTTACGCGAGGAATCTGACCGCCTCGGGATGCCGGTTCCCAGGATGATCCGGAACATGTGCCAGAACCTGGCGAAACACATTCAGAAACGCAATGAACAACCACTGACGAACCCACAGGGAGAACAACATGAGCCAGAACGGAAACACCAATGAGCGTTTTTACAAGAGCGAGAATCGCCTTTTCCATGCAGACACGGTTACAAATAAATCCACTGGTGAAGTGGTTGAGATTAGTAATTCACTAGAAAAATTATACGCTTATATGCTGAGCCAGTATCGTTTCTGGAGTGGATTAAATCAACAATTTGCTGAGTCGCAGGAGCGTCTAGGGACCGTTGCTCGAATCGGTGACGCCAAGAAGAAAACAAAGCCTCAGATCGATAAGCTGATCGCTCTTGGTCTAGTTGAAATCACTGGAAAGGTCGGGCGTTGCAATATTTACAAAGTGATCGATGTTGATAAGGTTGCTGGAAATCTTGAGTTTTCCTACCCAGAGTGGGCTGGAGAACCAATGTATGACCATGAGAAACGCTTAGGAAAATCTAGTCAACAGCCAAAAAACGAGGAGAAAAAAGGCAATGGCGAATCTGTTCAGGGCAATAGTGGAAAGCGAGACGGTGTATCTGGCGTTCCTGACGGTGGCAATGCTCCTTTATCCTCTGGTGGTGATGCGTTAAACGGGGGAAATGTTGTCGGGATACCGTGGATCGCCAACTCGTTTACCCCTCGTGGGCCTTTGGTTCCAGAGGCGCGACGCTGGGCGCAATCACAGGGCGCTACAACCTGGCAGGATGAGATCAAACTTGTGTGGAAACTGACAGGAAAAACCAATATGGATGAGCCTGGAGAGCATATGCGACCTGATGATGTACCTGCACCTGAACCAGCAAAACAGCAGGCTAGCGGGTATGCTCCGCAGCTTGATTATGATGAAGATCAACCATTCTGATACTGGAGGAATAATTGTGTGAACTCGCCAACAGCCACCAGGCTGACCAAGAACAACTTCCCGATCTAACTCGGCTTTTCAAAAATCGTCGTAGAGACGACTCAATTGTTAAAACCGCACAGAAATTATTGGTAATGGGTATGACTTGCGGCAAAGTCGCATTGCTCCTCCGACTTGATCCTGAGTTTGTGGCAGAGTTGGCGGAGACGTGGAACCCTCGGTTTAGACGAATTACATATACAAATCAATATGTAACTAGATTAACTGTCCGCCAATATTTTGAGTCCGGTAGTATGCTGGCAACGATATGTCGAGATTTGCAGATGCCACTTTTTACCGTCATATCCCATCTTTGCTCTGAGGGCGTGACGGATCAGCAGATGACGAGCCGTATGCCTGACCGTACAGACCCTCTATACATTGCATACCGTAAAACCGTAAAACACCACGCGAACAGAAAGCACAAACCCATCCAGTTGCACTAAACATATTGAATTTAAAACACATTTTGCCCTATCTGCCGTTATCGGTAGCTGTTGTCCTATGGCTACGTAACGGTCTGAATCTCTACAGGAAATATAAAAATGACACTGAACAGCATTCGAAATGCTCTGTTTGCCGCGATGCATGGCCTAAGCGTTGAGCAATATGAACTTCAAAAGGCACGGGATAATCTGAAGAGCGTCACCGATGACTTTCTGGATCAACATCCTGAATATCTCCGAGGGAGATTTGCCGAAGGCAAACGGTGCAAAGCACTCTCGCAGCAGCGAGACACCTCTGGTGCTGAAGGCAACCCCCCTACCGAGTTAGAAGTGCTCAAATCCGCCCCGGTTAATGCCGGAACGTTTACACCTCACATTATAGATAAGGGCGCTCTCGAACGTGCTCGCGTTAAATGCCGCGAGGTTGTCGCCTCAGAACCAGACCGCTATTCACACATTATCGAATCAGCACCGCTACGTGCTGGTTAGATATAATTTTTTATTTTGAATCACAAAAAAACCAAGATGTCAATTAAATTGGTGGCGAATTTAACGGTTTAATGATAAAATAATAAAACGATGTGATTAATAGATTCGAAAGAGTCTGCGTACTACTGCCAATTGTTACGTATCACCTCTCAGGCAGCTGGTCTCCGAAACGCTTTGCACGAGCCTCTTTGCACCAGCCAGCCGCTTATTCGTTCAGCCGGACAATAAACCCCGACTGAAACAAAATAATACTGCCGTGGTATCACCTCGACGGGATTAGCCAAAGCCCTGCCTCCTCGCAGGCCGTCATCGCCAGACGAAAACTGGCACGAGCGCGGTGCGTTTGGGGTTTCTCCCCCCATCAATTGGCGTTAGCCGTGCTCCCTTCTTCCTAATCTCTCCATCAGAAAAATAATAAACGCTGTTTATTTCTCTACCACCGGGGCAGGAGCGCCTGCTTCCGGGTGTTTTTTCTGCATGGAACACGAAGCGAAAAAGGTCGCTGATAGCGGCTTTCTTTTCACCCCTCAATGGCAAATTTGCCAGAGAAATAATAACGCCATCATTGGCGATGACCTGAATGGAGATTTCAAGATTATGAAACTGGATGATTATCCAAAAACCTATAATAACGTGGTGAAAAATTCGGCAACTGCCAATTTTGATCGTAAATGTCAAACATTCGCGACACTCCCACAAGCTGTGGAACCGGGTTCTGTGGTGACCTCTGCCGGGGCGCTGTATACCTCCGGTGATGATGCGATTCTTTGCCTGTCCTACGCTGACGCAGGTTCTAATGTTCCGGTTATCGTGGCTGACCGCCTGATTTACGTGTACCCGGAAGCAATTCGCGCCGTAATGGGTTCGGCGACAAACGCAGCGTTAGCAGCATTGACCGCCAACGGAAACATTCGCCTGACCTCTGACGATGTTGTCATCGCAGAATAACAAACAAGAAAAGGACTTCAAAAATGGCTATTAAATCATTCGATTATGTTAATTACAGCAAGGTCTTCCGTACTCAGGTTCCACAGAGCAATTTACTGCTGACTCACCTTAATGTATTTGCAGACCGCCAGATCGCAGATTCCCACAAAGTTAGTATGGATCGTATCCAAGAGGCATCTATTGGTGTGGATGCGCCATTGATGCGTTTCAGTTCAGAGTGGGGGACTATCGAGAAGCCGACCGCTGGATCGTATTTATACGAATTGCCTTGGTCTGGTGTGACTGACCGTGTGACTTCGGCAGATCTCAAAGGTTACCGTAAACCTGGCAGCACTATGGAGCAGTCTCTTGATGAGATTGAGGCCAATAAGTTTCTTCAGATGCGTGCTAAGTTTGAACGCTCCCGCGAATATGCTTATTGGCAGGTACTGATCTTCAACAAGGTTAATGGATTCGGCACCCAGCAGAGCGAGATCGATTGGTCGTTAGAGTTCTCCCTGAACCAGCGTCAGGCAGATTTGCACCAGGACGTAAATGATGATCCGATGCGCGACATTGACGATCAAGTCAGTGCCACAAAAGCACTGATGGGTGGTCTGACTCAATACCTGCGTGGCTGGGTTCTGCTGTGTGGATCTGATGCCTACCGTGCTGTGCGATATCATCCACAAATCCGCGAACTCCTGGTCTATTCAAACGGTCTGGTTGGTTCTGATGTGCTGTTCCCGTCTGATGTTCTGCCGGGCTTCAGTTCCTTTATGTTGGGTTCTGTACGCCTGATCGAGTGCTCAGATTCTGCCTTCACTGGTGTGAAAAGTGACCAAGCATTTTTAGTTCCTGTATTTGGCAATGCTCCGGTTGAGCAGAGTTTGCCTATGGGACGCTTCATTGGCCCATGTGCTCGTCATCTTGAAATCTCCGCTTCTGGTGATGTTGAAGATTGGTATGCTTTCCGCAGCTATGATGAACTTCGAAATCGGAATTTATATAGTGAATACAGCTTGTTAGCCTATAATTTTAGACCTGATTTGATCACCAGAATGACTCTGGTTCCGGTCGAGTAAAACACACAGCGGCAATTATGGGAGCGCATTGCTCCCGCTGCCAGGCGAGGCAAAGGAAAGGAGATTTACATATGCACATGAAACTATTCAACTCGAAAGGTCTGCCACTTCTGGCAATGAGCCTTGATAACCGATCTGATAATTGGCTGAACCTGTCAGCCATTGCGAGATATTTCGACGTTCCACGCAGCACTTTTTTGCAGCGGGTGAATGATTACGGTTGGGAATCAGCACTTGCTCATTATGAGCAGCATCGAAAGACTAAACTGAAACATTGAGGCCGGGTTAATCCCGGCTTTCAAAACCCAAAACCCGATTGAGTTGTTTCATCTTGAAGAGCATTACTTATTGATGCACTTTTGATCGTTTCTAGGAAACTCTCTTTAGATGCAATGGCATCATCAAGAATGCCTTGTTTGTACAATGAAACATATAATGCCGCAGAATATGCTTGGCAATTTATCGAGCGCTCAGGGTTAAACTCTATGTCGGTAAATGCTGAATATTCAATTAGTTGCTCTGCTAGCTCGGTACTTTTTTTCAATGCACTTATGTACAGCCAATCATAAAATGCAGTACGTGGCTCCAGTTCCCATTCTTTACCAAAAAACTTGAATCCGGTTAGTCTGCCAGAAGTCAATAAACGTTTGTCCTTTTTGGCCTCGCGTGGAGTCATGTCAAACATGTCGGTATATGGCCCCCCTCGTTGGAAGACTTTGCTACCTTGAAACGCACATTCGATAGTTAATGTGCGTTGGTGTTTCAGAGTAGTAAAAGACAGGTTAAAAGCACTCAATGCAATACCGAGACTGTCACGCGACTTGCTGGAAATCTCAAGAATTTTGTCAACATTTGGCAGATTTGTTTTGGCTGCTTCATGAAGAGAGTCGATAGACTTCTGTTTCTGTGAAACTGACATGCCCGGAAACCACTTGAATTCCACAAGTTCGGTTTTAACGAAGAGTGATTGTTCAACAACAGGAACGTATACTGGTCTTTGTGCCATGAAACTACCTTATCGAACGAATGAGCGAGAAGCAAAGAAACCGCCCCCTACTTGGTTCAAACATACATTTCTTCCCAAAAGCAGATTTTCATAATCTGCTTTTACCGCTTGTTTGCAGAATGCTGCGCCAACAATATAATGTGGCTCAATCGTATCAAATACTAACACTTCTGCTTGCGCATCTGTAGTGTCGTAGGGCAGCAAGCGTTGCTCTTGTCGAGTTTGTAACGCTGGCATTTCATCAAACATTCCTGAGAGTGCGGCAGTATCTTGAAGCTGTTCTAGGGGTTGGCTACTCATTGTTCCATCGGCAGCATTGTGGCAACAAAATGCACATGGTTTTTCCCAAAGTAAAGCTGGACGCAAAAGTAGAACAACCCATTCAGTTTGAGGGTTATCGCAACGTAACCTGTAAAACATATGGTGGTTCGGTCGCGTTATTGATAGACATGACGCATTTGTATGTCCATCCCATCTATAAGGATCATTAATGACTGGATTAATTTGATTTTGGGCGGTGTTTGCAATTGGGATGATGCCATTTTGCATTATGCTTGCTAAGTTATCGACCCGAGTGAAATGAACAAGATGCTCGATTCCTCTTTGAGCCACGATGCTTTGGATTTGCTGAATTCGTTGAGGCATGGTCAGTTCTCTTTGTTTTTTATTTCAATTTATTTCTAAATGAATGAAAAAAAAACTGAATTTATTTGCCTATAATTAATACGGATTTATCATATTGCATGATGATTTTTTTTAATATTTTTATCTGAAATTGATTTTTTTTTGGTTTTTTATGCTTTTTTCTGAGTTTGGTATCCAATATATGAGCTATTTTCATGCTGACGTCTTGACTGCCGATGAGGAAACAATCGGATAGTCCTGTTCTGGCGTAGATGCATAGTGGAAACTTGCATCTGCCAATTTGGAAACAAATGAGAACAACCCGTGAAACTTAGGCTGGGGCTACCCGGCCTTTTTTGTATTAGTAGGTTACCGCAGTGAGCCACAATGTGAGCCACAAGCTGGGACACATGCTGTTTTTAGAAGGGTTGTGTCTTTGACTTCCCGATGGCATTATCCAGATCAGGGATTAACGGGACGTTAATCGCAAGTAGTTGATTTTGATTTTATTTGACTCGGGGTGCCCTTCTTCGTTGAAGGCTGAGAAATACCCGTACCACCTGATCTGGATAATGCCAGCGTAGGGAAGTCAGAGACCGCAGGGTCATTGCTTCTACCTCGTCTGGCGGGA
>OIER01001202.1_pt1 | contig 13690 bp, 10 predicted proteins | sample 1581801 | NCBI WGS metagenome assembly OIER01 (sample SAMN03281006, study PRJEB24777) | human gut metagenome | isolation source: fecal sample PR165 from 1 month old male Malay infant, vaginally delivered... | reverse complement strand
CGGCGAGGAATGGCGTCATAGTCATCCTCATCCGGCTGGCCCAAATTCGCAGTATATGCATATGGGACAGCCCCTTTTTGTCGCATCCACAGCAGTGCTGCACTGGTGTCCAGGCCGCCGGAAAAAGCGATACCAATACGTTGACCTACCGGGAGATGCTTGAGAATCGTCGTCATAAAATAAAACCCTGCTTGATAGACTGGTGAAGAGGTCGGCTTATTATACTAAATGCATTTTTATGCAAAATAAATGAGTTTTCATTTAATCATCTTTTCTGGATGACAGGAAGAGTTTAGTGATAATTTCGTTAAATATCGGCGCGGCCGGTACATTTATCTTGATTACCACCCGCTGGTCAGCATTCATTGATTTGCATAGTGGTAACAAGGTTGACATAACACATAGAGTATCAATATACTGTGCGCAGATTTTACGTCCCGTCCTCGGTACCAAATCCCAGCAGTATTTGCATTTTTTACCCAAAACGAGTAAAATTTGCCACGTTTCAGGCGCGGGGTGGAGCAGCCTGGTAGCTCGTCGGGCTCATAACCCGAAGGTCGTCGGTTCAAATCCGGCCCCCGCAACCACTTTCCCTTAGAGTTCTTTTTCAAATATACTGTGAAGACTTAGGCCTTCGTAGCTGGATTTGAAAAAAATTCTTTCGGAAGGTTCTCCGAACCGCAGGTGCGGTTATAGGGTTCAGTTATCTAAAGCCCCGATTTATCGGGGTTTTTTGTTATCTGACTACAGAATAACTGGGCTTTAGGCCCTTTTTTTATGTCTTGGGGGTGGGCTTGTCCACATTAGAGCAAAAATTAACAGAGATGATTACAGCGCCAGTTGAAGCCCTGGGCTACGAACTGGTCGGCATCGAATTTATTCGTGGTCGCACATCCACACTGCGCATCTATATTGATAGTGAAGATGGCATCAATGTTGATGATTGTGCTGATGTGAGCCATCAGGTAAGCGCCGTGATGGATGTCGAAGACCCAATCACCGTTGCCTATAACCTGGAAGTTTCCTCGCCGGGTCTCGACCGTCCTCTGTTCACTGCTGAACACTACGTGCGTTTCCTGGGGGAAGAAGTCACGCTGGTTCTTCGTATGGCGGTTCAAAACCGTCGTAAATGGCAGGGCGTTATCAAAGCGGTGGACGGTGAGATGATCACGGTCACAGTCGAAGGTAAAGATGAAGTGTTCGCGCTGAGTAATATCCAGAAGGCGAACCTGGTTCCCCACTTTTAACAGTCTGGATTGAGGTGAAAAGCCCGCGATGAACAAAGAAATTTTGGCTGTTGTTGAAGCCGTATCCAACGAAAAAGCGCTGCCACGCGAGAAAATTTTTGAAGCGCTGGAAAGTGCGCTGGCTACAGCAACAAAGAAAAAATATGAGCAAGAGATCGACGTCCGCGTAGAAATTGATCGTAAAAGCGGTGATTTCGATACCTTCCGTCGTTGGGTAATCGTAGAAGAAGTTACCCAGCCAACCAAAGAAATTACGCTGGAAGCGGCACGCTTCGAAGACGAAAGCCTGAACGTGGGCGACTATGTTGAAGATCAGATTGAATCTGTCACCTTTGACCGTATCACCACCCAGACTGCGAAACAGGTTATCGTACAGAAAGTACGTGAAGCTGAACGCGCAATGGTTGTTGATCAATTCCGCGAACACGAAGGCGAAATCGTTACGGGTGTGGTGAAAAAAGTTAACCGTGACAACATTTCCCTGGATCTGGGCAGCAATGCTGAAGCCGTGATCCTGCGCGAAGACATGCTGCCGCGTGAAAACTTCCGCCCTGGCGACCGTATTCGTGGCGTTCTGTACTCTGTGCGCCCGGAAGCGCGCGGCGCGCAACTGTTCGTCACCCGTTCCAAACCGGAAATGCTGGTTGAGCTGTTCCGCATTGAAGTGCCAGAAATTGGCGAAGAAGTGATTGAAATTAAAGCGGCTGCTCGCGATCCGGGCTCTCGTGCGAAAATCGCCGTTAAGACCAACGATAAGCGTATTGATCCGGTCGGCGCGTGTGTGGGTATGCGCGGTGCGCGCGTTCAGGCGGTCTCTACCGAACTGGGCGGCGAGCGTATCGATATCGTCCTGTGGGATGATAACCCGGCGCAGTTCGTGATTAACGCAATGGCGCCAGCAGATGTCGCTTCTATCGTGGTGGATGAAGACAAACACACCATGGATATCGCGGTTGAAGCCGGTAACCTGGCTCAGGCGATTGGACGTAACGGTCAGAACGTCCGCCTGGCTTCACAACTGAGCGGTTGGGAACTCAACGTAATGACCGTTGATGACCTGCAGGCGAAGCATCAGGCTGAAGCACATGCCGCCATCGATACCTTCACCAAATATCTCGATATCGATGAAGATTTCGCGACAGTTCTGGTGGAAGAAGGTTTTGCGACGCTGGAAGAACTGGCCTACGTGCCAATGAAAGAACTGCTGGAAATTGACGGCCTTGATGAACCGACCGTTGAAGCGCTGCGCGAGCGTGCTAAAAACGCACTGACCACTCTGGCACTGGCCCAGGAAGAAAGCCTCGGTGATAACAAACCGGCTGACGATCTGCTGAATCTGGAAGGATTGGATCGCGATATGGCCTTCAAACTGGCTGCCCGTGGTGTTTGTACGCTGGAAGATCTCGCCGAACAGGGCATTGATGATCTGGCTGATATCGAAGGGTTGACCGACGAAAAAGCCGGTGAGCTGATTATGGCTGCCCGTAATATTTGCTGGTTCGGTGACGAAGCGTAATAAACTGTAGCAGGAAGGAACAGTATGACAGATGTAACCGTAAAAACGCTGGCTGCAGAGATACAGACCTCCGTGGATCGCCTGGTACAGCAATTTGCTGATGCAGGTATCCGGAAGTCTGCTGATGACTCTGTGTCCGCACAAGAGAAACAAACCTTACTGGCGCATCTGAACCGTGAGAACGGCTCAGCGCCGGATAAGTTGACATTGCAGCGTAAAACGCGCAGTACTCTCAATATTCCAGGTACCGGTGGGAAAAGCAAATCGGTACAAATCGAAGTCCGCAAGACACGCACCTTTGTGAAACGCGATCCGCAAGAGGCTGAACGCCTGGCCGCGGAAGAGCAGGCGCAGCGTGAAGCGGAAGAGCAAGCCCGTCGTGAGGCAGAAGAAGCTGCCAAACGCGAGGCGCAACAAAAAGCCGAACGTGAGGCCGCAGAACAAGCTAAGCGTGAAGCCGCTGATAAAGCGAAACGTGAAGCTGCGGAAAAAGACAAAGTGAGCAATCAACAGACCGACGATATGACTAAAACCGCCCAGGCCGAAAAAGCCCGCCGTGAAAATGAAGCCGCAGAACTGAAACGTAAAGCGGAAGAAGAAGCACGTCGCAAGCTTGAAGAAGAAGCTCGCCGCGTAGCGGAAGAAGCTCGCCGTATGGCGGAAGAAAACGAGAAAAATGGTGTGGATAACGCTGAACCTGTTGAAGATACCAGCGATTATCACGTCACAACTTCTCAGCACGCTCGCCAGGCAGAAGACGAAAACGATCGTGAAGTTGAAGGCGGCCGTGGTCGTACTCGCAGCGCGAAAGCCGCGCGTCCGGCGAAGAAAGGCAACAAACACGCTGAATCGAAAGCCGACCGTGAAGAAGCGCGCGCCGCAGTTCGTGGTGGTAAAGGCGGTAAACAGCGTAAAGGTTCCGCTCTGCAGCAGGGCTTCCAGAAGCCAGCTCAGGCCGTTAACCGTGACGTTGTGATCGGCGAAACCATCACCGTTGGCGAACTGGCTAACAAGATGGCGGTTAAAGGCTCTCAGGTCATCAAAGCGATGATGAAACTGGGCGCAATGGCGACCATCAACCAGGTCATCGACCAGGAAACCGCACAACTGGTTGCCGAAGAGATGGGCCACAAAGTTATCCTGCGTCGTGAAAACGAGCTGGAAGAAGCAGTAATGAGCGACCGTGACACCGGCGCTGCGGCTGAACCGCGCGCACCGGTTGTAACCATCATGGGTCACGTTGACCACGGTAAAACCTCCCTGCTGGACTACATTCGTTCTACGAAAGTGGCTTCTGGCGAAGCGGGCGGCATTACTCAGCACATCGGTGCGTACCACGTTGAAACAGACAACGGTATGATCACCTTCCTGGATACCCCGGGTCACGCCGCGTTTACCTCCATGCGTGCTCGTGGTGCTCAGGCAACGGATATCGTGGTTCTGGTTGTTGCAGCAGACGACGGCGTGATGCCGCAGACCATCGAAGCTATCCAGCACGCGAAAGCGGCAGGTGTGCCGGTGGTGGTTGCAGTCAACAAAATCGATAAACCAGAAGCGGATCCGGATCGCGTTAAAAACGAACTGTCCCAGTACGGCATCATGCCGGAAGAGTGGGGCGGCGAGAGCCAGTTCGTCCACGTTTCTGCGAAAGCCGGTACCGGTATCGACGAACTGCTGGATGCGATCCTGCTGCAGGCTGAAGTTCTGGAGCTGAAAGCTGTTCGTAAAGGTATGGCGAGCGGCGCGGTAATCGAATCCTTCCTGGATAAAGGTCGTGGTCCGGTTGCTACCGTCCTGGTGCGTGAAGGTACGCTGCATAAAGGCGACATCGTACTGTGTGGCTTCGAATACGGCCGCGTGCGTGCGATGCGTAACGAACTGGGTCAGGAAGTTCTGGAAGCAGGTCCGTCCATTCCGGTGGAAATCCTCGGTCTGTCCGGTGTTCCGGCTGCCGGTGACGAAGTGACCGTGGTGCGTGACGAGAAGAAAGCCCGTGAAGTTGCACTGTATCGTCAGGGCAAATTCCGTGAAGTTAAACTGGCTCGTCAGCAGAAATCTAAACTTGAGAACATGTTCGCCAACATGACCGATGGCGAAGTTCACGAAGTGAACGTCGTACTGAAAGCTGACGTACAGGGTTCTGTAGAAGCGATCTCCGACTCCTTACTGAAACTGTCTACCGACGAAGTGAAAGTGAAGATCATCGGTTCCGGCGTAGGTGGTATCACTGAAACCGACGCGACCCTGGCTGCGGCGTCCAACGCGATTCTGGTTGGCTTCAACGTCCGTGCTGATGCTTCTGCGCGTAAAGTGATCGAATCTGAAAGTCTGGATCTGCGTTACTACTCCGTCATCTATCATCTGATCGACGAAGTGAAAGCGGCGATGAGCGGTATGCTGTCTCCGGAACTGAAACAGCAGATCATTGGTCTGGCTGAAGTGCGCGATGTGTTTAAATCACCGAAATTTGGTGCGATCGCGGGCTGTATGGTTACCGAAGGTACTATCAAGCGTCACAACCCAATCCGCGTCCTGCGCGACAACGTGGTTATCTATGAAGGCGAGCTGGAATCCCTGCGCCGCTTCAAAGATGACGTTAACGAAGTCCGTAACGGTATGGAATGTGGTATCGGCGTTAAGAACTACAACGACGTTCGCGTTGGCGATATGATCGAAGTGTTCGAGATTATCGAGATCAAACGTACCATCGCATAATCTTCGTCGTCTTTTGGACCGCAACGGCGTTGGCTGCGCTCGCTCACCCCGGTCACATAGTTATCTATGCTCCCGGGGATTTACGAGCTTGCCGCCTTGTTGCAATCCAAAATCCTTAGAAGATGATTAGGCGTAGGCCGGGTAAGCGAAGCGCCACCCGGCAAGAAATTTAAAAAGGGGCTTATGGCCCCTTTTTTGTCATTATTCTGGAGAATTTATTATGGCGAAAGAATTTGGTCGCCCGCAGCGTGTGGCGCAGGAGATGCAGAAAGAAATCGCACTCATCCTGCAACGCGAAATCAAAGATCCGCGCGTAGGCATGATGACTACCGTATCTGGTGTTGAGATGTCCCGTGATCTGGCGTATGCCAAAGTATTCGTGACTTTCCTTAACGACCAGGACGAAGCGGCTGTGAAAAACGGCATTAAGGCCCTGCAGGAAGCCTCTGGTTTTATCCGCTCCCTGCTGGGGAAAGCGATGCGTCTGCGTATCGTGCCTGAACTGACCTTCTTCTACGACAACTCGTTGGTTGAAGGGATGCGTATGTCTAACCTGGTGACCAGCGTGGTGAAACATGACGATGAACGTCGTGTGAACCCAGCGGACGACAGCAAGGAGGACTGATGAGTCGTCCTCGTCGTCGTGGTCGCGACATTCACGGTGTCCTGCTGCTGGATAAGCCGCAGGGCATGTCCAGCAATGACGTACTGCAAAAAGTAAAGCGCATCTACAACGCCAACCGTGCGGGTCATACCGGCGCGCTGGATCCGTTGGCGACGGGCATGCTGCCCATCTGCCTCGGCGAAGCGACGAAGTTTTCACAGTATTTGCTGGATTCTGACAAACGCTATCGCGTAGTAGCCCGCCTGGGGCAACGTACTGACACCTCCGATGCTGACGGGCAAATCGTGCAGGAACGTCCGGTAATCTTCAGCGCAGAGCAACTTGCGAGCGCACTGGAGACTTTCCGCGGCGATATCGAGCAGATTCCGTCAATGTATTCGGCGCTGAAATATCAGGGTAAAAAGCTGTACGAATATGCGCGTCAGGGCATTGAAGTGCCGCGTGAAGCGCGCCCGATTACCGTCTATGAGCTGCTGTTTATTCGCCATGAAGGTAACGAGCTGGAGCTGGAAGTTCACTGCTCCAAAGGCACCTATATTCGCACTATTATCGACGATCTGGGCGAGAAGCTCGGCTGTGGTGCGCACGTAACGTACCTGCGTCGTCTGACGGTCAGCAAGTATCCGGTGGATCGTATGGTGACGCTGGAACACTTGCGCGAGCTGGTTGAACAGGCTGAGCAGCAGAACATTCCGGCCGCTCAGTTGCTTGATCCCTTGCTGATGCCAATGGACAGTCCAGCATCGGACTATCCTGTTGTTAATTTGCCTTTAACATCGTCGGTTTACTTTAAAAATGGTAACCCGGTACGTACGACAGGTGTCCCGCTGGAAGGCCTGGTGCGTGTGACGGAAGGCGATGACGGCAAATTTATCGGCATGGGGGAGATCGACGATGAAGGTCGTGTCGCCCCCCGTCGCCTGGTGGTTGAGTATCCTGCATAGCGCTCTCTGTCTTGCGATAAAAGGGCGCTGCGAGTAGAATACTGCCGCTTAACGTCGCGTGAATTGTTTAACAATCTGCGTGGCGTATACACAAAATCATTCGAGCTGCATCAAGGCGGCAAGTCTGAGAATCCTCAGGAGCTTACTTAGATAAGTGACTGAGGTGAGCGGACGCAGCCAACGCAGAGTCAGTTTGAAGGATGAAGTGTATACACTGGGATAGCTGAATTAGAGATCGGCATCCTTTCATTCTTAACACTTTGGAGTTTTAAAATGTCTCTAAGTACTGAAGCTACCGCTAAAATCGTTTCTGAGTTTGGTCGTGATGCAAACGACACCGGTTCTACCGATGTTCAGGTTGCTCTGTTGACTGCACAGATTAACCACCTGCAGGGCCACTTTGCAGAGCACAAAAAAGATCACCACAGCCGTCGTGGTCTGCTGCGCATGGTTTCTCAGCGTCGTAAACTGCTCGACTACCTGAAACGTAAAGATGTTGCACGCTACACCGCGCTGATCGAGCGTCTGGGCCTGCGTCGCTAATTCTTTCGAGTTTCAGAAAGAGGGGGCCTTCATGGCCCCTTTTTTCCAGCAGATGGCAGCAATTCGCTGGAAACTAATGTATTGTTGCTATGAATGATCTTCCGTTGCAGAGGTTCGCGCGGCTAATGAGAGGCTTTACTCATGCGTATGGGTTAGGGTTGTCATTAGTCGCGAGGATGCGCAGAAGATCGGGTATTAACGATGGTGCAAAAATGTGCCGTCAAAAAATAGAGAAAGGATATTATTTTGCTTAATCCGATCGTTCGTAAATTCCAGTACGGTCAGCATACCGTTACGCTGGAAACCGGCATGATGGCGCGTCAGGCGACTGCCGCTGTTATGGTTAGCATGGATGACACTGCGGTATTCGTTACCGTTGTCGGCCAGAAAAAAGCGAAACCAGGCCAGGACTTTTTCCCACTGACCGTTAACTATCAGGAGCGTACCTACGCTGCTGGCCGTATCCCGGGTAGCTTCTTCCGTCGTGAAGGCCGTCCGAGCGAAGGTGAAACCCTGATCGCGCGTCTGATTGACCGCCCGGTTCGCCCGCTGTTCCCGGAAGGGTTCGTTAACGAAGTTCAGGTTATCGCGACCGTTGTGTCCGTTAACCCGCAGGTTAACCCGGATATCGTGGCAATGATTGGCGCATCCGCTGCGCTGACGCTGTCTGGCATCCCATTCAACGGCCCGATCGGTGCTGCGCGTGTTGGTTATATCAATGACCAGTACGTACTGAACCCGACTCAGGACGAACTGAAAGAAAGCAAGCTGGATCTGGTTGTTGCCGGTACCGAAGGTGCCGTACTGATGGTTGAATCCGAAGCTGAACTGCTGAGCGAAGACCAGATGCTGGGCGCTGTAGTATTCGGTCACGAACAGCAGCAGGTTGTTATTCAGGCGATCAATGAGCTGGCGAAAGAAGCCGGCAAACCGCGTTGGGACTGGCAGCCAGAAGCCGTCAACGAAGCACTGAACGCGCGCGTTGCCGCACTGGCAGAAGCTCGCCTGAGCGATGCTTACCGTATCACCGACAAACAAGAGCGTTACGCTCAGGTTGACGTGATCAAATCTGAAACCATCGCTCAGCTTACGGCAGAAGATGAAACCCTGGACGCCAACGAACTGGGCGAAATCCTGCATGCCATTGAGAAAAACGTTGTTCGTAGCCGCGTACTGGCAGGCGAGCCGCGTATCGATGGCCGTGAAAAAGACATGATCCGTGGTCTGGACGTGCGTACTGGCGTTCTGCCGCGTACCCACGGCTCCGCGCTGTTCACCCGTGGCGAAACTCAGGCGCTGGTCACTGCGACCCTGGGCACCACCCGTGATGCGCAGAACCTCGACGAACTGATGGGCGAGCGTACTGACAACTTCCTGTTCCACTACAACTTCCCTCCGTACTGCGTAGGTGAAACCGGTATGGTCGGTTCTCCGAAGCGTCGTGAAATTGGTCACGGTCGCCTGGCGAAGCGTGGCGTGCTGGCAGTGATGCCGGAACTGGATAAATTCCCGTACACCGTGCGTGTGGTTTCTGAAATCACCGAATCTAACGGTTCTTCTTCCATGGCTTCCGTATGTGGCGCCTCCCTGGCGCTGATGGACGCAGGCGTGCCGATCAAAGCGGCCGTTGCGGGTATCGCGATGGGTCTGGTGAAAGAAGGCGACAACTATGTTGTTCTGTCTGACATCCTGGGCGACGAAGACCACCTGGGCGATATGGACTTCAAAGTAGCGGGTTCCCGCGACGGTATCTCTGCACTGCAGATGGATATCAAAATTGAAGGTATCACCAAAGAGATCATGCAGGTTGCTCTGAACCAGGCTAAAGGTGCGCGTCTGCACATCCTGGGTGTGATGGAACAGGCGATTAACGCGCCGCGTGGCGATATCTCTGAATTCGCGCCACGTATCCACACCATCAAGATCAGCCCGGACAAGATTAAAGACGTTATCGGTAAAGGCGGTTCTGTTATCCGCGCCCTGACCGAAGAAACTGGCACTACTATCGAAATCGAAGATGACGGTACTGTGAAGATCGCAGCGACCGACGGCGAGAAAGCGAAATATGCTATCCGTCGTATCGAAGAGATCACCGCAGAGATCGAAGTAGGTCGTATCTACACGGGTAAAGTGACCCGTATCGTTGACTTTGGCGCATTCGTTGCCATCGGTGGCGGTAAAGAAGGTCTGGTACACATTTCTCAGATCGCTGACAAGCGCGTTGAGAAAGTGACCGATTACCTGCAGATGGGCCAGGAAGTACCGGTTAAAGTTCTGGAAGTTGATCGCCAGGGCCGTGTACGTCTGAGCATTAAAGAAGCAACTGAGCAGTCTCAGCCTGCAGGCGAACCGGAAGCTCCGGTAAGCCAACAGGGCGAGTAAGGTTGCCATTGCCCTCCGTGAGAACGGAGGGCCTTTAACCCGGCAGGACGCCTTGTTAGCAACCGGGGAACCTGGACGTTCATTCAATCGTTGTCTTCGGGAGTGGGAAATGAAGCCTTTTTTGCGCTGGTGTTTCGTTGCGACAGCACTCACGCTGGCTGGATGTAGTAATTCCGCCTGGCGTAAGAGTGAAGTCCTCGCAGTACCATTGCAACCGACTTTGCAGCAGGAAGTGATTCTGGCACGTATGGAACAAATTCTTGCCAGTCGGGCTTTAACCGATGACGAACGCGCACAGCTTTTATATGAGCGCGGAGTGTTGTATGATAGTCTCGGTCTGAGAGCACTGGCGCGAAATGATTTTTCACAAGCGCTGGCAATCCGACCAGATATGCCTGAAGTATTCAATTACTTAGGTATATATTTAACGCAGGCAGGCAATTTTGATGCTGCCTATGAAGCGTTTGATTCTGTACTTGAGCTTGATCCAACTTACAACTACGCGTACTTAAATCGCGGTATCGCATTGTATTACGGCGGTCGCGACAAGTTAGCGCAAGATGATCTGCTGGCGTTTTATCAAGACGATCCCAATGATCCTTTCCGCAGTCTGTGGCTTTATCTTGCCGAGCAGAAGCTCGATGAGAAGCAGGCTAAAGAAGCGTTAAACCAACGCTTCGAGAAATCGGATAAAGAGCAATGGGGATGGAACATTGTCGAGTTCTACCTGGGCAACATTAGCGAAGCAACGCTGATGGAACGCCTGAAGGCGGACGCAACGGATAACACCTCGCTCGCTGAGCATCTCAGTGAAACCAACTTCTATTTAGGTAAGTACTACCTAAGTCTGGGGGATTTGGACAACGCTACGGCATTGTTCAAACTGGCGGTGGCTAACAACGTTCATAACTTTGTTGAGCACCGATACGCATTGTTGGAATTATCGCTCCTGGGCCAGGACCAAGATGACCTGGCAGAATCGGACCAGCAATAGCTGACGTACACATCAGCCCGTAATCTTTTTTGATTGCCATCACCTTAACGGGTGAGGGCGTTGTTGTTCGTTAATACACCTACTTTGAGCCGGTTCACACTTTTCAATGAAAATTGCTGATCAATTTCATGATGAGTTATGTAGACTGGCCGCCATTAATTTTGAGGCACACGTACTACATGGCTGAATTCGAAACCACTTTTGCAGATCTGGGCCTGAAGGCTCCTATCCTTGAAGCCCTTAACGATCTGGGTTACGAAAAACCATCTCCAATCCAGGCAGAGTGCATTCCGCATCTGCTGGGCGGTCGCGATGTTCTGGGTATGGCCCAGACCGGTAGCGGCAAAACGGCAGCGTTCTCTTTACCGCTGCTCAACAATCTTGATCCTGAGCTGAAGGCACCTCAGATTCTGGTGCTGGCACCGACCCGCGAACTGGCGGTTCAGGTTGCAGAAGCCATGACGGATTTCTCTAAACACATGCGCGGCGTGAACGTGGTTGCCCTGTACGGCGGCCAGCGTTATGACGTGCAATTACGTGCCCTGCGTCAGGGACCACAGATCGTCGTTGGTACGCCGGGTCGTCTGCTGGATCACCTGAAGCGCGGTACTCTGGACCTCTCCAAACTGAGCGGTCTGGTACTGGACGAAGCTGATGAAATGCTGCGTATGGGCTTCATCGAAGACGTTGAAACCATTATGGCGCAGATCCCGGAAGGTCATCAGACCGCTCTGTTCTCTGCCACCATGCCGGAAGCGATTCGTCGTATTACCCGCCGCTTTATGAAAGAGCCGCAGGAAGTACGCATTCAGTCCAGCGTCACTACCCGTCCTGACATCAGCCAGAGCTACTGGACTGTGTGGGGCATGCGTAAAAATGAAGCGCTGGTGCGTTTCCTGGAAGCAGAAGATTTTGATGCGGCGATTATCTTCGTCCGTACCAAAAATGCGACTCTGGAAGTGGCAGAAGCGCTGGAGCGTAGCGGTTATAGCAGCGCTGCGCTGAACGGCGACATGAACCAGTCTCTGCGTGAGCAGACTCTGGAGCGTCTGAAAGATGGCCGTCTGGATATTCTGATTGCAACCGACGTTGCGGCCCGTGGCCTGGACGTTGAACGTATCAGCCTGGTCGTTAACTACGATATCCCGATGGACTCCGAATCTTACGTTCACCGTATTGGCCGTACCGGTCGTGCGGGTCGTGCTGGCCGTGCGCTGCTGTTCGTTGAGAACCGCGAACGTCGTCTGCTGCGTAACATCGAACGCACCATGAAACTGACTATTCCAGAAGTAGAACTGCCGAACGCAGAGCTGCTGGGCAAACGCCGTCTGGAAAAATTCGCCGCGAAAGTACAGCAGCAGCTGGAAAGCAGCGATCTGGATCAGTACCGTGCTCTGCTGGCGCAGATTCAGCCTACCGCTGAAGGCGAAGAGCTGGACATGGAAACCCTGGCAGCCGCACTGCTGAAAATGGCTCAGGGCGAACGTAGCCTGATCGTACCACCAGATGCACCGATGCGTCCTAAGCGTGAATTCCGCGACCGTGACGATCGTGGCCCGCGTGACCGCAACGATCGTGGCCCGCGTGGCGACCGTGAAGACCGTCCGCGTCGTGAACGTCGTGACGTTGGCGATATGCAACTGTACCGCATTGAAGTGGGTCGTGATGACGGTGTTGAAGTCCGCCATATCGTTGGCGCGATTGCTAACGAAGGTGATATCAGCAGCCGTTACATCGGTAACATCAAGCTGTTTGCTTCCCACTCGACCATCGAACTGCCGAAAGGTATGCCGGGCGACGTGCTGCAGCACTTTACCCGTACCCGCATCCTGAACAAGCCGATGAACATGCAGCTGGTTGGCGATGCAGTACCGCATACCGGTGGTGAGCGTCGTGGCGGTGGCCGTTTCAGCGGCGAGCGTCGTGAAGGCGGTCGCGGTGAAGGCCGTGGTTTTGGCGGTGAGCGTCGTGAAGGCGGTCGTGGTGATGGTCGTCGTTTCAGCGGCGAACGTCGTGAAGGTGGTCGTGGCCCGCGCCGTGACGATTCTTCTGCTCCGCGTCGTGATGACTCAGCCGGTCGTCGTCGTTTCGGCGGTGACGCATAAGCCAAAACGGCTTAAAAGCGTAAAATAAAGTATACAGCCCCGATCTCAACAATCGGGGTTTTTTTTATTTCAATTGTACTCGTGTACTGGTACAGTGCAGCACATTGATAAGTAGTCACAATATAAATGACTGGAGAGATGGCTAAATGGCAACACTAACCACCACCCAAACGTCACCTTCGCTGCTTGGCGGCGTGGTGATCATCGGCGGCACCATTATTGGCGCGGGGATGTTCTCTCTGCCGGTGGTCATGTCCGGGGCGTGGTTCTTCTGGTCAATGGCGGCGCTGATCTTCACCTGGTTCTGCATGTTGCACTCCGGGTTGATGATCCTTGAAGCCAACCTCAATTACCGGATTGGTTCCAGCTTCGACACCATTACCAAAGATCTGTTGGGCAAAGGCTGGAACGTTGTTAACGGTATCTCCATCGCCTTTGTGCTCTACATTCTGACCTACGCCTATATTTCGGCAAGCGGCTCGATTCTGCATCACACCTTTGCCGAGATGTCGCTGAACGTTCCGGCGCGCGCGGCAGGTCTTGGCTTTGCGCTGCTGGTCGCGTTTGTGGTGTGGTTAAGCACCAAAGCGGTTAGCCGCATGACGGCGATTGTGCTGGG
>OIER01001197.1_pt1 | contig 13731 bp, 10 predicted proteins | sample 1581801 | NCBI WGS metagenome assembly OIER01 (sample SAMN03281006, study PRJEB24777) | human gut metagenome | isolation source: fecal sample PR165 from 1 month old male Malay infant, vaginally delivered... | reverse complement strand
TCGCCGGTGGTAAAGGTACGGCTGATGAGAAATTCGCAGCGCTGGAAGCCGCAGGCGTGAAGACCGTTCGCAGCCTGGCGGATATCGGCGAAGCACTGAAATCCATCATTAAGTAAGTCCTCTCTGCGCCCTGAAAGGGGCGCGTTGAAATAAAAAATGTCCGTTTCGACATGGTTGGCCGCTGTAAAGCGGCCTTTTTTACATTGTGATACTGATACCTGCGAAAAGAGTAAGCTCCGGTAAATAGTCCCCTTTATGTGCCACGGTCCATTGCGGCTCTATAAAAGCGCTCATCACTTTATTTCCCATCGCCCAGGCGCGTCCGCCGCCAAAACCGAGTGGCAAATAATAATCGTCATTTTTCATATTCCAGGTCCAGATGCCGGAGGTGCGTAAATACCAACCTTTTGGCAATTTATAGACCACGATGGGCTGAAGCGTACCCGTTTCTACGTCATCACGTTCGCCATCGCCCGCAAAACTTTTTTGCCATTGCACCAGCGTACCCGCCATCCATCTGGGGCTGGATTTGATGGCAACAGCGGATAACCCCGCCTGCCATTTGCCGCTTCCCAGTTCGTCTTCCAGGGCAGAAGGAGCCGTTATTAGCGGGCCGACGCCAATTTTAACGCCTTCCTGTTTAAGCAGAAAAATATCGAACAGATTGATATCCCCTAACCCGGTGCTGTAGCCGCTGGCAGGCTGGGGACGGGTGGCCAGCGGGGTGGTTATTCGCAGAATTTGCGGCACAGGTACCCAGTCGTTAGCGGCAACAGGCACGGTTGCGCGTAGCAGAGTGTCGTTGGTGTGCTGCTCGCTACCGTAAAGCGCCGGGGTGTAATAGTCCTGAAGCGCGATAGCAGTGGAAAGATGTAACGGATTGGTCGCTTTTTCTACAGCATCCGTCTCCTCCGCCTGGCTCAGCACTGGCAAGGCGCCCAGTAGCGCGATAATCAATGTCATACAGCGCATTGGCGTCTCCTTACCAGAAATACTGGAGCCTGAAGGTCCACGTTGTGATGTCTGGCGAGGCATCGCGGTGTTTGGCTGTATCGGTGTAAGCGACCATTCCGCCGAAATGCGGGCTCAGCATAAAGCCGACGGAGCCCCCCAGAAGTATGTTTTCCTGCTCATCGTCCTGTAACTGACCATCGACGCGGGTTTCACCGCCTTTTGCCCAGCTTCCGTCAAATGACAGCCACAACGCGGGAGAAAGGGTATAGCTCCAGTGGCCTTCCAGCGTATAGAGCGGGCGCTGCTCAAGACGGCTGTTTTGCTGATAGTCTTTATTGTCGGTGTAAAAACTTACCCAACTGTTTAGCTCCAGCCAGCTTGAGCCAAGGGGCAAACCAAACGCCAGCTCTGGTTTAAATGACCAACGATTCGCGCCGATATTTATCGTATTGCTGCTATCGTAGTCGCCGGTAGGTAACGTTAACCACATGGCGGCGCTGAGGAACATTTCAGGCTGCCAGCGACGAAACTCCTCTTCGCTCAGCGCGGGGGCACCAAACAGGTTATGGGCAAAAATAACCTGCGTATCGCCGAGATTTTCATGGCTCAACGATCCGGTGAAATAACGGGCGTTATCGAGTGAGGCCGTAACGCTGGCGTAAGGTTGAATGATCTGTATCGCCGATATTCGCCCGTCAATGTCAAAAGAGCGGGCATAGCGCAGCAGATAGAGATCGGCATCGACGCTCGCGCCGTCTACGGGCAGGGCGCTGTCAATTGAGGTGTTGGTATGAATATTACTGTAGTAACCGAAAACCAGGTTTTTATCTTTTGGCATGTTTTGCCAGTCGCGGGCATTATCGGCGCGCACATAGACCGGCAATAAAACGAGCAGCATCCCCACTATCAAAACAATAATGGCGACCAAAAGGTTACGCTCAGAGCTTCGCATAAAGCCCTCCTGTTATTTTTATGGCGCACGGCTCCCGCCCGCTAAGGCCGGGAGCCGTCAATGTTTAAGGGGTGACGATATTGAACATCTGCGGGAAGACGTCCAGCAACGCGAGTAATTCGTCCAGTTTCTGCGGGTTACCCTTCAGAGATACCGTGCCATCGCCCAGGATTTTATCCACGGGGGCACTGTGGCTTATTAGCCGCGCCATATCGACGACACTGGCTTTGAGGCTAAATGCCGCATCGGTGAATGGCAGACCTTTGTGATAGATAATCACGCTGTTATTGAGCTCCACGCCATAGGTGTCGCCCGCGGACAGCGTCCAGTTGAAACGAAGGTTTTTGCCGTCCGCTTTCGGACCGTTTAACATCACGCCCATATAATCAAGCAGGGCTTCAGGCTCGATATTGGCGGTTAAATCGCTATCCAGCGTACTGGCGACCGGCAGGACAGGAACGCCATCACGAAGCTCTTTCGCACCGCTGAGATATTCGTTGCGCCAGATGGCGTTTTCGCTTTGATAGCCCAGTTGCGTAAAGATGTCAGCCTGCAGATCTTTCGCCTGCTTGTTATCGGGATTAGCGAAAATAAGGTGATTAAGCAGCTGCGCCGCCCAACGATAATTCCCGCTGTCCGCCGCCTGTTTTGCCTGCTGATAAACCTTCTTCTCGCCACCCATCAGGCGAACATATCTCGGGGCGGCCTCTTTCTCTGGTAGTGGGTTAAGATTAGCGGGGTTGCTGTCATACCAGCCCATGTAAAACATATACATTGCTTTGGCGTTATGGCTGAGCGAGCCATAGTAGCCCCGGTTGAACCAGCGTTTGCCGATGCTGTCTGGCAGGGTGAGTGTTTCAGCCACTTCATCCATGCTGTAGCCTTTGTTGATGAGATTCAGCGACTGATCGTTGATGTATTTGTACATGTCGCGTTGAGAGGCGATGTAGTCTTTGACGCGCGCATTATCCCAGACGGGCCACAAATGCTGGCTGAGTGCGATTTCCACCTGGTCGCCATATTTCACCAGCGCTTTATCCAGCGCCTTCCACCAGTTAACGGCGCTGCGCGCTTTCGCACCGCGCAGGGTATACAGGTTATGCATGGTGGCGTTAAAGAGTTCGGAGCCATCAAACACTTTGAACTGAGGGAACCACATCATCATTTCCGATGGCGCTTCAGTGCCTGGAGCGAGAATAAAATTCACCTCGACCCCATCAATTTTTACGCGCTGCTCTGGCTGGCTAATGATATTGGTGGGGGCGATAAGTGTGTTTTTGCTGGTGGCGATAGTTTTACCGATCCCGTCGTCCACATGGCCCACTGCGCTTGGTTTTACCATCATCGCGTACATATAAAGCGCGCGGCGACTCATCGCGTTACCGGCCAGGAAGTTTTCGCTGGCGGCTTCTTCCATAAACCCTTCTGGCGCATATATTTTGACTTTGCCGCTTTTAACATCCGTTTCGGACACGACGCCTTTGACGCCGCCGAAATGATCGAGATGGCTATGGGAATAAATGACCGCGACAACCGGTTTTTTGGGCCGATGCTGATAATAAAGTTCCAGTCCGGCACGTGCTGACTCGGGAATAACCAGTGGGTCGATGATAATTAATCCGCTATTTCCTTCTATAATGGTCATGTTGGAAATGTCGATGCCGCGAATTTGATATACGCGATCGGTAACTTTAAAGAGACCGTTAATATTATTCAGTTGTGCATGGCGCCAGAGGGAAGGATTAACGGTATCGGGCGCTTCATCTTTTAAAAATGACCAGTTTTCAAGGTTAACAACGGTTTTGCCATTGTCGTTTTTTATGAGCAAAGGATTTATGGTGGCGATAAATCCACGTTTTGCATCTTCGATATCGCGCTTGTCATTAAAATTGAGCTGCTGATACATCGCCGCGTTATGTTCACGGGTGTAAGCAGAGGCGGAGGGGGCGACGCTGGTTGCGCAGGCTTGCGCAGATGCCGCCAGGGTGAGCATGAGGAAAGCAACGTTCTTGAGTTTCATAACCTGAATTCCTGTGTGTGAAAGACCACATCAAGAATGAGGTATAATGAAATCGGGAAAATGAAATTATATCCGCGAGTAGTATGAACTGTTCGCAAAAAAAACGAAAGTGTGGCAATTCATTGTTTTGGTGAATGAATGATGGAGAGTCAGTGTTGATAAGGGGTAAAAGCGTAGGGGTTGTTAAATTAAGAATAATAAGCGTGAGCGCGCTCACTTTATATTATTTATTTCGTAAATAATAAATTTGCCAGGCCTTACAAAAAGGTACAGACGGAAATATTTTATCCCATTAATTAATATACCCTGTTGTAATACAGGGCGTGAAAATCAGTGATGACGACGCGCAATTAACGTGAAGCGGTAATCTTCGCTTTTAAAACTATTGCGGCTGTATTCAAAAACTCTGCCGTCCTTGAGAAAGCCGCGCGAAATTTTTTCGAGGATCGGTTTGGTTGGATCAATACCCAGCGCGGCGATCACTTCCTCGTCAGGCATGACCGGGACGATCTCCTGCTCGCTGCGATCGATGACCATTTTTTTGATCTGCTCAATGTAGTGGTATTTGGAGTTTTCCATCACTTCCCATGTCAGGTCAGGGAAAAGCGCGAGCGGCATCCAGGTCTCTTCCAGCGTCACCGGTTTTTGTTTAATAAAGCGTACGCGTTTGACGTGCCAGACTTTATCGCCCGTTGCCAACAGCAGCGTCTGCGCCAGAGATTCGCCCGCTCTGACAACCTCAAAAATCTGTACGTCACTGTGGGTTTCAACGTTCCGATCCGCGAGTTTTTCGTAAAAACTGGTGAGTTGATAAATATCGTAATTGACCCGCTCCTCTTTCACATACGATCCGCTGCCCTGAATGCTCTCAATGATGTTTTGTTCGGTGAGCAACTTCAGCGCCTGACGTACCGTGACGCGGCTGACTGCATAGGTTTCCTGCAGGACAGATTCTGTGGGTAACGCATCGCCAGCTTTAAGTTCGCCGCGCTGAATTTGCTGGTGCAACGCATCTGCAATCTGACGATACTTCGGTTTGCTGGTCATGTTATTCCGTTTTTGTATTGTTTTCTTAATACTATTCTCGCTAATTATGCACCCTCAGAGATTTTTGTAAATAATACAAATTGAATACAAATGGTGCACCGTAGTGAAAATGATCACATAAATGTATTTTTTGTTCTGGCACACTCGGCGCATACATTTTTTCTGATGGTGGGAATGATGATTAACCTGACGGCGTTAACGCATCCTGATGCGCTGTGCCTCAACGCACATTTCAGTAGCCGTGACGAAGCTATTCACGCGCTGGCTGAGCGGCTGGTCTCGCTTGGCAAAATTACCGACTCGCAGGCTTTCATTGAAGAAGTCTTTGCTCGCGAAAGCCTGGGGCCAACAGCGTTGGGCGAAGGGCTGGCCGTGCCTCACGGTAAAAGCTCAGCGGTGAAAGAAGCGGCCTTCGCGGTGGCAACATTGCGTGAGCCGCTATTGTGGCAAGGTATGGATGGCCCGGAACCGGTAGAGCTGATTTTTTTGCTGGCAATCCCTCCTGCAGAAGCAGGCAGTACGCATATGCAACTGTTGACGGCGCTAACCACCCGGCTGGCGGATGATGATTTACGGGCACGCGTGCAGGCGGCGTCCACGCCTCAGGCACTGCTTGCGGCACTGGTTACAAAAGAGAATGCGCAGATAAATGCATTTTCGCAGGATGCCCCGACTATCGTCTGCGTTACCGCCTGCCCGGCCGGGATTGCCCACACCTATATGGCGGCGGAGTACCTGGAAAAAGCGGGACGCAGGATGGGCGTCAACGTGGTGGTGGAAAAGCAGGGGGCAAACGGCATTGAGGGGCGCCTCACGTCGCAGCAACTGCAGGAGGCCAGAGCATGCATCTTTGCCGCAGAAGTGGCGATCAAAGAGAGTGAACGCTTTGCGGGGATCCCCACCGTTTCCGTACCCGTTGCGGAGCCACTACGTCATGCTGAAGCGTTAATAGAACGCGCGCTGGCGTTAAAGCCTGCCGAAGCTGCGCGGCATGCGCCCGTCGATACTGAAACAAAAAAGAGTGTCAAAACCGAGCTCAAGCAGGCGCTCCTGAGCGGCATCTCCTTTGCGGTGCCGTTGATTGTTGCTGGCGGTACGGTGCTGGCCGTGTCGGTATTGCTGGCGCAAATCCTGGGGCTGCAGCACTTGTTCGATCAGGAAAATTCGTGGCTGTGGATGTACCGCAAGCTTGGCGGCGGCATGCTTGGCATGCTGATGGTTCCCGTTCTGGCGGCGTATACCGCTTATTCACTGGCGGATAAACCGGCGCTGACGCCGGGTTTCGCTGCCGGTCTGGCTGCCAATATGATTGGTTCCGGTTTTCTGGGGGCCATCGCAGGCGGGCTGATTGCGGGCTACCTGATGCGCTGGGTGAAAAATCACATTCGCCTCAGTAGCCGCTTCAACGGCTTCTTAACCTTTTATCTTTATCCGGTTATTGGCGTACTGGGCGCAGGCAGCCTGATGCTGTTTGTGATCGGCGAACCGGTGGCCTGGATAAACAACGCGCTCACCGCCTGGCTCAATGGTCTTTCTGGCGCGAATGCGCTGCTCCTGGGCGCGATCCTTGGCTTTATGTGTTCGTTCGATTTGGGCGGGCCGGTCAACAAAGCCTCCTACGCGTTCTGCCTCGGGGCGATGGCCAACGGGGTGTATGGCCCCTATGCGATTTTCGCCTCCGTCAAGATGGTCTCGGCCTTTACCGTGACGGCGTCAACGATGCTGGCGCCGAGATTGTTTAAACCGTTTGAAATTGAAACCGGCAAATCAACGTGGCTGCTTGGCCTCGCGGGCATTACCGAAGGGGCGATACCGATGGCGATTGAAGATCCCCTCCGCGTCATTGGCTCATTTGTGCTGGGCTCCATGGTGACAGGGGCGATTGTTGGCGCGATGGGGATCGGCCTGTCCACGCCGGGCGCAGGCATTTTCTCGCTCTTTTTACTTCATGATGCAGGGCTGAGCGGTGTGGTTGCAGCGGCAGGCTGGTTTGGCGCGGCGCTGGTGGGGACCGCTATCTCCACATTTATTCTGCTGCTCTGGCGACGTCAGGCGGTCAAAACGGGCAAATACATCACTGAAGACGCCATACCGTAAAACGCACAACACAGGAAACGAAGATGAAAGCTGTATCTCGCGTTCATATCACGCCGCATATGCACTGGGACCGTGAGTGGTACTTCACCACCGAAGAGTCGCGTATTCTTCTGGTCAATAATATGGAAGAGATCCTGACCCGTCTGGAGCAGGACGAGGCCTATAAATATTACGTTCTCGACGGACAGACGGCAGTGCTGGAGGATTACTTTGCCGTCAAGCCCGAAAACCGCTCGCGGGTGAAGGCACTTGTCGAGCGCGGAAAACTGATTATCGGCCCGTGGTATACCCAGACCGATACCACGATCGTCAGCGGCGAGTCGATTGTCCGCAACCTGATGTACGGTATTCGCGACTGTATGGCGTTCGGCGAGCCGATGATGATCGGTTATCTGCCGGATTCGTTTGGGATGTCAGGCCAGCTTCCGCATATTTATAACGGCTTTGGCATTACCCGCACGATGTTCTGGCGCGGCTGTTCTGAACGACACGGTACCGATAAAACCGAATTTCTCTGGCAGAGCCAGGACGGCAGTGAAGTGACGGCACAGGTGTTGCCGCTGGGCTATGCGATTGGTAAGTACTTACCTGAGGATGAGGCCGGGCTACGAAAACGGCTCGACAGTTATTTCGAGGTCCTGGAAAACGCCTCTGTCACCAAAGAGATTTTGCTGCCCAACGGACACGACCAGATGCCGCTGCAGCAGAACCTTTTTGCGGTGATGGAGAAGCTTCGTGAAATCTATCCGCAACGTCAGTTTGTGATGAGCCGCTTCGAGGAGGTGTTTGACCATATTGAGGCGCGGCGCGATGAACTGGCGACGCTGAAAGGGGAGTTTATCGACGGGAAATACATGCGCGTGCACCGGACAATCGGCTCCACGCGCATGGATATTAAAATCGCCCATGCGCGTATCGAGAATAAAATCGTCAACGTGCTTGAGCCGCTGGCGACGCTTGCCTGGACTCTCGGCTTCGACTATCACCACGGTCTGCTGGAGAAAATGTGGAAAGAGATCCTCAAGAATCACGCCCATGACAGCATCGGTTGCTGCTGCAGCGATAAGGTGCATCGCGAGATTGTTTCCCGCTTTGAGCTGGCGGAGGACATGGCAGACAACCTGGTGCGCTTCTATATGCGCAAGATTGTCGACAACATGCCGCAATCCGACGCCGATAAGCTGGTGATGTTCAACCTGATGCCCTGGCCGCGTGAAGAGGTGATGAACACCACGATTCGGCTGCGCGCCAGCCAGTTTCGTCTGCGTGATGAGAAAGGCAACGAGATCCCGTATTTCATTCGCAGCGCACGCGAGCTCGACCCTGGCCTCATTGACCGGCAGATTGTCCATTACGGTAACTACGAACCGTTTATGGAGTTTGATATCCAGCTCAGCCAGATCCTGCCGTCGATGGGCTACCGTACGCTGTTTATAGAACCGCACGTAGCCGGAAAGGTGCTCTCTCCGGCGCAAAACACCGGTGCCTTACTGGAAAATGCCTTCTGGCAGATTGATATAAACGACGACGGTACGCTGCGTCTGCGCGACAAAGAAACCGGCCTGATTTACGACCGGGTACTGGAGATTGAAGAGAGTTCGGATGATGGCGATGAGTACGACTACTCGCCTTCGCGGGAAGAGTGGAGGCTCACTTCGGCACAGGGCGAGCATCAGGTTGACGTCATACACGAAGCCTGGCAGAGCAGGGCGGTGATCCGCCACCGTATTGCTGTACCGGCAAACCTCTCTGAACGCGCAGCACGTCAGCGAAAGGGTTCTCTTGAGGTGGCATTTGACATTACGCTCAGCCACAACAGCAGACGTATTGATGTGGCGGTGCGTCTGGATAACCAGGCGGATGACCACCGCGTTCGGGTGCTGATCCCCACACCGTTTACGACTCAGCACGTGCTCGCGGATACGCAGTTTGGCACCATTACTCGCCCCGTGCAGGACGCTGCGATGCAACGCTGGCAGGAAGAGGGCTGGAAAGAAGCGCCCGTTCCTGTCTGGAATTTGCTCAACTATGCCGTGCTGCAGGAAAAGCGAAACGGGCTTGCGCTGTTTACAGAAGGACTACGTGAATTTGAAGTGGTGGGCGATACCAAAAAAGCCTTTGCGCTGACTCTGCTGCGCGGCGTGGGGTTACTCGGAAAAGAAGATTTGCTGTTGCGCCCTGGCAGACCTTCGGGGATTAAGATGCCCGTCCCGGATTCCCAGATGCGTGGTCCGTTAACTTGCCGTTTTAGCCTGTTCAGTTTCAGTGGCACCCCTGAAAGCACGGGCGTCGCGCAGCAGGCTAAGGCGTGGTTAACGCCGGTGCAGTGTTATAACAAGATCCCCTGGGATGCGATGAAATTAAACCGTGCGTCGTTCACCACGCCGGAAAGTTACAGTCTGCTGGCGCTTTCCCCGACGGGATGCGTGCTCAGCGCGCTCAAAAAAGCGGAAGATCGGGATGAACTTATTCTTCGCCTGTTCAACCCTTCGGAGTCCAGCGTCTGCGAGACGACGTTATCCGTTAACCCGGCGTTGAAACGGTGCGGCGAAACGGACCTGAATGAACGGTTACTGGATGATCGTGAAGAGCAGGGGATTACCGGCACGTTCAGACCGGGGCAGTCACGAACCTTTAGCATTCTTCTTGCCTGAAAAACGAAAAAAGGCTGCCAAGTGCAGCCTTTTTTCATTAAATAGTCACGCTACGGTGTTAACTTATAGAGTGCGAAAAGTAAATTAAATGTAATTTCGAAGGGTTGCAGTCAAACTCTGGAAAAATAACCTGGCCCGGCTACGCTTTAAGGATTGCCCCGCGTCGAAATGGTGTTTTTCTTTTGCGTTAATTAAAATCACTTCTGTTTATATTTTTTTTCGTCCTCGATAACCAATCACATCTTTACATGCACATATCATTAACATGGTTTTTACCATTCTCACCATGATTAAACATAGTTAACATCAAGGTTTGTTTTTGATTTAAATCAAAGTTTAATCCTTGGAAAAAGGTGCTGAAAAGCGCTAAATTGTTCCCGATCAAAATGGCCGAAAAGTGGTAATTTTGCTATAAATTGATCACCGTCGAAAAACGTAAATGTGATTCAATAAAAACCTGTTTATTGTAAGGGTTTTGCAGCGTATTATATTTGCGGTATCAATTTGAGTTTTTTATTAACGTATTTGTAACCTCACGTCATCGTTTTTATCCTCCTTCAGGGTAATAACGACGACAAGGATGCGAATAATTTGTATTGGGGCATGCGTGTGGATCTCTTTCTGACGGGGTTCACTCTCGGAGTCTTCATGCGATGAGCAAGGAGTCATGATGTTAGATATAGTCGAACTGTCGCGCTTACAGTTTGCCTTGACCGCGATGTACCACTTCCTGTTTGTGCCACTGACGCTCGGTATGGCGTTCCTGCTGGCCATCATGGAAACGGTATACGTTCTCTCCGGCAAACAGATTTATAAAGATATGACCAAGTTCTGGGGCAAGTTGTTTGGTATCAACTTCGCACTGGGCGTGGCAACCGGTCTGACCATGGAGTTCCAGTTCGGGACTAACTGGTCTTACTATTCCCACTATGTAGGGGATATCTTCGGTGCGCCGCTGGCCATTGAAGGTCTGATGGCATTCTTCCTTGAATCCACCTTTGTAGGTCTGTTCTTCTTCGGTTGGGACCGTCTGGGTAAAGTCCAGCATATGGCGGTGACCTGGCTGGTGGCATTAGGTTCGAACCTGTCCGCGCTGTGGATCCTGGTCGCGAACGGCTGGATGCAGAACCCTATCGCGTCTGATTTCAACTTCGAAACCATGCGTATGGAGATGGTCAGCTTTGCCGAGCTGGTCCTGAACCCGGTTGCTCAGGTTAAATTCGTTCACACCGTCGCTTCTGGCTATGTGTGCGGCGCGATGTTTGTACTGGGTATCAGTTCTTACTACATGCTCCGCGGTCGTGACTTCGCGTTTGCTAAACGCTCCTTTGCTATCGCTGCAAGCTTCGGTATGGCTGCGATTCTCTCTGTTATTGTTCTGGGTGATGAATCCGGTTACGAAATGGGCGACGTGCAGAAAACCAAACTGGCCGCTATCGAAGCCGAATGGGAAACCCAGCCGGCACCTGCTGCCTTTACGCTGTTCGGTATTCCCGATCAGGACGCGCAGGAAAACCGCTTCGCTATTCAAATCCCTTACGCGCTGGGTATCATCGCCACCCGTTCTGTTGATAAGCAGGTGACGGGTCTGAAAGAGCTGATGGTGCAGCACGAAGAGCGTATCCGTAACGGTATGAAAGCCTACTCGCTGCTGGAACAGCTGCGTGCCGGTTCTACCGACCAGGCCGTTCGCGATCAGTTTAACGATGTGAAGAAAGATCTGGGTTACGGTCTGCTGCTGAAGCGTTATACCCCGAACGTTTCTGATGCGACGGAAGCGCAGATCCAGATGGCAACCAAAGACTCAATTCCACGCGTTGCGCCACTGTACTTCGCATTCCGTATCATGGTGGGCTGCGGCATCATTATGCTGCTGATCATTGCGGCGTCCTTCTGGTCCGTGATTCGCAACCGCATCGGCGAGAAAAAATGGCTGCTGCGCACCGCGCTGTACGGTATTCCACTGCCGTGGATCGCGATTGAGTCCGGCTGGTTTGTGGCGGAATATGGCCGTCAGCCATGGGCGATCGGTGAGGTGCTGCCAACGGCGGTAGCGAACTCGTCCCTGACCGCAGGCGACCTGATCTTCTCCATGCTGCTGATTTGTGGTCTGTACACCCTGTTCCTGGTGGCTGAACTGTTCCTGATGTTCAAGTTCGCGCGCCTTGGCCCAAGCAGCCTGAAAACCGGTCGCTATCACTACGAGCAGTCCACTGCGACTACTCAGCCGGCACGCTAAGACAGGAGTCATCAAATGATCGATTATGAAGTATTGCGTTTTATCTGGTGGCTGCTGATTGGCGTTCTGCTGATCGGTTTCGCTGTCACCGATGGTTTCGACATGGGGGTGGGGATGCTCACTCGTTTCCTCGGTCGTAATGACACCGAGCGTCGAATCATGATCAACTCCATCGCCCCGCACTGGGACGGTAACCAGGTGTGGCTGATCACCGCAGGCGGCGCGCTGTTTGCTGCCTGGCCGATGGTCTACGCGGCTGCGTTCTCCGGCTTCTATGTGGCGATGATTCTGGTGCTGGCCTCTTTATTCTTCCGTCCGGTCGGTTTCGACTACCGTTCCAAGATTGAAGACACCCGCTGGCGCAACATGTGGGACTGGGGCATCTTCATTGGTAGCTTCGTTCCACCGCTAGTGATCGGCGTGGCGTTCGGTAACCTGTTGCAGGGTGTACCGTTCCACCTGGACGAATACATGCGTCTTTACTACACCGGTAACTTCTTCCAGTTGCTGAATCCATTTGGTCTGCTGGCGGGTGTGGTGAGCGTAGCGATGATCATCACGCAGGGCGCAACATACCTGCAGATGCGTACTGTGGGTGAACTGCACCTGCGTTCCCGTGCGACGGCTCAGGTTGCTGCACTGGTGACGCTGGTTTGCTTCGCACTGGCAGGCGTATGGGTGGTGTACGGTATTGATGGTTATGTCGTGACGTCTGCGATCAACCATACGGCACCGTCTAACCCGCTGACCAAAGAAGTGACGCGTCAGGCTGGCGCATGGCTGGTGAACTTTAATAACATGCCTGCGCTGTGGGCGATCCCGGCTCTGGGGGTACTGCTGCCGCTGCTGACCATGCTGACGTCTCGTCTGGAGAAAGGCGCGCTGGCGTTCCTGTTCTCCTCGCTGACCCTGGCGTGCATCATCCTGACGGCGGGTATTGCCATGTTCCCATTCGTCATGCCATCCAGCACCATGCTGAATGCTAGCCTGACCATGTGGGATGCAACCTCCAGCCATATGACGCTGAACTTAATGACTTACGTTGCTTGCGTGTTCGTTCCGATTGTTCTGGCTTACACCATCTGGTGTTACTGGAAAATGTTCGGTCGTATCACCAAAGAACATATCGAAAGCAACACCCACTCTATGTACTAAGTAAGGAGCTGAATATGTGGTATTTCGCATGGATTTTAGGGACGCTTCTTGCCTGTGCTTTTGGTGTCATCACCGCCCTGGCGCTTGAGCATGTTGAAGCGACGAAAGCGGGTGAAGAAAAACACTGATGAATATTATCGCGACGCTTTACGCGGTAATGGATAAGCGCCCGTTACGGGCGCTTTCTTTAGTGATGGCATTACTGCTGGCAGGCTGCATCTTCTGGGACCCGTCGCGTTTCGCGGCAAAAACCAGCGAACTGGAAATCTGGCATGGCTTCCTCATTATGTGGGCAGTGTGTGCTGGGGTGATCCACGGCGTGGGCTTTCGTCCGAAAGCGGTACACTGGCAGGGCATTTTCTGCCCGCTGATTGCCGATCTGGTTCTCCTCGCCGGTTTGATTTTCTTCTTCTTCTGAATAAGAAATGTCCTATAACGATATGGGCTTACCCGAGCCCATAAAAATTTACTCTCCGTTTACTTTCTCCCATTCCAAACCATCTTTCCCGCGCGTATAGTAGCGAAGTTTAAAAGCTCTAACTTTTGTTGCATTACTGGGATGTAAAGTGAATACAACGCTGTTTCGATGGCCGGTTCGTGTCTATTACGAAGA
>OIER01001184.1_pt1 | contig 13831 bp, 21 predicted proteins | sample 1581801 | NCBI WGS metagenome assembly OIER01 (sample SAMN03281006, study PRJEB24777) | human gut metagenome | isolation source: fecal sample PR165 from 1 month old male Malay infant, vaginally delivered... | reverse complement strand
ATCCCAAAAGGGCACCGCTGGCGGTGCCCAATGTCTGTTTTTGTTTTGTTTTTAAAATACTTTTTTGTATTGTCATTCAGCCCATTTCGAAGAATTTCGCACAAAAACGTTCTGTTACGCTGAACCCTTCTGCCGCCTGCCTTTCAGCCTTCCAATTATCACACTCCGAGTACAAGTGTTACATTGCGGGTATCTTTGAGCAATGAGTTTTGTGTACACTTTTGCGTACTCAAAAGCCAAATGTGTACCCATTCAATGATCACTGACACAAAGCTCAGGAAGGCCCTTGGCAAGAAACGCGATGATATCGAAACTATTTCAGATTCTCACGGACTCAACGCAAGGATCAGTCAGGCCGGAAAGGTCTCTTTCTTCTACCGGTACAGATGGGCTGGCAAAGCTGTAAAACTCAATGTCGGCGATTATCCAGCAATGAGTATTGCTCAGGCAAGGAAAAGGCGTCAGCAATTCAGAACCTGGCTTACTGAAGGACTCGATCCCCGAGAGCAAGTAAAGCTGGAGAAATTGACCCGCGAAGGTTCCATGGCCGTATCGGAAGCATTCAATTATTGGATCGAGAAACACTGCATCGCTAATCAACTGACAAAGACAGATTATTATCAGTTGGTATTTGCCAAGCATATCGCCGAGCCGATGCGAAACGTCAAAGTAGACAATTCGACAAAAAGGCACTGGATAGATGTTTTTGATCAGATTGAAAGCAGGGTGATGGCTCATTATATGCTTTCGCTGTGCAAACGCTCATTCAGGTTCTGTATTAACCGAGGCGTAATATCGACCAATCCGCTCGAGGGATTGCTACCCACTGACGTTGGCCAAAAACCGAAAAAGAGAACGCGGCGCTTGGATGATCGTGAACTGGTGGCTATTTATCGGTGGCTGCAAAACCGCATGTCCATAGAGTCCGTGTTTCTTGTGAAATTTATTATGTTGACCGGCTGTAGGACGGCAGAGATTCGGTTGAGCGAAAGGTCATGGTTCAAGCTGGATGAAAATGAATGGATAGTTCCTGCTGGAAGTTACAAAACGCGAGTGCACATGAGAAGGGCTCTTTCTGATGCTGCGGTGGGACTGGTAAAAAATCATCTTGAGAAGATCAACACAAAGCATTTAGTCACTTCACAGCGCTTACTGGATGGGGAAATTAAAGACGTCCCGGTTCATCCGCCAGTTGCTTCGAACTATGCCAGGTATATTTGGTCAGAATCCGGCATGGAGCCCTGGTCTCTCCATGATATGAGAAGAACAATCGCAACAAATCTTTCAGAACTTGGCTGTCCGCCGCATGTGATTGAAAAGTTACTTGGTCACCAAATGGTTGGCGTGATGGCGCACTATAACCTGCATGACTACATCGATGATCAAAAACACTGGCTCCACGTTTGGCAGAGCCATCTTGAAAACATCATCGGTGAGCCGTTCAGTTAATTGGCTGTTTCACACCTTCCCACTCTTTGACTGACTCCGACTTCCAGCGGTTAGGATTACCGGGAAAGTCCGGGGCGGGGAACGGCTTCGCAAAACCCCGCGGCATCGTGTCTGTGCTTTGCCATGACCAAAGGGTTTTACGTGAGATTTTGTATCGACTGGTCAGGTCTGACGTCAGCAAAATATCATCCATCATTTTTCTCCAATGGCCCGAACTGGGCCATTTCCAAAAGTAATATCAAGAAACCTGACCCGGCAGCGCGCGCAAACGACGCATACCTGTCATCGCTGTGGCCACGTAGCTAGCCTTACGGTTCACCACTTCCACCCAGACCTTCACTCCTTCAACTCTCACCGTGTACGTCTCCTTCATCTTGCTGCGGCCATAGTCGCCGTAACGTTCTGCATGAGTGGCCAGTGCTATCTCGCATGCCTGACGCGCTAACGGGGATTGCTGATTGCCGCGGTTAATCAGTTTCATGCTTCACCGCCATCTGGGTTGGATGATTGACGGAAAATTGCTCGAGACGGCGACCAATCGCAATATGCATCGGTTTCGGTATGCCCGAAAATTGCCTTACAGCGACGGATATGGGCGCAGTCGCCGCAGGTCTTACCCTTCGGGAGTTGCATTTTATCGGGGTCTGCCGGGTTATAATTCAGCTCAGTCATTCCAGGCCTCCAGCTCGTTCTGGATTTCCTCGTCGATCTCGTCATTGGTGGCGTCTTCGTTTAGATAGTCGCGCGCCTCTTTGAGATACTGTTCTCGGCGTTCGTGGTACCAGGCAGAGAACTCCGGTGACCAGCCGCGACCATTACTTTGAAAATCAACCAGAGCGTTGTCCTCAGCCATACGTTCAACCATGCAGTCGGCAGTTGTCAGGGCGCATTCCCGGATGTAACCGCGAAGGTGGTGTTTGCGCCACCAAGGACTTACTTTCGAATCGCAACGTCCTTTGAACTCAATTTCACAGCGGCGGATGCAGCGTGCGTTTAAAGATTTACTCATCTCGTTACCGGGAGGGTTCGCCCTCCCGCCTCCCTTAGGCCACGTATTCCGGTTTCATATCCGCCAGGGTGATGCTGAACTGATCGTGCAGTTCGTCGCCCAGATGACGTTTCGCCGTTGCAAGAACTCGCTCAACTTCCCCAAACCGTTCAACTGCATCCGGTTCATCCGGAGACGGCAGGGAGTTGATCGCGGCTTCAACCTTGTTACGTGAATCAACCAGGTAGTAGCGCTTCACTGCCTTATTCTTCAGCTCGGTGAACAGGGCAGATCCGAGCGTGGCCTTCGCGCTTTCGATATCAGCACGCAGTGCTTTGGCGCTATCAACATCCTGTGCTGCCTCGATGCGCTCGCGGAAATCATCGGCAAGAGCGTCGATATTTACCGACGATTCGTGTGCGCTTTGCGTAGTTGTGACGGTGTCACCTGCGATTTCAGCAACGCTCATTCGTTGGGCTGAGCCAGGGTTAATAACTTTTTCTTCTCGTTCTTCGACTTCATCGGCACTGTAAACACCAAGAATCACATCAGGGCAGTACAAGCGAGCCCAGCGCTTTACCGCGAGATAAGCGAGCTGCTGACGCGGATCACTTGCCCATAGTGTCGAATTACGAACCTGAGCCTGAGAAAGCATGAGTACCAGTTCGCGTGGCTCATCCTCGCCTTTCATCGTTGCCCACACACGAATTCCTACACCGGCCTCATCCTTTAAATCCCAACCGGGCGCGATGTACTTATTGCCTTTAGAACTGGTTCTCTCTACAAATCGACCAATGATGTTTTCCCATGGGCCAAACCAATCGTAATGAAGGCGATCTTTTGTAGGCGACATGTTGGTAACAACCGCATTAACCAGTTGAGCTTCGTAACCCAACACTCCGCTATTACCGACGATGTGGGTCTTCTGAGCTACGGCAAAGGGGTCCATACCCCATCGTGCGGCCTGCATGACCACAGCCATGCAGGCATCTGGTTTTCCGCGGAAGTGGTCAGGTACAAAAGCGCCACTATTTGCCATCACTGTCGACAAGGTGCGTAGGCGGTCGAAAAGTTCCCCATTAGTCAAAATTGAGATGTTATCGATCATTTGCGTCTTGTTTTCGTTGGTAGTAATTGCAGTAGACATGTTCTTTTCCCCTTATGCCTGAGTACGCAGCGCTTCAAGGCGGCGCAGGTCGAAGTCGTTCAGTTCGTCGGTGTAATCAGCGGTGATCGGCGCTGGCCATTCGCCAGTGTCAAAGCCGGTAGCGATAGCGCGCATCGCCTTGCGGTACTCGAGCATGCCCAGTTCCAGCAGTTCGGCGGATGCCTCGATGATGGCGATCCAGTGATAGTTCTCGTCTTTGTTGACGAAAATCCAGAAGAACTGGTCCAATGCTGCGGTCTCGCAATACATGGCGGCGCTCAGGTGGTAATCACGGTCGATGATTTCCCGGTGCAGTTTGGCGCGCAAACCTTCCTGTTTAATGTTCCACATGCTGATGGTTTTCAGGTCGGCACCGATGCGAACGCCGTCCAGGTCGATCTCCAGATCAGGACGAACGCGGACTTCCAGACCGGTTTCGTCGTCAAAGCCAAAGTAGCTCACCTCAACAGCGCGGCTCGGATGCTGAAGCAGCATCCCGGCGGTTGGGTGTGCCAGTAATGCCGACTGAATAGCCAGCGCGGTGCTCAGTTGCTGACGGGTGACCAGCACTTTCCCTTGCGGATTCTCACGCCAGGCATCCAGCAGTTCGTCGGCAACGACGGCGTCCGGATTAACAGACTTCACGGTCTGGATCAGATCCGCTTTGGTACCGGACACTTTCAGTGGTTGGGGCTTCTGCGCCTCCTGTGCAACCAAGTCAGGATTGATGATTGCCAGTTGCTCGAGTAACGCATCACGGCTACCGCTGGTTTTCACCTGTGCTGGCAGAGTGGCGTTGTATTCCTTGATGCAGGCTTTCATCGCCGCTGCGGTCTGCTTCTGGTCCGCTTCGATACGCTGATACTCTTCAGGAAGCGACATATAGCTCTGACCAGTTTCCTCGACTGAACCACCCAGCGGCACCTGTGCTGGCAGAGTGGCGTTGTATTCTTCGAGCAAGGCTTTGATCTCATCTGCACTCAGCAGCGCTTGCAGACCTGCGTTGTAATCATCGATAAACGCGCGGATCGTTGCCGTCGTGGTGAATGCGCCTTCCGGAATTACCGGTTCAACGCTGAATTCCTCATCGAGCTGCTCTGGCTGCAACGCCAGTGCATGAACCAGGTTACCCATGTCCAGCACCGGAGAACGCTCTTTGGTGATCGTTTTGGCAACGTGGCGCGCGTTGAAGTACATCAGGCTAACGCGGGCATCTTTTACCTGCGTGCTGCTGATCCCGTTCGCTGCGTGATAAACCTCGTTCGGCAGACCTTCATAGCGACCTGGCTCGAAGTAAGCGGGATACACAACAGCCGGTTCGTCAGATTGCGCTTCTGGCTCGGTTTGATTCACTTTTTGGGCGTTTTGATGCGCAGATTCATCATTCTGATGCGCATTTTCTGGTTTTTGTTTCACATCGGCTTGCTGGCCGGTATGTGACTCTTCACCAGTTTCCAGACTGCTTTCGCCTGACTGCACTTCATTACCAGTCTGTTCTTCATCACTGACAGTTTCTTCCATCTGCACATTGCTGGTGGTTTCCTCATTAAGTGGTGAACGGTCATCTTTTTGTTGGGCGGTTGATGCGAGGTCTTCTGTGATCCATTTCGGGTCTGTAGCGTCACTAATCCCCTCAACATATTCGCCGCGGGAAGCTGCAAGAATTTTGTTTACCTCTTCAGCTGTTACTTTTTCCTGTTTCATAGGTACAGGCATAGACGAACGACCGCAGGCTATATCAACGAGCAATGGATCTGGGTTGGCGTGGTCGGTTTCCGTCAGTACTCTATTCAAATATTCTTGGTGTTTTACAGGATTAGCATAAAGCCCTTCTGGTGTGGTTTTTACTGTTGCGATAATGCAGGCACGTGAGTAGTCCAGGCTACCAGGCATTGAAACGAATCTCTCTCGAGTCGCCAGCCATTCGGGATCGTCCATCTTATTCATGATGGAGTTTGCCTGTAGTTCTATATCCAGCGGGACGTTGTAAATATCAAATTCGCGGTCACGGGCACGTAACGCCAGAGCAATTTCATGCTCCAGCCCGAGAATGGTTTGCGGGAATTTGCGGTCAGAGGCAATACCGCCACCGGCGTTCGCACCTGTAGGTGTGCGATTAATGGTTGTTACACGGTTGCCTTTCTGCCATTCCTTGACCAGCAGGCCGCGATCGATGTATTCAGTTTTGAACCACACCGTCAGGAACTGGATAACGGTTGCCAGCTCCGGTTTTTTACCGTCGACAGGGAAGACAGTCATAACAGCATTCACGACTTTATGAATATCGTGCTCAATGGCTTTTTTGAATGCCTCCACATTCTCAGCAGCCAGCAGCAGGTTCTGGATGTACGTGTCATCAGTGTCCATCTCAAGGCGGACAATCTCGTTTTTCTGCCCAGCGTCGACGTGATAGAGATATTCACCATCACCGATGAACTGAGCCAGTACGCGCTGACGAAATGGCAGGGTGGCAACGACGATCAGGTTTGGCTGCTCTGTCTGCTGAGATTCTTCTGCGGCGCTGTCTTCAGTATCCGCGTCGTCGACAGACTCATCTTCAGCCTGTGGTTTAACATTCCAGGTGCGCTGGTCTTCTGCCAGTTCGTAACGATCACACCAGGTGAAATCAACTTCACCTTCTTCTGGCAGGTCATCAACAACTGGGAAATCAGTGCGAATCGGTTTGGCGTAGTCCTTACCCCGACCTGTTTCGATGCCTGCATCTTCCAGCGCAACATCCAGCATCAGGTTGGCGCGAGCCTCTGTTTTTGCAGTGAACCAGACAAAAGCATCAGGCTTTCCCGACTTTTGCGTGGCTTTAACTACATATGGAAATTCCATGTGAGATCCTCATTTTTGGGTGTTAGAATCCCCGGACCATTGATAGCGCCCATTGGGTTAACTTTGGTTTTAATGTTGTTTCCGGTGTAACTTTGGTCGGTACCACCGGACGTAGATCCCGCCTTGCGCGGGTTTTACGTTAGCCTTCGTGAGCCATTTGGTCGTGCGAAGCGCAACGTTTGGAGCAATACTCTTTCTCTTTACGCGCCAGCTGTGAGCCGTTGCGATAGAGAAGGGTGCTTTTGATTACTTCTTCCGGTTTAACCGGCTTACCGCAGTAACCGCATTTCTTGTCTACCATGACGACCTCCGCTAGTGACTGAGTCCATGTCCCAGACCGTTCAGATAAACTTCAACCAGCAAATCCCTGGTGTAAGTCATCTCAACGCCTCGATGCAGATACAAACGACCACGAGCATTAGCTGATGCTGTCCAGGTTGAGTCTTTGTGTTTGACGAGCATTCCAGGCTGAACTGCGCCGCGGTTTACTGTCTGTGTACCGTAGTGCTGATGAACCATGATGTTCTCCAGTTTTTCTGAGTGAACTTCGCTGGTGGTGCCGTGACGCTGATCTTCACGGTTGAGCGTTTTAACTCGGCAATTCACCACCGCGAAGCTCACTTTTGTGCTTTGCCCTTGTCGCCAGGCTGGCGGAACGTTTGAACTTGATGCGCTTAGTGTTTCGCGATGGGATGATAATGTACTATAAGTTCATTGAAGTAAAGTACCAATAGTACATTTAAGTGGTGTGGCAAGTTCATAAACGCATAACAATATGAACTTTAAGATTATTTATTTTTTTCTCTAGTCTTGCTATGCTCAAAAAAACACCAAACAGGGTATTGCTATGGGCTTAGGTATGGATATGTCACGTGATGAATTGCTGGAAGATCGCGCAGCTTTCATAGCTGGCGAGATTGGCGGGGCGGGGGTTGAGTTAATAATCGATGGTGTGGTGATTGACCGTGACGCTATTGTCGACCAGCTGGAAGCTAAGCGTAAGGCTGTAGGGAATGTGATCCACAAGGGATTACTGAGGGATGCTGCGGAGTTCGTGAGGAAGGGGCAATAAAAACCCGGCGCGGTGGCCGGGTTAATCTTCGCTTTTTTGTGTCGAGCTACGTTCCAACTGATCGGATTTGCCTTTGTATACACCTGCCAACCACCCCGCTAGCACACCGCCGCCAATCTTGGCCAGCTCTATAGCGTATTGAGCATTTCCTGTATACATGGAAACGATGACCACAACTGCAACTGCAATCGTCACAATATATTTGAAATAAACTTTTTTCGTCTCTACTCCGCTGAAAATCGTAGCTTGAGTTGCTCTGTCTTCTTTCTGGGCGTCAATTGACTTTAAAGCTATTTCTTTATTGCTTTCAATCTCTTGTCGTCTAATCTCAAGCTCATGAGTCTTGAAATCCAATTCTTTCTCTTTAAGTTCAATTTCTTTAGTTTGAACTTCGACAAATTTTTCGATTGCGGCGATTGGATTTGGTTTGCGCTCTTTTTGCGCTTGAACTTCCTGTTGAGGAACAACTTCCGTACTTGTGTCTGTCATCTATTAAGTTCGCATAATACAGGGGTTTTGTAAGTCACTTTGAACTTACCAAATGTAGAGTCACCCATTTTGGGAGGGGAAAACTCTATACGATCAATGTTTTCGTACTGCGAACGGCTTAATGAAGCGACATGTTCCGCTGATACAAAGCGTTCGATTGTTGGCTCTAAAGTACGTCGGAACGAATTTTTGTTATCCATAAATGACCTCATAGATCCTCCTCGCATCCTTAAAGAACAAGAATGGCAAAAGTAACTTTTGCCGGAGTCACTTGAAGTTTACCCAAAAGGTAACTTCTGGCAAGTCACAAAATTTACTTTTTGTGAATATTCGAGACAGATCCTACCGCGCTAGACGAAAAAATAACTAATTCAGCGTGATGCATAATCCCTCAATCCCCCTGCAAACGAATCCTTCTCTTCATGTACTTCTCGTACATAGCATCCAGCTCTTTCAGGCGGATGGAGAAAAAACCATTTCCTGCGGTGATTCAGGCAACTTCTTACCCATGCTTCCTGTACGTCTGGGACGTTACTCGATTGCCACTATGCACCCGGCGTGACATACCCACCTACGATGAACCACGTAAGAAACACTACTGCAACGATGAACACTATCACTGGAAAGGCGATTCCAATTCTCATAAAGACACCTGTCTATCCATGTTTTCTATACGTCTGCGGCATGCTGCCGATTACCTTTCCGAACACGAAGATTTTGTTCATCTCTTCCTTCTCAATTGGCTCCCACGGGCGATAGGTCTGGTTGTCTGAGATTACCAGTAGTTTGTCTTTCATCTTCTGAAGTCGCTTAACATGAGCTGTTTCGTCGTACAGGAAAGCGTAAATTCCATCACCATCAAAGTGTTGGATGCTGATATCGACAAAAAGCAGATCACCCGGCTCTATCGTGCCAGACATGCTGTCTCCGCGGACGTTGATGATGCGGATTTGTTCCTGCTTTCGTCCGTTGAACATTTGGCGCGCATCTTCAACTGAGTATTCCACAGAGCGAAGCACCTCCACGAACTCGCTATTGATGACGCCCGGGCCTGCACTGACAGATACATTGAGCACATCTATGCGAAATATTTCTGTCGATTTCTGCAAGCGTCCCTCAGATATTCCATCAGCCTCGCTGTCACCTAACAGGTAAGTTGAAGTTGTACCAATACTCGCAGCAAGCTCTTGCAGCTTCCCGCGTCTTGGAATTGATTCCCCGTTAAACCATTTGCTTACGGCCTTTGGTGTCAACTTCATCTTTTTGGCTATCTCAGCCTGACGACCATGAACCGGCAAACCAGCTTTATCGCAGGCCAGCGCTAGCCTATGGGAAAAGTCTTTTCGCGCTTTTTCTTCCTGAACCATAGGTTCAATCATAATATCTCTTGCGTGAACTATCAGTTCCGACATAATATGTACCTACAGTTCATATTGAGGGTTAAAAAATGCAACCAACAAGCCTTGGCGAAATCATCAAATTGATTCGCGTACCCGTGGTGGCCAAAGCATGCGAGCGGACTCCGCGAGCAATTTACAAGTGGATCAATAGTGGGTGCTTGCCACGTACTGATTACACCGGTGAGACAGCTTATGCATCGAAAATCGCTGAGGCCTCAGGTGGTCGCTTTACCACCACCCAAATTCTTGAAATCAGCAAACCAAAAGTAGCCTGACCGGCGCTTTAAACACGAAAGGGAAAGCACTATGCAATCACTTACGTTTTACCAGGATACAGGATCGCCGCAGCAGGCGGTGATAAATCGTGCTCAAGCGTGCAAGGGACCTAGCCATGAAGATATTCGTGATGCCGTTCGCTCATGGGCGGGTGTAGATGGTCAGGATGTCGTTTCTGCTCTGATCATCGAAGAGTACCAGGCGCAAGGGGGAGACGAGATCACTTTCCCTGATGACCTCAGCCGACAGCGTCAGAAGCTTTTCCGCTTCCTGGACAACCATTTCAACAGTGAAAGATACCGCGAGAACGTCCGCCAGCTGACTCCGGCAATTCTTGCTGTTCTGCCGCTCAAGTACCGCAACCGTCTGCTACCAGAAGACAACGTTATGGCTCGTCTGGCGCGTATGGAGAAAGAAACCAGCGAAGCGAAGATAGCCGTCGCGATGGATGCTCCACGTCATCAGAAGCTGAAAGAGTTGAGCGAGGGGATCGTGGAGATGTACCGCGTTGACCCTGGGTTAACCGGTCCACTGATGGAGATGGTGCAGATGATGCTGGGGGCTATATGACCGGTTCAAAAATGGCGAAAGCCGCGGTGCGCGAACACCAACGGCTTTCAGGTGCAAAAACTGAGCGTAATTGCGGAGAACAGTATGTCAAATACCGCTGAAATATTCAAATTCCCCACACAGCAGGGGAAACAGGAGAGCAGCATGGCTGAACTGGAGAAAGGCTATTTGCGCCTGGCCAACCAGATTCAGGATGCCCTGTGTATCGTCGAACTATCCGGGCGTGAGTTCCGGGTGCTGAATGCTATCGTTCGTCTGACCTATGGCTGGTCTAAGAGTTCGGATCGCATCGCCAATAGCCTCATTGCAGACAAAACGACGCTGAAGGTGAAGCACGTCTCTGAAGCCGTGTTGAGCCTTGCCTATCGGAACATCATCATCCTGCGCCGCATTGGGCAAACCAGATACATAGGGATTAATACCAGCCTGGATAAATGGGCGTATACCAAGCCAAATTGCATGAAGTGTCCAGCGGTGTTTCCTGCTGCTGAAGTTGTCACATGGGTTATTACCATCCCTGAATTCAGGGATAGCAATTTTACCCATTCAACCATCCCTGAAAACGGGGATAACCATCCCCAAAAACAGGGAGAGGTATCCCTGAAAACAGGGAACACCAAAGACATTCTTCCAAATACAAATATAAATACAGATCTAACCCCCTCTAATCCCCCAAAGGGGAAGGGTAAGTTTGACCCGCTGACGGTTCCCGTTCCTGAGTGGCTTGATTCCGTGTCCTGGAATGAGTGGGTTGCCTACCGCCAACAGTCTGGCAAAGCCATCAAGACCGAAATGACAGTCACCAAAGCATTCAAGTTGCTCAAGGCTTGCCTGGACGAAGGGTATGACCCGGTTGATGTGATCAACACCAGTATCGCCAACGGATACCAGGGACTGTTCAAACCGAAGTTCGCTCTCAACGACCGCAAAACGGGCAGGGATGTGAATCACATTTCTGAGCCAGATAAAACCATTCCGACCGGATTCAGGGGGTAGCGATGAAAAACTTGGTGGGTACCGGAAGTGCGCTCGAGCGTCTGAAAAAACTCATACCGCCAGGCGTTCAGCCTAAGTTCACCAGCGCAGCAGAGCTTCTGGCGTGGCAACGGGAAGAAGGACTGAAACATTGCGAAGAGCTCGACAAGCTGAATCAGAAAGCGCGTACAGAGAAAATCTTCGGTCGCTCTGGCATCCAGAGCCTGCATCGCAGCTGCACGTTCGCCAACTACGAAGTATCCGGTGAGCAACAGCGCAAGGCCTACACCATGGCGAAAAGCTACGCGCAGAACTTTGGGGCTGGCTTTGCGAGTTTTGTATTCAGTGGCGGCCCTGGTACCGGGAAAAACCATCTGGCAGCGGCAATCGGGAATCATCTCCTGTCCGGTGGCAAATCTGTGTTGGTGGTGACAATCCCTGACCTGATGCTGCGTGTTCGCGAGTGCTACGACGGTGGCCAGTCAGAGGCTTCACTTCTGGATGACCTCTGCAAAGTCGATTTGCTGGTACTGGACGAGGTCGGTATTCAGCGCGGAAGCAGCGGTGAGAAAGTCATCCTGAATCAGGTTATCGACCGTCGGCTGTCGTCGATGCGTCCGGTAGGGATCCTGACAAACCTGAACCACGACGAGCTTCTCGGGGCGTTGGGTGCGCGAGTTATCGACCGTCTCCAGATGGATGGCGGGGTGTGGGTGAACTTTGACTGGGGCAGCTATCGCAAGAACGTTAGCCATCTCCGGATCGTTAAATAACTTGGAGGGCAAATCACTATGGCAAGCAAATCACTATGGGCAATTGTCGATTTTCTTCGGGTTAACCAGACCGTAACACCACGTCAGGTTCAGAACCTTCTGGGATGCGACTGTAAGAAGGCACACAACCTGCTGCTTCACCTGGTGCGCAGAGCGGTAATAATCCGCACTGGCGAACCGCATCGCCCGGTCTATTCGCTGCAACCCGGCGGGGAGCTGAACATCAAGCAGCTCAAATCGAACGCGAGAAAAAACATGGTTGCATCAGTTTGCCGCACAAGTCCGGCTATGCAGCGTGTACTGGCGTTTTACGGGAGAGCCTCAGCATGAAACCAGACGTTAAAAAAATCATCGCCGATATCAAGGCGACAAAAGGGAACCGCAAATTTTGTAATGGCCTGGCTGGCACACTCCAGGATGATAATTATGCGTCATCGATTTGCAAATACGTTAAAACCGTAACGCCGGAAAGAATCGATCTCCTGATTGAATACACTGAAAACCTTGAAGCTGAAGTCACAGACATGGCAGTACAGCTCGCTAACGCCGAGAGCAAGTGCAGGGAGCTGGCTGCGGATAATGGTGCACTGAAGAAATTCTGCAAAGACGCAGCATTCGATGCTGATTACGAAGCTGAGCTTGGTATGGATCGAGGTGGGTTTACCGATGCTCTCAACGACATCAAAACCCCAGCCACCGACTCTTTCCTGGCTGAAGTGCAGGCGCAGGGGGTTGAGATGTTCGCAGACAGCCTGAAGGTTGTCGGTGGTCATGAGCATCCATATTCAGTGGTGGCCAACGAGTTCGCCGCCCAACTTCGAAAAGGCGGTGCAGCATGATCGATTACCTCAAACCAGGCGAAGTCCGCTGTTGGAAATGCGGAGAGTGGATATTCAGCAACGAACTGGATAGCGCTGACGGCTTTTGCCCTAATTGCTCCGCAGAAATCTGCACCGATGAAGCTCCATATACCAATGATGAAGGGGAGGCAGCCCAATGACAGCATTCAACAAACAGGCGCCAATCAAACATCCCGCAATTCGTTATCACGGTGGTAAGTTCCGCCTGGCACCATGGATTATCGATCAGATGCCAGAGCATGTTTGCTATGTAGAGCCATTCGGCGGCGCAGCAGGAGTGCTACTGCAAAAGCCACGCAGCTATGCAGAGGTTTATAACGATCTTGATGGTGAGGTGGTAAACCTGTTCCGCGTCCTGCGTGACCCGGAACTGAACCAACACCTGCAGGATACCTGCGCATTGACGCCATATTCCCGCGATGAATTTTGCGCTGCGAGAGAGGCCACATCCGATCCGGTAGAACGTGCCCGCCGAATGGTTGTGCGTGCTTGTATGGGTTTTGGTTCTGCTGCTGGTATCGGAGGTCAGTCAGGATTCCGTAGTGACAGCAAGCGCAAATACGCTACTGCCTCGCACCTGTGGGAACGTTATCCGGCAAATTTGGCTGCGATATGTCAGCGCCTGCAGGGTGTCATTATCGAGAATAAAGACGCACTGGCGGTGATGCGAGCCCATGACGCAGAGACAACGCTCCATTATATAGAACCGCCATATGTGCCGGAAACGCGAGTACAGGGTAATCGCTATTACAACCACGAAATGACCGTTGAAGGCCATGAACAATTGCTCGCTGTGGCCAGAACGATGACAGGCATGGTGATGATAAGTGGGTAGGACACTGAGGTTTATAACGATATGCTAACTGGGTGGAGTAAGACAGAAAAAACATCACGAATCAGGGGAGGGCGAGGTACGAAAGTACGCACCGAATGCATCAGGATCAACCCGGTAGCGCAGCGCAAACAGGTGTATGAAGCATGACAACTAACA
>OIER01001182.1_pt1 | contig 13860 bp, 9 predicted proteins | sample 1581801 | NCBI WGS metagenome assembly OIER01 (sample SAMN03281006, study PRJEB24777) | human gut metagenome | isolation source: fecal sample PR165 from 1 month old male Malay infant, vaginally delivered... | reverse complement strand
TGGAAAAAATAGCCTAAATAGGCTGATTCGATGTGTTTGCGGGAAAAAAATCGGCCCAGATCCGCGAAATTTTAATCAGCGAGTCAGCTTGGGAAGAAATGACCTGCTTATTCGCACCTTCCCTAACTCGGCCAATAAATTTAAACCTATTGGTTTAAATCCAAGCGCATCTTCCTTATTGATATAATGATTAGCTGAAGAACCATCAAACACCCTTATTGACTTAAGGGCTTCAATACTGGAACTATTATTATCCCATAAAAAAACCTCATCTAATCCATTGACTGTTACACAAATCTCTGCTTGCGGTGGAATTTGTTCCTTTGAAAAAACATTACCCAATATTTGAGGGCTGTCCCCTCTGGTTAGACATGTATTTTTTAAGATGCTTGAATAGCTGGATTTACCGGCTCCATTATCACCATAAACAATAAACAACCCTTGCCCTGGAAAATTTATAGTTTGGTTGTCAGCCAGCAACCCAACACCTTTAACATTACATAGAGTTTTAAGTGAAACTTCATTTTGCTCTGAAGTAAACCCTGTAAAGTCCAAAGGTTGTATAGCCCTTTCATAGACTTCATCTCTTTCAAGAAGTCCATGCTCAATTTTTGCTATTTTCAAAATAATACTCAAGCATTCTTGATCTAATGTACCATGAGTCAACGATAATCTTATAGCGTGTCTCCACCAAACAGGTTTTCTTTGAGACCATTCAGCGATACTCTCGATAGGTGTCATACAAATTCCTTTTGTGTTCTATTTTGTAAACTAAAACTATTGTAGTACGACGACTATAAAGCAATACGACAGATTAATTAATGATTCCCATCTAAAAAACGAGTTAAGTATGATGTATAGCAAATTTTTGGCATCACCTTTTCAATAGCAAACTTATAATAATCACCATTAACAAAAAACAGGATTTTATAAGATAAAAACGACGATTGACTTTTTAGCGATTAGCCTGTCTTGTCGACCAATGCCTAACCACTGACGCTCTGGGTATTACACTGCATGCTGATGGCCGTTTGGCTGGTCTTTATCCCTCATGGCTGCGTCGTAGACAAAAAAGGCCCCCTCAGGAGCCTTACATCATCAATCAAGCCTGCACCGGCAAACTAAAACTCGAAATACTCCGCGATAGCTGCTGCGCCTGCTCTTCCAGCGAAGCCGCTGCCGCGGCGGACTGCTGCACCAGCGCGGCGTTCTGCTGGGTCACGCCGTCCATCTCGGTCACCGCCTGCCCGACCTGGCTAATCCCCCGGCTCTGCTCTTCCGAGGCGACAGAGATCTGCTCCATCAGCGTATTCACCTTATTGACCGACGAAATAATCGCGTCAATCACCGCACCTGAACGGCTCACCAGCTCCGCACCGTTTTTCACGCTGGAAACCGACTGGGCAATCAGGCTCTCAATGTCCTTGGCGGCCACCGCGCTTTTCTGCGCCAGGGTGCGCACTTCGCTGGCCACGACCGCAAAGCCACGGCCCTGCGTGCCGGCGCGCGCCGCTTCAACCGCCGCGTTCAGCGCCAGGATGTTGGTCTGGAAGGCGATGCTGTTAATCACGCTGGTGATGTCTTCGATGCGCTTCGAGTTCGCGGCGATGGTATTCATCGTGTCGATGACTTCGCGGGTCACCGCTTCACCGGTGTGGGCATTTTTCACCGCGTCCTGCACCAGTTTTCCGGCCTGGAACACATTGTCGGTGTTGTTCGCCACCGTCGCGCTCAGCTCTTCCATGCTGGCCGCTGTCTGGGTTAATGCGGAAGCCTGCTGTTCGGTACGTGACGCCAGGTCAATATTCCCGGAGGCAATCTCCTGAGCTGCGTGCGTCACGGTATGGCTCGCATCGCGCACCTGGGCGATGGTCGCAAGCAGTGCCTGACGCATCTGCTCCATCGAGCTCATCAGATGATCGATTTCATTATGTGCGCTCCCCTTCACCGGCACCGGAATGTCCAGCTTACCTGCCGCAATCTGGCTGCAGTGCTCGCGCGCGAGGTTGACCGGCGCGAAGACAAAGCGCTTCATCAGCAGACTAACGGCGATGATCACCACCACAAACAGACTGGCGATTGCGGCAATGATCGCCAGGCCAGAGACGAAGTTACTGCTCGCATCTTCATTCAGGCTTTTGGCATATTTCTGGTGCACGGAAAGGACCTGGTCGAGAACGATCTCGTACTGGCGATCGAGGCGGGACACTTCCGGGATCAGCGCGTCAAATTTGGCGACATCGTGTGCCGCAGCGGCATCAATCAGCGGCGCAAGCCCCTGGTTGCGGTAGTTCTGCCAGGCATCCTGATAGGCACTCACCAGCGGCGCTTCATCGCTCAGGCGCGGTGACGCCATAAAGGCCGCAAACGCGTGGTCCGCTTTGGTCAGCGCCTCTTTCACAGCGGTCAGCTTTGCTGCTCCGTCCGCCGCGTTGCCCGCTTCCACCATCTTCACATACTCCATCACCCGAACGCGCAACGTACGGCTGTGGTTGATGGGGTCAATAATAGACAGCACCACCTGAATCTCTTTGTTGACGTTATCCAGGGAATTATTACTTTTAATGATGAGGCCAACGCTGGTGACAGTGCTGACAACAAAGAAGAAAAGCAGCGAGAACAGGACAATCAGGGACGACTTTTTCAACGACATAAACCAATACCTCAAGGAGAATTATTCCTTATGGTTATCGGCGCTTCCAAAACTTAAATTAATTAAAGTTATTGAAGTATCGAACCGGGCTATTTCGCTGACTTATAGCGTCGCTGCAGGGTGGCATTGAGCTTGCGCTGCAACGGCTGCGGCGTCTCCCCTTCGATTAATTTGCTAATCAAATCAAAGCAGTGCCACGCCAGCTGGCGGTTATCCTGGCGAATGGTATCCACGGGGATCGTCAGCGAATCATAGAGATAGTGATCGTCAAAACTGGCTAACCTGATATCGCTTTGCAACAGGTTATGTTGGCCCATATAGCGCAACACCCCTTCCAGCAGCCCGCAGGCGGCAGCGAACAACGCTTTCGGCGGACGTCCCAGCCGGGCGCAGAGTTCGGCAAACATCTCGTAACCGGAGCTCGGGTGATAGTTGCCGTGAATGATCCACTCCGGACGCAGTTCCACACCGGCATCACGCAGACCTTGTTTGAACCCTTCCAGGCGGTCGCGCGTCGGGGATAAGCGGGGCTGGCCGCCGAGGAAGTAGAACTCATCAGGATGCTGGCGCGCTATATCTGACACCAGTTCCGTCGTCGGGGTAATAGAGTCGGTGATCACCAGCGGCAGCGCGCTGTCGTTGATGTGGCGGTCAAACAGGACCACCGGCAACTGCTCGCTCAGCTTATGGTAGTCCGCGTCGTTAAGCATGCTGGAGGCCACGATCAGCCCGTCCACCTGCCGCGCCACCATGTTGTTCACCACCACCGTCTCCTGCCCCGGGTTTTCATCGCTGCAGGAGATCAGCAGCTGAACGCCTGCCTCGCGGCACAGCGTTTCCAGCTCGTGAGAAAAGACGGCAAAACCGTAGTTGGTAATCTCCGGAACCACCAGACCAATGGTGTGGCTGCGGTTATCCCGCAGCGAACGGGCGTGAATGCTGGGCTGATAGTGGTGCTCTTTTGCAATCGCCAGCACGCGCTCGCGCGTCTCTTCCGCCACGCGAAGCTCTTTGCTGCGACCGTTCAGGACCAGGCTGGCGGTGGCTTTGGACACCCCCGCCAGCTCCGCGATGTCTTTGATGGTGACGCGTTTTGTTTTTCTCACAACGACTTAGATCCGGCTGCCAAAACCCTCATTCTATCATGCAGGTGCGCAACGACCAGTAGCGTAATGTGATGTCGGACGCACCTTCGAATCGCACCCGGGCCGGATGGACAGGAAAATAGCGGCTGCTCATCACCCCTTCGCCGTGGTTGATGAAAACTTCAACGCTGGAGCGGTCGCACAGAACGCGTAAATGACGGACGTCGCCCTGCCAGTAGCGGGTCAGCGTTTCACCGGTTTCCAGGCTCGCGCGTTCCAGACGCAGGCCCTGCCCATCGACGCTGAGGCGCAGCGTGCCGGCAAAATCGACAATCACCTGCGAAGTGCTCAGCTCAAACTCCAGGCGCGTCGCGTCAAGTACGGGCGCGGCGCTGGCGCGCCCCTGCCAGTTGTGTTCATCTTCGCGCAGCGCCTCCAGCTCACGCACCGGGGTCTGCCAGAGCCTGCCGTCGCGATACTCTAATTCTCGCGGACAGGTCATCTGGTGCATCCAGCCGTGCGCCCGCGTGGGCTGCAGCATCTCTTCCCCGTCCGGTACGCCCATCCAGCCGATCAGAATACGGCGACCGTCTTCCGCCAGCGTGGTTTGCGGGGCGTAGAACTCAAAACCCGCATCCAGTTCGTGCAACTCGCCGTGATCGAACGTCGCGCGGACATAGTCAAACTCCCCGTTCATCCAGGTTGCCGGATAGGTATTGAGATAGCGATGCGGCTCGCGCGCCAGCCCCTGCGGGCAGCAGATCAGGACGTGCGTCCCGTCGAGGGCAAACAGGTCCGGGCACTCCCACATATACCCCGCATCCGACAGGCCGTTGACGCCGTGACCGGCGATCTCCCCACAGGATTGCCAGGCGTGCAAATCAGCTGACTTAAACAGCAGCACCTTGCCGCGCTTTTGCACATCCTGTGCGCCAAGCACCATGTACCACATCCCGTCGTGCTGCCACACCTTAGGGTCGCGCACGTGGCCGGTGTAGCCTTCCGGCAGCGCCAGCACCGGTCCCAGCTTCCTGAAGGTTCCATCCAGCTGTTCCACGGCCAGGCACTGCCAGGCCGTGCGGCTGCCGTCATCAAACTTGACGTTGCCGGTGTAGCACAGGGTCAGGACGCCCGCGTTATCCACGGCGCTACCGGAATAGCAGCCGTTGCGGTCATACTCTTCATCCGGCATGAGCGCCAGCGGCTCGTGCTGCCAGTGCACCAGATCCACAGAGCTCCAGTGCCCCCAGCACTTAAAGCGGTGCTCGCAGTCCAGCGGGTTCCACTGATAAAACAGATGGTAGCGGCCAGCAAACCAGATAAACCCGTTCGGGTCGTTCATCAGCCCCGTCACCGGCGCGGGGTGCCATTGCGGATAATGGCTGTCCGCGAGCGCCCGCGGCTGACCTTGCATAACGGCCTGCAGGATCGCAGGCCAGCGGGAAGGTAACGTCATTATTCAGAGTCCGTTTTATATTTCAGCAGCAGTGAGACGGTAAACGCCACGCCGAAGGCAATCACCATGCCGATAATATAGTTCAGCAGCGAGCTGGCCTGCACAATGGCCATACCCGGAATGGCAGTCAACCCGACGGCGGTCATGTAGACATGCACCGACACCACCCAGGCACCGCCCACCGCGCCGCCAATCAGCGCGGCGATAAACGGCTTAACGAAGCGCAGGTTGATACCAAAAATAGCCGCTTCGGTGATGCCCAGCATCGCAGAAAACGCCGACGGCAACGTAATGGCTTTGATTTTGGCGTCATTGGTTTTGAACCACACCGCCAGACATGCACCGCCCTGCGCCACGTTCGCCATGGCCCAGATAGGCAGCAGGAAATTAACGCCAATCGATGGATTGCCCAGCAGCCCGGCTTCGATGGCGTGGAAGCTATGGTGAATACCGGTGATCACAATCACCGAGTAAAGTCCGCCAAACAGCAGTCCCGCCAGCCAGCCCGCGTGGGCGATAAGGGTGCTGAGAATAAAGGAGATGCCGTCCCCCAGGGCGCGCCCTGCCGGACCGATAATCAGCAACGCGATAAAGCCGGAGATCACCACGGTGAGGAACGGCGTCAGGATCAGGTCTAAGGCGTCCGGAATCACGCGGCGCAGGTTTTTCTCCACGATGCTCATAAACCAGACGGCCAGCAGCACCGGGAATACCGTGCCCTGATAGCCAATCATCGCGATCTCAAGGCCAAAGAAATTCATGGTGTGGAAACCCGACGCCACGCCCCAGGCGTTGGTCAGCGCCGGATGGGTCAGAATGCCGCCCAGCGTTGCGCCAAGATACGGGTTACCGCCAAATTCCCGCGCGGCGGTAAAGCCGATCAGAATAGGCAGAATGATAAACGCCGCGGAGCTGCACATGTCCAGCATGATGTAGATAGCGTTATCCGCATTGACCCAGCCGTAGGTTTTCACCATCCCGAGCAGGCCCATCAGCAGACCGGACGCCACAATCGCGGGAATGATCGGCACAAAAATGTTGGAGAGCAGACGGGCAATGCGCTGGAACGGGTTAAGCTTGCGCGCCGCCAGATCCGCAGCCTCAGATTTACTGGATTCGCTGATCCCCGCCGCCCGGATAAACGCGGCGTACACTTTGTTAACCACGCCCGTACCAAAAATCACCTGCATCTGCCCGGCATTACGAAAACAGCCTTTTACGCCGTCGACCTTGCCGATAGCCTGCTGATCGGCAAGCGCGTCATCGACCAGCACCAGACGAAGACGCGTAGCGCAGTGCGCCGCGCTGGCGATGTTCTCTTTGCCACCGAGCAGCGGAATAAGCGCGCGGGCGATATTATCAAAATCCATAGATACCTCTGCCTGACTTCATTTTTATGATGTTTAAACCGCTCCCGCCAGGCGGGAGCGGGATGGGTTAAAACCAGGTTTCCATCTGGACCCCAAAGTTCCATTCCCCGCCGGCGTTGAAGCCGCTGCTGCCAAAGGCATCATCGCTGGCGTAATTGTCCAGTTTGCTGCTCCAGTCCATCCAGGTGGCAAACAGGCGCAGCTCAGGACGGCTAAAGAAGTCGCCGATCTTGCTCGCTTTTAACGTCGGTGCAAAGGTCAGCTTGTAGAAACTGCCGTTGACGGCGTTACGGTCCTTATAGCCTTGCGGATCTAAATCCATGTACTGATAGCTGCCCTCAAACGCCAGCGCGAAATTCTGCGTCACCTCTTTAATCAGACGGGTGTTGAGCGTTACCCACTCATAGCTATCGCCTTTGACGTAGCGGTCTTTACTGCTTTGCGCCAGCACGGCAGGCGCAATGCTCCAGCCACCACCGATGGGCGTGACACCGTAACTTGCAAAGCGCCAGGTATCCGCTTCAGACAGCAAAGCGCCGTCAGAGCCGATGCTTTTCACCTCTGCACCCAGCCCGTGACCATACAGCAGCGCCGTTTTGGCCGTCCCTTCACGCAGGCCATAGAAGCTCTCATTATGTAACCCCACCAGGGCATGCACGCCGGTATTGGCGGCGTCCGTCTTGATTAGATCACCGTTGGTGTCTTTGCGGTCGTCGTTATCTTTCGCCCGCAGGCCGCTCACCATCAGCTGGAACGGGCCGGCGAAGTGGTTCATGCTGAGGATATAGTTCTGAACGTTGTTGTCGGTCTGCTCCACGCTGCCGAAGTTGCGGCCGTAAATGGAGAAGTTGCTGCGCAGCGAATCGTTCCACTTCACGTCGTAAACGCCGCCGCCGGTACCGGCCAGGAACACCACGTCGGAATCCAGCCAGTGGATGTCAAAGTTGTCGCGGTCGAAGCGTTTACCCGCCCAGAAGGTGCTGCCCTTCAGCGCGCCGGTAAAATCAGGCAGGTTGCCCAGCTCCGCGAAGGCCTGACGAATATTGAGGTCGCTGGTATCGGCAGACCAGTCGTTATAGGTTCTCTGACCGTCGGCCAGCATCGCCTTGAAGCGCGTGGTCGCCCCGTTATCCAGGGTTTGCTTGTGCTCCAGGTTCAGCTCGACGTAGGTGTCGGCTTCGTTACCCAGACGCCCTACCGCACCGCCGGTTTCACCGGCTGGGGTCAGGTAAGGGCCGCTTTTGCTGCTGGAGGCGGCATCGTTCATCAGCAGGCCAGAGCGGGCATAGCCGTGGAACTCAAACCCGCCGGTCTGATCCGCCTTCTTCTCCAGCGCGGTGGTGCGCTGCGCCACCTCCTGGGTTGTCGTTTGCGCCTGCTGCTGAGCGGCAACCAGCTGCTGCGTTTTTTGTTCTGCTGCCGCAGCGCGCTTCTCAGCCACCTGCGCGCGCGTTTCCGCGTCCTGAAGGCGCTGCTCCATCGCGGCAAGACGCGCTTCAATACTGGACATATCCGTCTGGGCAAAAACAGAGGTACTTCCGGCCAGCATGCCTATCATCACGGCAAGTCTGCGTTTTTTATACATTTTGTCGCATCCCTAAAAGAAGTCATTAAACGTGCTAAATTGCTAAACCGGTTTAGGTTGCTGATACTAAACCTGTGAATTTTGGATCGGCAATCTTTTTTGCTAAACCGTTTTAGTAAGTGTGATCGAGGCGACAATTCAGGCCGCCGACTGGCGGCCAGTGAAGGGAGGAATTACAGCTCGTGCTGCCAGGGCAATGCAGTCATTGCCCCTTTGGCGGTAGTGGCTAACGCGCCGCAGCGCTGGGCCAGGGCGATAACCGGCGTCAGGTCCTGCCCGTCGGACAGGCCGTAGAGAAGGCCCGCCACGAAGGCGTCCCCCGCGCCGGTTGTATCGACGCACTGAACGGGCGTGGCCGGATAGTGTTTTACGGTACCTTCATGCCAGGCCGTCACGCCCATTTTACCCTGGGTGACCAGCACCAGCCGCGCCGGGCAGCGCTGCATCAACGCCTCCAGACCGTCGTTTACCTGCGCGCAGCCGGTGAAAAAGGCCAGCTCTTCTACCGAGAGTTTTACCACGTCGGCGCGTTGCAGGGCTTGCTCCAGGCAGCCATGCAGGGCGTTCTCATCCGGCCAGAGATCCGGGCGAATATTGGGGTCGAAACTGACGTAACCGCCCGCCTCGCGGATGGCGGCCATTGCCTGAAACGTCGCAGTACGGCTCGGCTCTGCGCTGAGCGCGATGGAACAGACGTGCAGCCACTCCCCGGCGCTGAACGCTGGCAGATCGGCGGGTTCCAGAAACAGATCGGCGCTCGGGCGCACCATGAAGGTAAACGAACGCTCGCCGTGGTCGTCCAGATCGACCACCACCGTCGAGGTGCGGTGTGCCGGGTCAAGGCGCATCTGCTTAACATCGACCCGCTCCTTCGCCAGCGTCTGATACATAAAACGCCCGAAAGGATCGTCGCCAACCCGGCCGATAAAGGCGCTCTGGCCGCCCAGTCGGGCAATCCCGACTGCAACGTTTGCCGGTGCCCCGCCAGGACATTGCAGTAGCCGGCCTTCTCCATCCGGCAGCAGATCCACTACCGCATCGCCAAGTACCCAGATTTTTTTCATGTGACCCTCTAAGCTAAACATTATTAAACCGTTTTAGCTATTTAAGCACAGGCCAGGCAAAGGGGAAATAACGGGAAGGAAATTTGGCTTAACGCATCAGATGCGGCCAGTGAATATCACCGACGCCATTCAGCTGCGGACGGGCAAACAGAAAGCCCTGGAATCGGCGGATCCCGGCAGATTCGAGCCAGCACCACTCCTCTATCTTCTCGATCCCTTCGGCCACCAGGGTAATTTCAAGGTCGGAGCAACAGCTGATAATGGAGCGCACAATCGCCTGCTTCACGCCGCTGAGGTGGATATCGCTGACGATTTCCCGGTCGATTTTAATTTTATCCGGCTGAAAACGGGTCAGCAGAGAAAGACCGGCATAGCCGGAACCGAAATCATCGATCGCCAGGCCAACCCCCTCACCGCGAAGCTGCTTAATGGCGCTGTTGAACTGGTTGAAACCGGAGATCATCTCGTTCTCAGTGACTTCAATAACCACCTGCTCCGGCTGCAACCCGTGTTGTTTGATCTGATTGACCAGAAACTCGACGGCACCAGGCACATTCACCAGCGACATGGGCAGCAGGTTGACCGCAATTTTATGGCTGCCAATGCCCAGTTTTTCCGCCAGCGCAAAGGCATACGCCTTTGTCTGGAGATCAACTTCGTAGATTTTGTCCGGGTCGAGGGTGCTGAAGAAATGCTCCGGGCTGCCGCCGTCGTTGCCGCGTATCAGGGCCTCGAGGGAGCTGATCTTTCCTTCCGATGGCTCGACAATGGGCTGAAGCGCAAACTGACAAGGCTGACCGGCAATCAGGCCCAGGCTCTCACCAAAGGGTAAGGTTTCGGGGGCGAGTGTCCATTTTTCTGGGACGTAGCGTGTTCCCGACGAAGACGGGCGTTTGCCGGTGATAAACGTCTGGATAAATTTGAACACCCGATCGTCAGAGGTCAGATAGCTGTCCAGCTTGCTGTAATGCAGAACCGACTGCAGCACCTCTTTCGGCGACTGGGTTTGCAGATCGAACAACAGCATGCCGACATTTTCGAAGCGCCTGCGCGGACCATAGTCCCGCATCAGTTCAACCACCCCGCTGTGACGCGGGTCCTGACGGATGGTATGGAACAGCCTGACCACGCTCTCTTCGGAACCTTCGAGAATTTGCAGGACATCGCTCCCTTTAGACAGGAGTACACCGGTAATATTCAGCTTTGCGTTGCGGCCCCTGGCGCGCTCGACCAGCTCCCGCAGTTCGGTGGACGGGTGAGATAAATTTAACTGGCTTCGGTAGATTAGCGTCGTCAGCACAAAAGGGGTTCCGATGAGAAAGGTGCCTTGAAGCTACTGTTTAACATACTTAATCAATGCGACCTAACATATTCACGCCACAAGAGGTGTGTTTGGATATCGAAAATGATAGTTCGTTAAAGTTACCTGGCTTTGTCTGGTCTAAGGCAACGTAACTTACCGAAAACCTCGAGCCGGTTACTTTGCCAGGTATATACTCACCAGTGCCGGCAGGTTGAAGGGATAGAAAAAATTAAACTGTCGGCGATCGTGGCAACCGGCGAGTAATATGACACCCAACATGGTCGCTACCAGCGGTAATCGTTTCATCCCTGCCTCCTCAGAAAAGTCCGTCCAGCGCGTCCGCATTCGCCCGCTCGCTGTCTTCCCACTGTTGCTGGTCATCCATCCGCCACACCGTCCGCACCCACCCTTTTACTGGCGACACGAAGGTGCACTCATTCTTCGGTGCCTAGTTGTTAACTGTCGTGCAGCCGTCCGGGCCAGCGGCCCGCCGGACAGAGCCTCCCTACCAGTTACCATACGGATAGTTTTTTCCCTTGATGAATTCGGGTGTCTTTCCGTAATAAACATACCCGTCAGGATGTTTCGTGACTCCTTTGCATATCAGCATTTCATTTCCTGTCAGCGTGAACTGCCGGGCGGGATGCTGGAGCACAACAGGATCGCCGTTATCCTCCAGCCAGACCCGCACCGTTCCACCCGGTGCCAGTCCGATAATCATATTATCCCGGTAATACGTCTTTCCCGGCTTATAGGCATCAGGATAGGCTGTGAGCATCTGCTGCCATGTCTCCCGACTGAACCAGATCTCCGTTTCGTACGCCTTTTTATCGATAACCGAGTCCCAGCACACCGTCATCCTTACAGGCAGCGCCTTGCTGATATTAAAATTGGCTGAAAAACCACCCACGCGCTGGCTCCATGTCCCCACGCTACTCTGGCTCGGTTCTGTGGGATCCAGTCGCCGGAAAATACTTTCCCGGATATCCGCGTCCTCCAGATACACCATGGTCACCAGTGCCGGCAGGTTGACGGGATAGAAAAAATTAAACTGCCAGTGATCGTAAGGCAGTTTCTGCCCCCACTGTTCCACGCCATCCCCTAACAAAGACTTCACTCCCTCCCGGCGATCGTGGCAGCCGGCGAGTAATATGACACCCAACATGGTCGCTACCAGCGGTAATCGTTTCATCCCTGCCTCCTCAGAAAAGTCCGTACAGCGCGTCCGCATTCGCCCGCGCCCTGTCTTCCCACTGCTGCTGGTCGTCCATCCGCCATACCGTCCGCACCCACCCTTTGGCCGGAGCCATCGGCCACACGAAGGAGCGTTCATCCGTCGGCGCATAGTGGTTTCGCAGGAAAACCTCACCTGATGAAGGATTCACCCACAGGCTCAGGTCAGAGTCGATGTTCCAGTTCGCTGAACAGTGCAGGTAACGCCCGATGGTCCGCATATCCTCTGCAGTAAAGCCCTCAGGCTCTACGCCCAACCGGACTGCGCGCCCCTGTGCTATCGCTTTCTCACACAGGAGAACCAGCTCAGCAGGAAGTGTTGTATCTGGGTTTTGCGGGTCAATATCCCCGAAAATAACCCCGGCGTCCTGTGCCGCATCGAGCATCACGCGCATGCTCACCTTTTCCCAGTCGTTCGGCACCGCCCGGCGAGTCATAAATACCGCCGCGCCGGATTTCTTGTCAAAAATAAACGCCCGTGCCTTATCCCGGTTAACCAGTGGCCACGAAATCATTTTCGTCTCCACCTCACCATGCGGCATCAGGTACTTCAGCGCCGGCAGCGAATATAGCGTCTGACGCATCTTCTCCGCCTTACGGTATACTGCCGTCTGCATTTCATCCGAGCTTTCCGGTATCACTTCAAAGTCCGGCATCGTCAGCAGGGATATTTCATCCTCTCCCGCGTTGTAGCCTCCGCCGATATCCGAGTGCGCACCCGGCAGCGCCAGTTCCGGCCACATCCCCGCTATGCTGTTCAGGCTGAAGTTATATCTGCACTCGTGCATTGCGCTTATCTGAAACACCTTCTGCGCCACCGAGGGACGCAGTTCGAGGTTGACGCCGGGGTTGCTGCGCCCGTTGATGCCGTAGAAGTTCAGCAAACTCCCGATGGCCGCCACCGTGTCAAACAGTCCCAGAAAGCGTACCTCTCCCGCCGCTTTTCCATGGTGCCCTGTCAGGTCTAATCCTTTATCTATCGCCACCGCTATCTCCGCGTCCTGGTTCATCACCCGGTTGGCGAAGTGCCGCGCTGCCGCTGCTCCGCGGCTGAAACCGAACACGTCAAACTGCACCTTCGCAATCGCCACTTTGTCACGGTTGAGTTTGATAAAACGGGTCAGCTCTGCGCTGATTTTGTCAAGCGCCTCATCTGTTTTCGTCACCACCCCTTCAAACTGCCGGATAAGGCTGCTGCCCAGCGCCGCTCCCAGCATAGAATCGCTTTCACCGTCCGCCATCCCGATGCCGCTGACGTAGATTTTTACCTGCGCCTCTGTCTCACTGTCGTTGAGTTCATCACTAGGCTGATAAAGGTCAAACAGCCGCGAAATATTAGTGATGCCGCCCTGCCAGCTGGCGTTCCCCAACCCTGCTCTGGCATGCTTTTCATACTTCTCGCACGCCCTGGCACGATCCTCGCCGACCAGACCAGCGCAGTGGGCATATGCCAGCCGCAGATCGTCTGAATTCGCCCGGTTGTTCCCCGTGCCGTCAAAGAAGACACCTACGGTCAGCGTGATCCCCCTGACTGGCACCCGTCGGCAATGGACGACTTTTTCTGTGCAGTGAATACTGGTTCGGTGGGTATTGTCTCCAATAATTTCATACCGGTAATAGCGGGTATCTTCCGGCGCAGCCTTCTCGTTTGTGCCCATGGAAAGTCCTTTTAATTTCGCGGGTTAATAATTATCGCATCTTACCTTAACTAAAATCAGCGTTCTATCTTCGATTTCTTCCACCAAGAAGAACCACTAAAACAAGGATATAAGTAGTGATAACGTTAATAAGAATGCCGTTCGCGTCCTCTTATAGGCTCATAGCTTCGCGAGAGTAATTGAGTCCATGTCTTCGCAATTCGGTTCTTATGAACAGTATGGAGTAACGTTTCAAGACAATAAATTTTCAGTTGACCGTCAGTTGCGGTTGGCGATGAATCTTTGCGCTGCATGGTTAAACTGAATCATTTGAGAAATATTAAAAAGACAAAGTGGGTTCAAGGACTAAAGCCATTATTTCATATTTGCTGATATTTAAATAAAACTTCTTATAAGTCTTTAGATAATCATATAATGAAAAAGTCCCCCCCTGGATAATTGAATGTCCATCAA